>ERZ825324.5276-NODE-5276-length-9888-cov-30.126818_pt1 | contig 9888 bp, 9 predicted proteins | sample MGYA00519859_ERZ825324 | MGnify/ENA primary metagenome ERZ825324 (study PRJEB31778, sample SAMEA3449198) | human gut metagenome | biome: human gut; feature: human-associated habitat; material: faeces | place: United Kingdom | collected 2010/2012 ... | reverse complement strand
GTATCAGCCTGCCTGTATGTCATGGCCCGCAAGCAGCCGCGCTTGCATTGCGGCGTGGTGGTGATCGCTCCACTTTTCAGAGAAAAGCATCGTGGCGCACCCACCGTCCGGCTCGATACAGACAGCAACGTATCCGTTTGCTCTATGATGCACCGCCATTGTCTTGCGGGCTTTCTTTGTCAAAGAACTAGAAAAGGCATCGTATGGAAAGGGGAACAGCACACGATGCCTACGTTGAATCAGGTCAAGTCAAAATCAAGGATAGCAATTATCAGTTTTGCTTCCAGACGATTGCGCAGTTCTTCATCAACTTGCAGACGAGGATAGCCGTCAGAGCCATAGCTCGTCCGAGTTGACAGTGCAGCAATGTAGCTAGAATAATGCCGGACTACCCGGCTCACTGCTTCGGCGTCTCCTGCAACAGCGGCAGCGATTATCGGGTAAGGAAGCAGCGATGCCCGTGTGTACGCAGATTTAGTCATCCGCTTCACCTCCCATCAGCTTTTTCAGCAGCCGATAGGCTTTATACCTGCGAGTATTGACCGTTCTTCTGGCCATGCCCATGCACTTTGCTATCTGTTCGTCTGTCATCCATAGAAACCAGTGCATCATAAAAATTTCCCGGTCTTTTGGTGACAGCCGTAGAAGTGCTGTGGCCAATCGGTCGTTCTCGATTAGCACAACAGCATTTCCCACGGGAAAAGCCGTATACTCCCATGAGTAACGATCGTAAACTGCAAGCTGGGCCACATCTGCCTCGGACAGTTCTTCCAAAGATGCAAAACGTTTTTGATGACGGCTGATCTGCCGATAGCCGTTACATGCCTCGCATTTCAACACCTTTTTGCAGTAGCTGTCAAAGGCGTGCTGCTTGTGTTCGTAGTAGCGGTTTGGTTTCAAGTTTTCACCTCCCCTCGTGCTGGGAGGCAGCTCTTTTCTTCCCCTTTCGCTCACTACTCGTTCACCAACGGGTTCATTTGGCTGATTTTTAAGATTGGTATGAAAATTTTTCCTGCCGTTCATAGAATTGTTCCTTTCGTTCTGTTCGGGTTTATAGGCCGGAGCAAAACGAGGCGGAGAACGGCATCCGATACCCAATCGTAGGTTGTCAAAATGCGGGGCTTTATCGGATGTGAATTGAAGTATATAAAAAGCGAGCCACAACTCACTTCTATGAGTATGGCTCGCCCCTACGTTATTTGAATATTTTTTTAATTGGTGTTAGGGCTTTTCGAGTGGGCGGTAAGCCCCATTTTATTTTGCGCTCCTTTATTTTGATACTCTTATCCATATAGCTCTTTGCTTCAAATTATGAGCTATAACTCACATAATGTGAGTTATATGGTTATTTATATGAGCGATAGCACACCCTACAATGAGGTAGAGGTGATGTATAGTGAACAATCCTCTTGACTTGTTTGCATGGAAAGTGCGGTCAGAACGTAAGCGGCAGCATTTGACACAGAGAAAATTGGCTGAACGGCTCAATATGAACGCCCGTACAATCATAGATTTGGAAACCTGCCAGAGTAACCCCAAATTTGAAACGGTGGCTCTTGTCGCCAAAGAGTTAAATATCAGCGTGGATGCTGCCATTTTTCCAGACATGGTAAATCAGACGGTTTCAAAAACAGTTGTAGACTTCTTTGCCGGGAAAAGTGAGGCGGAAATTGAAAAATATATTGCGCTTTGCAAACAGGCGGAAGCATTTCAAAAAGACGAATAACGCGGCCGGGTTCGATGTGCCCGGCCGCGTTATTTTTTACCTATTTGTTTCTATGCGGACGGATTATGATATACGCACAATGGAACCTCCGCATCGCATACGCTGAATTTTGTTAAGCAAGGCTCCATCCAGCCGCATTCTTTCGGATGTTGACAAACTCCTGATAAATGCCGGGCTGCTTCAAAAGTTCTTCGTGCGTGCCCTGCTGTGCAATCTGGCCGTTGTCAATGACCAAAATCTGATCGGCATTCTGGATGGTATTCAGACGGTGGGCGATTACGAGAAGTGTCTTGCCCTTTATCAGTTCCGAGATGGCCTCCTGAATATAGCTTTCGTTATCAGTATCTACGCTTGCGGTAGCTTCATCCAAAATGATGATAGGGGCATCTTTCAAGATGCAGCGTGCAATCGAGATGCGCTGCTTTTCACCGCCGGAGAGTGTAGCACCGCCTTCACCAACTACGGTCTGGAATCCATCAGGCAACGCCATGATGAAATCATAGCAGCGGGCCTTCTTAGCAGCTGCATAGACTTCTTCCTCTGTGGCGTCCGGTTTGCCTATGCTGATATTGCTGTAAATGGTATCTTGGAATAAGTACACTCGCTGGAATACCATGCTGATCTGCTCCATCAGCTCTGCCAAAGGCACGTTCCGAATGTCCATACCTCTTATTATTATGCTGCCAGATTTTACATCCCAAAGCCGAGCCAGCAAATTGGCAATAGTAGACTTTCCGCTGCCAGAAGGTCCGACTAAAGCAGTCATAGAATCTTTCTTCATGTCAAAGCTGATATGATGCAGAACTTCTTTGTCCTGATAAGCAAATACAACATCGTTAAACTGAACTTCTGGCTGTCCCGGCTGTGCCTGTGCAGGAAGATGCTGCTTGCCCGTGTCGGGAAGTTCAGGCTCATTCAGGACTGCTTCAATGCGGTCGAGAGCTGCATTCATAACGGTAAGGCGAGATGCTTCCCCATAAAGAGCTTTCAGCGGTCCAAAGAGGTCAAACACAAACAGCAGAACACCAAGCACATAGGCCAGCGGAAGTGCGCCGCGCTGTTCCAATACAATCGACAAGCCGAAAATCGCCGCAATACCAATGCCGTAAAGGATATTCAGACTCATTGTCCATGGTGTCATTTTCTGCTCAAAAGCAAGGGAGGTGTTTCTGGAACGCTGGAAATTGTCAGTCAGTTCTTCTGATTTTTCGCCCAGCAGGTTGTAGCTCTTGATGACGCCAATGCCCTCCACAAAGGATAGCACCGCATCGGTCAGCCGTTCGCTCTGCTCCTGCCGCTCTGCGGCTTCCCGCAGGGAAACCTTGTTCATTCCTTTTGACACCAGCCATGCCAGAACCGTGACGGTGGCAGCAATCAAACCAAGCTGTACGTTCAAATAAAACATGAATACCAGCAGAATCAAGGAGGACAGCAGATAGCCCATCATGTTGCCCAGCGTACTCATAGCGACTTCTTCAATGAATACCATATCCGTGCTAAGAACAGAGCTGATTTTGCCAATGTTGCCGGAAGTAAAATAGCCCATCGGAAGTTTCCGCAGATGGCTGCCCAGTTCCATGCGTTTATCCGCAAACATCAAATATCCTGCGGCACTTTGCAGGCTGTCGCTGAGGTAATGAACAAGCATTTGCACCAACACTGCTGTGGCAAGTCCAAGGCCGATATAAAGGCAAGTCTGGCTGGTCAGTGTGTCAGCTGCAAAGCGGCTTAAAACTACAAAGGCAAGAACGATTGGCATTTTTGACAAAATGGATTCCAAAAACGCACAAACGAATGCACCTTGAATACGGCCTTTATAACGGCCGGAGAGTTTCAAAATTCTTGAAAACATCGCAAACATTTAGGCTCCCTCCTTTGCAGTGTGTACTTTCCATTCGGCACTGTCCTGTGCGGCTTTCCACAATTTCTGATATTCAGGGCAGGAGCGAATCAAATCCTGATGCTTACCCGCTGCTACCAATTTTCCGTGGTCGATGACACAAATTTGATCGGCATTCATAATGGCGGGCAGTTTGTGAGCAATCACCACGAGAGTCTTGCCTTTTACAAGTTCTGCAATGGCTGCTTCCATCTTTTCTTCATTTTCGGGGTCAGCATAGGCTGTTGCTTCATCAAGAACTACAATAGGGGCATCCTTTAAGATTGCTCGCGCCAGAGAAATACGCTGACGCTGACCGCCGGAGAGCATTTTTCCAGCATCGCCTGCCATGGAGTGAATGCCCTGCGGAAGTTTTTCAATGAACTCCATGCACTGAGCTTTCTTTGCGGCCTCTATTACTTCTTCATCCGTTGCAGTCAACCGACCGAGCCGGATGTTTTCCAGCAGAGAAGTATTAAACAAATACTGATCCTGCGCCACATAGGAGATACGACTGTTCAATGCTTCAAGGCTCATATCGCAAAGTTTCTGTCCGCCGATGGAAATGCTGCCCTTTTGCGGGTCATAATAGTGAATCAGCAGTTTTGCCAAGGTACTCTTGCCGGAGCCAGATTCACCGACAAGAGCAGTTTTTTGTCCAGCCTTTGCCGTAAAGGAAATATCATGGAGAACTTCGTCCTCAACCACCGCGGGCTTTCCATCCGGGCCGGGCTGTGTTGTCTGGTAAGCGAAAGAAACATGGTCGTAAGTAACGGTGTCATCTATTCCATGGAATCTATCACTCGTCTGCTGAAGTTCCGGCGCATCCAACACCTGCTCCAATGCGGAGATTTTATAGTTGAGCTGGGGCATGGTTGGCAGAAAGCCAAGAGATTTCAGCAGCGGCATACCGATACTCAAAGAAAGACACAGCACCAAAATCAAATTGGGCAGAGCCGACCAGCCGCAGAGGACAAACCATGCACCCACAGGCAGGGTCAGGATGATGGTACAAGGAAGCAGGCTGCTGTAAATCGCCATCCACGGCCATGCCGCCCTATACCATGCCAGTGTATAGTTCCGATAATCTGATATATCTTTGCGGAACCGTTCGTAAGAATCTGCGTCTTTATTGAAAACCTTGACGACTTCCATACCGTTGATGTACTCAATAATGGTATTGTTCATCTTTTGCCCGGCCATATAGTAAGGTCCCATTTTCTTCATACCAACGGAATACATCGTCATCATGGCAACTAAGCTAAGCGGAATGGATGCCAAAGATAACAGTGCCAGCTTCCAGTCTACAAAGAACATTGCCACATAAACTGCAATAGGAACCATCAGGTTGGCGATGCCCTCCGGCATAGAGTGTGCCAGCAGAACTTCCAGACTGTCTACATCGTCCACGAACAGCTTTTTCACGGTGCCAGTGCCTTTGTCCTGAATAACACCCAGCGGCAGTTTTTCAAACCGTTTTTGCAGAGCCGTCCGCAGGCGGAGCAGCGTGTCATAAGCTGCTTTATGAGAGAGATTCAGGCCCCAGCCATAGAAAAGAGCTTGCAGCACCAGACATACCAAGACCAGTATGACATGCTGGATGATAAAGGAAGCAGTGATTGCCTCCCCCATGACCAGCGGTGCAATTACCTGATATGCCAGCACAAAGGGAAAAACACCCAGCAGAACACTGACCAGCACGATGGCTGTTGCAGCATAGAGGCCTTTTTTATGAGGTCCGGCATATTCAAATACTTTTTGGAACATAAGTCCAACCTCCTATCATGTGAAATATTTTTCAGAAAGAGATTTCAAAACCGTTGGCGATAACTGCTGATTTTGAATTGTTCCATCATCATCCAGCTGCACAACCTCTGTGCAGGTACGGACAATAAATTCAAAATCATGAGAAACCACGAACACGATTACCCCGGAATCGGAAAGTTGTTCAATCAGCTTGCTGACACGCACCATAGAATCATAATCCAAGCCGCTGGTGGGCTCGTCGAAGTAGATTACGGGGCTGTCCTTTACGATTGCCACTCCAATGGTAACCCGTTGTTTTTGACCGCCTGAAAGCGATGCTGGGTGTCTTTCCCGATAGTCCGACAGTTCCAATGCGTTCAATACTGCATCTATTTTTTCTTTGCAATCTTCCTGCATCCCAAGGGAAAGTTCTTCTTCCACGCTGCTGGCAAAGAGTTGATAGTCTGTATCCTGCATAACAAGATAGGAAAGTGACCGCCGCTGCCGGGGTGTGAGCTTTTTTCCATCAAGACGAACTTCTCCATGCCGCTGTTTCAACAGGCCAGTCAGAATAGACAGGAGCGTTGTTTTTCCGGCACCATTATGGCCTAAAATGCCTATCACGTCCCCCGAATGAGCTTCAAAGCTGACATTTTGGAATACTTCTGGACCTTTCTTGTAGGCAAAGCCTAAATCGTGGACTTCTAGTAAGTGCGTTGTATTTTGAGAATGCGGCTTTTCCTGATAATGCTCTGCATCACGTTCCGGGTATGCGGTTCGCAGACCATAAGAAATTCGTGTTTCTTCGGGCAAAGAGCAAAACTGTTCCCTTGTAAACTCATGCTCAATTTTTCCATTCTGTATCAGAAAAGCTCTGTCAATCAAATCTCGCAGATAGTAAAAGCGGTGTTCTACTACAAAAATGGTATAGCCGGCACTCTTGAGCTTTTCCATGATTTCAGCAAGCCGTTTGGTGGCGGCATAGTCCAGATTGGCCGATGGTTCATCAAAGATGTAGACCTTTGGGGCAAGCGCATAAACAGAGCCAATCGCAATCTGCTGTTTTTCTCCGCTGGATAACGCAAAAATACTTCGATTCAGGTATTCGACCAACTCCAATTCTTTGGCTGCTCGTGCAATCCGGTCAATGGTTTCCTCACGGGCCAGTCCGAGATTTTCACAGCCGAACGCCAATTCTCGTGTGGTATCGGTCATAAAAAACTGTGAGCGTGGGTCTTGAAAGACAGTTCCTACCTGTCCGGCCAGTTCGGAGGGCTTCATTTCCAAAAGCGAATGTCCATCCATAAGCAGATCGCCTTTAATTTCACCGGGGTAAAAATGTGGAATAAGTCCATTGAGGGAACGAATCAACGTTGTCTTGCCGCAGCCACTTCGCCCGGTCAGAAGAATAAACTCGCCGGTCCGTACAGTCATGTCAATGCCGCGGAGGGTAAAATCTTTGCTTTCTTCATAACGAAAGCTGAAATTCTGGAATGAGATCATCGTCATACCCTCCATAAAATGATTTTGCCGATTTGGGTCTGGTCAATAAAAAGCAGTCCGACCAAAAAGAGGATACCAAGCAGTGATACCACAATTTCCGGCCATGCAAAACGAATCGGGCGCAGTGCATACCGCTTACATTCCAATTCCAGACCACGCGTTGTGCCGGAGGCCGCCAGTTCATCGGTAACTTTCAAGCAGCGCATCAGCAACGGTATCAAAATGTACTCTATGGTTGCTAATGGGTGACATACCCGCTTCCACACTGTATCGCTGATACCGCGAATATCCATTGTGCTTCGGATTTGCCGATATTCAATCCGTAGGGTAGGAATATAACGGAACATGACCACAAGCGGAATCGTAACTGCCTGCGGCAGCCGCATTCTTTGGAGGGCTACCATCAAGTCATCCATATAAATGGTCCGCAATATCCAGAGCCCCATCATTACAATGGGAATCAGTTTCAGAACGGTCACGCCAAATACGCTCATAATCACGCTCAAAACTGGAACTTGAACATAGCGGAGCAAGGCATTAAGATAAGCCACAACGATATAAGTTATTATCATTTTTGCGGCCCATTTTCCGCCATTACCTAAGGCAATGAACAGCCCATAAACCAGCATGAGCGCAAGGCTGACCACTTCTCCGGCCAGAAAATAACTGACAAAACCGATACAGACTAAGAGAAGAATTTTGCAGCGCGGGTCCAGAAGCGCAGTTCCATGAAGGGGCTGTCGCTCAATAATTTGTTTGATTTGTGTTTCATCCATTCTGATGCCTCCTTATCAACAGCAGAGCGCGGGACTACTTCCAGCCCCGCGCTCTGAAATCAGGCAGCCCGTTTGCCTGCGTTTGTATGATGGATTTTCAGGGGGCTGTTCTTGTTATTTTACAGAAACGAGTCCAGCCTTGATGAAATGCTTTTTCAATGCTTTCTGGCCGATAAATCCGCCAATCAGGCCGCCCACCAGTCCAGCAGCAACAATGACTACCAGCATGGGAACAGAAGTGATATTGAGCATTCCCTGAATGTACTCCGGGGCAATATTGTTTTTCTCCATTGCGCCAACAAACGCACTTTGAAGAAATTTGATGGGGCAGATAGCACTAAAAGCAAAAATAGCACTGAACAGCGCATAGGCCGCCATCATGGACTTCATTGTGATTTCATTTCGGCCCATGATCAGAAAATCGCAGATGACACCGCCAATTACCAAGCCGATGGGAAGGAACCAGAAAGCACCTACCAGCAGGAACAGGATAGCCTGAATTGCGGCACAAATGGTAAACACGCCTTTCTTCGGAACTTTGGCCAGCAGAAGCATCATAACGATGCCATTCGGAATAGCCACAACGGACGGATAAAACACGTTGGTCACTGGGCCAGCCACGCTCATAATAGTGCTGATAATCATGCAGATAATCCACATGAGCGCTGTCAGGATGCCAATGAGAATAAAGTCTTTCGCATTCAACTTTTGTTTCATTTTTATGCCTCCTCGCTTTTATCGGAAAATAAAAAATGCGATATGGTTATTTGAAACTAACCATATCGCAAATTGTACCAATTTAGATTATCAAATCCAACCCAAAACCTACCCGTTTTGACCCAAAAACAGTCAGAAGCTACTTTTTATGGGTATCAAATCGGCTTTCACGGTAGTTCTTTGGCGCCACACCATATCGCTTTTTGAAAGCGGCGGCAAGATTGCTGGGCTTTCCGTAGCCAACGATTGCTGCAATCTCGCTTACATTTCGGTCCCCCTCCAATAGCAGCTGTGCTGCCTGTGTCAAACGCTGTTCAATTATGTATTGATGAATAGGCATACCATAAAATGATGAAAAACCGCGTGTCAATTTTGTTGTGCTTAAATGCACCAGATGGGAAAGTTCTTCACAGGATGGGGCAAACGCAAGCTGACTGTCTATAATCCGTTTAGCTTCCATAATGGCAGTCCGTTCCGTTCTGGACATGGAAACATTTTTTCCCATTAGAATATCCAATTCAAGGACTTCGCCTAAATAAATAGACAATAGCTCCAGAAGTTTTCCGTCAAGATATAAGTAACCCAATCCTCCGCGGTATTGTGTAAATTGGCTTGTTTCCGCTAGAATTTGTTCCATGATGGGGGTCACGGGAACTTTTGAAATGCCATCAAGAAGTTTCTTTTCGTAAGCCGCTGCTTCCTGCCCATCAAAATAATCTGTGAGCAGCTGCGAGAAATAGGCAATCGGAATTTTTATACTCTTAAATGAAAAATTGCTATCCTTTTTATAGCAGGCATATTCGGTTCCTCCATGTCCCGCATAGATACAGGATTCATTTTTTTGAATCGTAATGGAACGCTTTTCATCAATGATGCCCCAAGAGATTCCATCATTCAGGCAGAAGATAATCTGCATATAATCTTTACTGACGGTTCCCTGTACATTCATATCCGACTGGTAACACATTTGCCAATCCGAAAAGATGATGCCGTGCTTGATTTTGGTCTGTGCAATTCGTCCTTTCCCCATATCAGACGGAATATCTATTGAAATTGTTTGGGGCGAATTGGCTATCAGGTCGTTGTATAGCTTACCAAGATAGTGACTTCCGTGCGTCATAGGATGAGGTTCACCTCCCATTTTGGTTAGTCTGTGCTAATTATGATACTTTATTTTTGCATCACAGTCAAGATGTAGCCAAAAGACAGGGTTTGAATTGTAGTATTAGTAGAGGGGACGGTTTAGGGGAGAACTTACAGAGCAAGCATAGGAAGTGTGTACCCACTTCCGTATTTTGCTCTGCAAAACAGCTTGTTGGGAAGTGTCCCAAACCCTCAAAACGGAAAGGAGAGTAAAACGAATGGAAGGCAGAAAACGAACCGTGCAGGTCAAATTTTATGTGACGGAAGAAGAACGGAGGTTGATTCGAGAAAAAATGAAATTGATATCAACCCGGAATATGGCCGCCTATCTGCGAAAGATGGCGATAGATGGTTATGTTGTCCACATCGACACCACCGACATCCGGGCGCAGACCGCC
>ERZ825324.5264-NODE-5264-length-9905-cov-8.060711_pt1 | contig 9905 bp, 9 predicted proteins | sample MGYA00519859_ERZ825324 | MGnify/ENA primary metagenome ERZ825324 (study PRJEB31778, sample SAMEA3449198) | human gut metagenome | biome: human gut; feature: human-associated habitat; material: faeces | place: United Kingdom | collected 2010/2012 ... | reverse complement strand
CCATCACGTTGAACGGAACCACCGCCATCATGCCGTTCGGGCACAGGGCCCCGGGATTGGTCGTGCCGAAGTTGGTCGTGCCGATGAAGGGATCGACCCGATCGACGGGCTCCTGCGCACGCAGCGGTGCGCAGAAAACGGCTGCGGCGAGCGCCGCAGCAGGAAGCGTTCGTCGCAGTCGCATCAGAGGATCGAGTTTTTCTTCGTAAATTCGACGATCTCCGGAATATATCCGAACGCAAGGCCCGTCACCGTGTCGGCGCAGCCGTAGTAAACCGCCACGCGCCCCGTCGCGGGATCGTGCAGCGCGGCGCAGGGGAACGTCACGTTCGGCACGTCGCCCATGCACTCGTACGGCTCGCGCGGCGAAATCAGATACGGACCGCTGCGGGCCGTCACCTTCCAGGGTTCCTCCAGGTCCAGCAGCGCCGAACCGAAGGCATAGACGTAGCCGTTGCACGAGCGCAGCACGCCGTGGTAGAACAGCAGCCACCCCTCGCTCGTCTCGATGGGCACGGGGCCCGCACCGATCTTCATGCACTGCCAGGCCGACACCTCGAACGCCGCGGGCGACATGACGTGCCGGTGGCGCCCCCAATAGCAGAGGTCGGGCGACTCGGAGTAGAAAATATCCCCGAAAGGCGTATGTCCCGTGTCGCTCGGACGCGAGAGCATGGCGAACTTGCCGCCGATCTTCCGGGGGAACATCACGCCGTTGCGGTTATAGGGCAGAAAGGCGTTCTCCAACTGGTGGAAGGTCCGGAAATCCTCGGTCCACGCGATGCCGATCGTCGGGCCGTGGTAGCCGTTGCACCACGTCACGTAGTACTTGTCGTCGATCTTCGCCACGCGCGGATCGTAGCCGTAGGCCCACTCCCCGATCTCCGGGTCGGCGCCCTCCAGCCGGAAGTCGGCCTCCTCGATGTCCCACTTCAGTCCGTCCACCGAGAAACCGACGTGGATGCGCATGCGGCGGTTCGTGTCGTCGCAGCGGAAAACACCGGCGTAGTTGTACTTCCCGTTTCTGAACGGCACGACGGCCGAGTTGAAAATACTGTTCGAGGTCGAAAGCGCATGGCGCCCGATGATCGGGTTCGCGCTGTAACGCCAGAGCACCTCGTTCGAACCCGCGGGACGATCCTCCCACGGCATATCGGGCAATGCGGGGCCCGCGATTCTGAGATTTTCCATGTTCTATCAATAATAAATCCGTCAATTCACGATAATTTCGTCGATAAACAGCCAGCCGCCCGGATGGCCGTGCGAGAAGGCGTGGCAGCGGACATAGCGGGCTTCGGCCTCGCCCGTCCAGCCGAAGGCGCGGCACTGGAGCTTCGGGTCGTCGAACGGCAGGTCGTTCTCCTCGCCGCCCAGCACCGTGAAGCGCTCCCCGTCAGTCGAGACCGCGATCTCGACACGTTTGGGCAGCCCGATGAACGCCGACCGCCACTGCAGGAAATCGGCCTTCACCTCGCGGATCGGCTTCACGGCCCCCAAATCGACCGTCGCCTCGACGTCCGTATTCAGGAAGCCCAGCCAGCGGTAGCCGTAGGTCCACGACCCCAGCTTCCCGTCGGTCAGCGAACCGGGACCGTCGGCCGGATAGCCCTCGTACCACTCCGAAGCATAGGTCACCGGGCAGCCTACGGCCAGATGCCGCACCTCTTCCAGCGACTCGGGACGCTCGCCGCGCACGGAACCCGCCAAATCGAACGTGTTGTATCCCTTCGCACGGACGGCGTCGATACGCATCAGCGCCCGGCGGCGGAAATCCTCGTAGTCCTTCAGTTCGGGCGCCGACCAGGCGATCTCGGCCACCGCGAAGACCCGCGGGTAGAGCATGTACTCGGCGTATTCGGGCGTAGCGATGCGTTCGGTCCACAGGTTCGCCTGCACGCCCAGCACCCTCTCGCGGCCCGGCATGTCCTGCGGCGCCGGCTCGTACATATAGGTCTTGGGCAGGGGAACCGACCCTTCGAGCGCTTCCGGCTCGGTCGAGGGATTGCCCTGATACTTGTCCAGATAGCAGTAGCTGCCCGGAACCATCACCACCGGATGCCCCGAAGCCGCCGCCTCGCGGCCGCCCGACTCGCCGCGCCACGACATGACCGCGGCGTTGGGCGCCAGACCGCCCTGCAGAATCTCGTCCCAGCCCAGCAGCCGGCGCCCGCGGGCATTGAGGAACGCCTCGAGCCGGTGCACGGCATAGCTCTGCAACTCGTCCACGTCCTTCAGCCCCTCGCGCTGCATCCGCGCCCGGCACTTCGGACAGGTCGGCCACCCCTTTTTCGTGGCCTCGTCGCCGCCGACATGAATGTATTCCGAGGGGAAGAGTTCCATCACCTCCTCGAGTACGTTCTCCAGAAACTCGAACGTCGCGTCGTTGCCGATGCAGAAGTCGTCGTAAACGTGCGGCTTTCCCGCGCACGACAGGTGGGGATAGACCGCCAGCACCTCCTCCGAGTGGCCCGGCATCTCGATTTCGGGAATCACCGTGATATGCAGCGAATCGGCATAGGCCACCACTTCGCGGATGTCGTCCTTCGTGTAGAATCCGCCGTAGGCGTTCGGGTCGTCACGCCGGCAATAGGGCCGCCCGGCGTCGAGCCACGGCTGCCATCCCTCGATCGGGCGCCAAGCCGCGAGCTCGGTCAGCTCGGGATAACGGTCGATCTCGATGCGCCACCCCGCACCGTCCGTCAGATGCCAATGGAAGCGGTTGAGTTTGAGCGAGGCCATCATCCGCAACTGTTTTTTCACAAACTCCTTGCCGAAGAAGTGGCGCGCCTCGTCCAGGTGCATGCCGCGGTAGGAGAAGCGCGGGGAGTCGGTGATCCGCTGCGCGGGAATCCGATCGCCGAACTGCTCCTGCAACTGCAAGAGAGTCTGTATGCCGTAGAAAAGACCCGCTTCGCCGCGCGAAGCGACCGAGACGCCTTCGGGAAGGACCGAAAGCACGTAACCCTCTTCCGAGGCAGGCAGTTCGGGCGACGCGGCGACCGTCAGACGCAGGTAGCCGTCCGACGCCTGCGGATCGTCCGTGCGGACGGCCAGCGGCGTGGTCCGCAGGTAGGCCGTCAGGGCGTCGGCGACCTCCGCCGGAGCGTCGAACGACAGGGCCAGGGGCGATGCGAGGCGGCATGCGCCGGAGCGTTTCTCGACCGACGCGGGACGCGGAATCACGGCGTCCGTCTCGGCCGTAGGTCCTCCGCACGACGCGGCGCAGAGCGACAGCCCCGCAAGAAGGGAGAGCAGGTGATTTTTCTTCATACGTGTTTGCTTGGTAAACGGAGTTTATTCGGTTTTATTTCCATCGGGATAGGTGAAGGGGATGAAACGCGTCATGACGAAGGCCGGAATCGTCGCCAGCATCACCACGACGAAAAAGAGCGAATAGCCGAGCCAGTCGCTCAGGTAGCCCGACACGGCGCCGGTGAGCATCACCGAAAGGTTCATGATGCCCGAAGCGAAGGCGTAGTGGGCCATCTGGTGACGGCCGGGCGCCACCTGCTGCATCATGAAGAGCGTCAGTCCCACGAATCCGAATCCGTAGCCGAAATACTCCACGACGATGCCGCCGCCCACGAGCCACATGGAGGAGGGCTGGAAGAAGGCCAGCAGCGCATAGACCACGAAGGGTACGTTGAAGACGCAGCAGAGCGTGAAGAGCGTGCGGCGCAGTCCGCGCGCGGCGATGTAGTAGCCGGCCAGCAGCGACCCCACGAGGAACGCCCCGGCGCCGAACGTGCCGTAATACAATCCGATCTGCTGGTTCGTCAGGCCCAGTCCGCCCGCCGCGGTGTCGGCCTTGAGGAACAGCGGCACGATCTTCATGACGAACCCCTCGCCCAGCCGGTAGAGAATGATGAAGGCGATGTAGTACCAGATGTGTTTCTTGGTGAAGAAGGCCGCGATCACCTCCTTCAGGCCCCGCAGCCCCTCGCCGAGCGAGTGCCCGCCCGCCGCCGCGGCGCCCGAAGGGAGCATCCGCCCGTGGTAGCAGCCCAGCAGCAGAAGCAGCCCGCAGAGAATCGCCAGCACGACGGTCCACGCATGGACGTAGGCGTCGAACGCGGCGGCGCCCTCCGCGGAGGAGCGCTCGTAGAGCCACCCGGCGAACCATACCAGACCGCCCGTGGCCACCAGCTTCGCCAGGTTGTAGAAGGCTCCCTGCCAGCCGATGTACTTCGCCTGGTCGCGCGTGGAGAGCTCCGACATGTAAACGCCGTCGGCCGCGATGTCGTGCGTCGCGCCGCTGAAGGCCACCACGGCGAAGACGGCGACCGTCACGGCGAAGAACGACGGCAGATGCAGCGCCAGCGCCGCCACGCCGAACATGACGCCGCTCAGAAGCTGCGTCGCCACGACGAAGAACTTCTTCGTCCTGAAAATCTCCAGGAAGGGACTCCAGAGGAACTTGATCGTCCACGGCCACATGATAAGCGAGGTCCAAAAGGCGATCCGTGCGTCCGGAATGCCGAGGTCCTTGAACAGTACGGCCGAAACCATGTTCAGCACCACGAACGGGAGGCCCATGGCGAAATAGAGGCTGGGAACCCACGCCAGCGGGGAAACGGGTCTTTTTTCACTCATCGCAGAGCAGGCATTAATTCGGTTCTGGCAAACGGAGACGACCTGCGTCCGGCGGCGCGTCTCCACACCCCGAACGATGTTTTCTCCGAGGACAAAGATAATCATTTCCCGCGATTTTCCGAGGCTTCCCGCACAAAAACGCACACAACTCCCGGCCGTATGCGGAAGGGGTGTCCGGAAACCTTCGCAGAGTTTCCGGACACCCCTTCCGCGCCGGCACCCGGGACGGAAGCGCCCCGCGCGCAGGGCGCGGGAAGCCGCTACCGGGCTTTCGCCTCGCAGTAGGCGCAGCGGCACACGCCGTCGGCCGCGCGGCGGAAAAGCTGATCGACATCCTCCGTGGCCGAAATGCAGCGGGGATTCGAACAGGTCATTCCGTTCACGACGTACTCCTCGCCGAAGACCGGGGTCCGGGCGAACGGACGGTTCTCGTCGGCCCAGCGCAGCAGCGTATAGATCAATGCCATACGCACGAATTTTCCGTTCTCTACCTGCCGGAAGTAAGCCGCACGCGGGTCGTTGTCCACCTCGCGCGTGATCTCGTTCACGCGCGGCAGCGGATGCAGCACGATCATATCGGGCCGCGCCGTGCGCAGCTTCCCCGGATCGAGCACGAAGCTGTCCTTCACGCGGTCGAACTCCTCCTCGTCGAGGAAGCGCTCCTTCTGCACGCGCGTCATGTAGAGGATGTCCAGCTCGGGCATCACCTCCTCCATCGTGCGCACCTCGCGGAACTCCAGCTTCGAGGCGGAACGCATCTCCTGCAGCATGTAATCGGGCAGGCGCAGCTCCTCGGGCGCGATGAGCATCACGCGGATCCCCTCGTAACGCGACAGCGCCTTGATGAGCGAATGGACCGTGCGGCCGAACTTCAGGTCGCCGCAGAACCCGATCGTCAGGTGATCGAAACGCCCCTTCTCGCGCTTGATCGTCAGCAGGTCCGTCAACGTCTGCGTCGGATGGGCGTGACTGCCGTCCCCGGCGTTGATGACCGGAATGCCGGCATACTGCGAGGCCACGAGCGGCGCGCCCTCCTTGAAGTGGCGCATGGCGATGATGTCCGCGAAACAGCGGATCACGCGCACCGTGTCGGCCACGGTCTCGCCCTTCGACACGGACGAGGAGCTGGCGTCGGAGAAGCCAATCACCTCGCCGCCCAGCTCCAGCATCGCCGAGGTGAAGCTCAGGCGCGTGCGGGTGGAAGGCTCGTAAAACAGCGTGGCGAGTTTTTTGCCCTTGCAGGCCTCGCGGTACTTGGCGCGGTTGGCGATGATGTCCTCCGCCAGCGCCACGATCCGCTCGGTCTCCTCGACCGTCAGATCGGTCGGATCAATCAGATGTCGCATGGTTCCGGCGCGTTTATCGGTTCATCCACGATTCGTCCGACGGGTTGTCGCGGAACCGGAGCAGGCGCGCCTTGTCCCCGGGTTCGATATACCCTTCGTCGGCGGCCACCTCCACCAGCGCGTCGAGATTCGAGAGACTGTAATTCACGACGTTCGCCTCGCGCAGGCGTTCCACGCCCTTCTTCATGCCGTAGGTGAAGATCGACGCCACGCCCAGCACCTCGGCGCCCGCCTCGCGCAGCGCCTCGACCACCTCGATACACGATCCGCCCGTCGAGATCAGGTCCTCGACGACGACCACCTTCTGCCCCTTTTCGAGCCGTCCTTCGATGCGGTTGCCGCGGCCGTGGTCCTTGGCTCCCGACCGCACGTAGCCCATCGGCAGGCCGAGGATCGTCGCCGTGATGGCGGCATGGGCGATGCCGGCCGTGGAGGTCCCCATCAGCACCTCCGCGCCGGGAAACTTCGTGCGGACGATCTCCGCAAGCCCCGCCTCGACACGCCCGCGCACCTCGGGGGCGGACAGCGTCAGACGGTTGTCGCAATAAATCGGGCTTTTGATTCCGCTCGCCCACGTGAACGGCTGCTCGGGACGCAGGAACACCGCGCCGATCGAGAGCAGGTCTTTCGCAATAGCTTTCTCCATACTTATCCTTGTTTATCGGTTCTCAGTCGTCCGGCACGCGCCGAGCGCCCGCCGCAGAATCCGCTCCACCTCCTCGGGGTAGATTCCGCCTTCGTGGACCTTTTCGCCGTCCACATAGAACGTGGGCACATAGTAATAGTCGAATCCGTCGGCCACCCCGGGCTGCTCGGACTCCTCGATCATCTCGATCTCGACCTCCGCCAGTTCGGGATGCGCGGCTTTCGCCTCTTCGATATACCGCAGCGCCTTCTTGCAGAAGGGGCAGTTCTTCAGGTAAAACAGTTTCACGGGTTTCATAAAACGGTGCTTTTTCACGCAGTCGCGCACGGATGCGCCCCTGCAAATATACGACAATTCCGGCTTCGCCGCGCGAATTCCGTACGGCGCCGCCCGATTCGCCTGCCGCGCCGCACGCCGAACCGGACATGCAGCGCCCCGACCGCACCGCCGCAGCCGTCTCCGGCAGTCCGCGCGGCGCGTCCGTCACCCCACGAACTCGGCCACGCAGCGGCGGTAGGCCGCCACGGGATCCGCAGCCGCGGTGATCGGGCGTCCCACGACGATGAAGTCCGAGCCGATCTCCCGGGCGCGGGCCGGCGTCGTGACGCGCACCTGGTCCGCCACGTCGCCGTCGGCGAAACGCACGCCGGGCGTCACGGTCAGGAACTCCGCGCCGCACGCCCCGTGCACCATGCCGGCTTCGAGCGGCGAGCAGACCACGCCGTCCAGCCCCGCCTCGCGGGCATTCCGGGCATACTGCACGATCGTCTCGCCGATCGGGGCTCCGATCAGCAGTTCGCGCTGCATGCGCTCCTCGCTGGTCGAGGTGAGCTGCGTCACGGCGATCAGCAGGGGCCGCGTGCCGTCCTCGCGCGTAAGTCCCTCGCGCGCGGCCTTCATCATCTCGATCGTCCCGGCGGCATGGACGTTGCACATGTCCACGTCCAGCCGCGACAGCACGGCCATCGCCTTGCGCACGGTGTTGGGTATGTCGTGGAGCTTCAGGTCGAGGAAAATCCGGTGGCCGCGGCGCTTGATCTCGCGCACGATTTCGGGTCCCTCGGCATAGAACAGCTCCATGCCGATCTTCAGAAAGGGTTTGCGCTCCTCGCCCCGGAACAGGTCGAGAAAGCCGAATGTGTCCGCCGCGGACTTGAAGTCGCAGGCGATGATTACGTCGTGTTGCATGCTGTAAGTTTTTTGCTTTTCGTCGCCGCCTCCCCGGGCCCGGACATGCCGCGCTCCGAGAGGCCGTCGGTCTCTTCACTCCGTCCGGCGCGTCACTCCACGCAGCCTACGATGTCGCGCAGGCGGCCGATGCCCAGCCGCTCCATCTCCGCGGGCAGCGCCTCGACGATCTCCTTCGAGGCGTAGGGATTCACCAGATTCGCCGCGCCGACCTCTACGGCCGTCGCCCCGGCCATCATCATCTCGATCACGTCGCGTGCCGTCGCAACGCCGCCGCAGCCGATGACCGGAATGCGGCACGCCCGGCTCACCTGATAGACCATGCGCACGGCCACGGGGAAGATCGCAGGCCCGGAGAATCCGCCCATCGTGTTGGCGATCACCGGACGCCGCCGCACCGGGTCGATGCGCATGCCCAGCAGCGTGTTGATCAGCGACACCGCGTCGGCGCCGCCCTCCACGGCGGCCCGGGCGATCTCGGTCACATCCGTCACGTTCGGCGTCAGCTTGACGATGAGCGGCTTGCGCGTCTTCTGCCGGCACGCCGACACGACGGTTTGCGCCATGTGCGGATCCGTGCCGAACGTCATGCCGCCCGCATCCACGTTCGGACACGAGATGTTCACTTCGTATGCGGACACGGTAGGCTGGTTGTCAAGCGCCTCGATGACCTGGGCATATTCCTCGACGGAATGACCGGAGACGTTCACGATGACCGGAACGTCGATGCCTGCCAGCCATTCCAGGTCCTTCTGGATCATGACCTGGACGCCCGGATTCTGCAACCCGATGGAGTTCAGCATCCCGGACGGCGTCTCGGCAATGCGCGGCGCCGGGTTCCCGGGCCACCCGTTCAGGGAGACGCCCTTCGTGGTGACAGCGCCCATGCGCGAGACATCCGTGAAATCGTTGTACTCGCGCCCGGCCGCGAACGTGCCAGATGCATCTGTAACGGGATTGCGCATGATCAGGCCGCCCAGATTGACTTCCATGCTCACATCGCTCATGCCCACACCACCTTCTCTGCAGGGAATACGGGCCCGTCGACGCAAGAGCGCTTGCGGCCCTCCGTGGTCTCCACGATGCACGACAAGCAGGCGCCCACGCCGCATGCCATGCGCTTTTCCAGCGACACCTGGCAGGCGGCGCCATTATCTGCCGCCAGCCGCGCCACGGAGCGCATGAGCGGCTCGGGGCCGCAGCAGTACACCATGTCGTACTCGTTCTCCCGGAGCAGCTCCGCCGCCGGCAGCGTGGCGAATCCGGCATAGCCGAACGTGCCGTCGTCCGTGGAGCATGCCGGTGCCCGCCCGAGCAGCTTCTCGAAGCGGTCGTACATCACCAGGCTGCCCTTCGTCTGGGCGCCCAGCACCACGTCCGTCTCCACGCCGGATTCCAGCAGCCGGCCCGTGAACAGGTACAACGGCGCCGCTCCGGCGCCGCCGGCCACCACCAGCGCGCGCTTCATGCCCTGGGGCAACGACCATCCGCGGCCCAGCGGTCCCATCACGTCGCACTGCGTGCCCGCGGGAAGCGAGGACATGTGCTTTGTGCCATGCCCCACCACCTGGTAGAGCACGTCGATCGTGCCGGCATTCAAATCGCAGTCGTACACGCCGAACGGACGGCGCAGGATATGGTCGCCCATGCCCGGCACGCGCAGGTGGATGAACTGCCCGGGCTGGACGGACGCCGCGATGCGCGGCGCCTCCAGCGTCATCAGGTACAGATTGCCGTCCAGCAGGTCGTTCGCCGTTATGCGGGCAAGCCCCTGCACGGGCTTCGGTCGGTCATTCGTCTCGCTCACGCATCAGCCCTCCCACTGCGGCATGTCCTGCAGCGCGATGACAGGCAGCCCGTTCTGGCGCGCCACCTCGATCGCCGCCGTCATGGCCTGCGCCGCCGCGAACGTGGTCACATACGTCACGCCGTGCTTCACTGCCTCCAGGCGCAGCTCGTAGCCGTCATCATGGCTCGCATGGCCGAACGGCGTGTTGATCATCAGCACGATGTCGCCGTTCGCGACCATCTCCTTGATCTTCGTGCCGCCCTCGTGGACCTTGCGGACCGTCTCCACCGGTATGCCGGCGGCGCGCAGCGCACGGGCCGTGCCCTCCGTTGCCACCAGGTCG
>ERZ825324.5259-NODE-5259-length-9919-cov-3.364558_pt1 | contig 9919 bp, 8 predicted proteins | sample MGYA00519859_ERZ825324 | MGnify/ENA primary metagenome ERZ825324 (study PRJEB31778, sample SAMEA3449198) | human gut metagenome | biome: human gut; feature: human-associated habitat; material: faeces | place: United Kingdom | collected 2010/2012 ... | reverse complement strand
GTCCAAACGTGGAAGAGACACGGAATCCGATGCAAACATTCAGCCGGAAGAAATGTTCGCATTTTTTCCAACGAATATTCTATCTGCATTTCCACATGAAATCCCGAAGAGTGTTTCTGATAATATTACTTATCACTCCAAAGAGATCTATGCTTATCGCGGCAATTCCTTTTTTACGTAAGATAAAATATGTAAGAAATCCAAGCGAGGCTTACAGCAGCTGGATTCCGCTCTTTTCGCATGCCTGCATCATCTCATCCGGCCACAGGGAGGACTGCACCTCGCCGATGTGCGCCTTGCGCAGGAAAAACATACAGATACGGGACTGACCGATACCGCCGCCGATGGTGTAAGGAAGCTCGCCGTCGATGATCGCCTTCTGGAACGGAAGCTTCGCGCGGTCTTCACAGCCTGCCTTTTTAAGCTGGGACAGCAGGGCTTTTTTGTCCACGCGGATTCCCATGGAAGAAAGCTCAAGGGCAATGTCAAGTACCGGATAGTATACAAGAATGTCCGCGTTTAACGCCCAGTCGTCGTAATCCGGCGCGCGTCCGTCGTGCGGCTCGCCGTTTTCCAGCGTATCGCCGATCTTTAAGATGCACACGGCGCCTTTGGTCTTGGTGATATAGTATTCGCGCTCCTTCGGCGTGTTGTCCGGGAACATCTCCGCAAGCTCTTCCGTCGTGACGAAAAAGATGTCGTGCGGCAAGATCTCCTCGATGTAATCGTACTGGATCGCCATGTATTTTTCGGTCTTGCGCAGGCATTTGTATACGGTGTTCACCGTTTCCTTTAAGGTGTCGAGCGTGCGCTCCTCCTGCTTGATGACTTTCTCCCAATCCCACTGATCCACGAAGATGGAGTGGATATTGTCAGTGATCTCATCGCGCCGGATGGCGTTCATGTCGGTGTAAAGACCTTCCCCGTAAGAAAAGCCGTATTTTTTGAGCGCGTAGCGCTTCCATTTGGCAAGTGACTGAACAACCTCCGCGGTTCTGCCGTTCTGCTCCTTGATGTCGAAGGTGACCGGACGCTCCACACCGTTTAAGTTGTCGTTGAGACCGGACAGCGGGTCTACAAACAGAGGGGCGGATACACGGGACAGATTCAGGCGCAGTGCAAGCAGTCCCTGAAAAAAGTCCTTGACCGTCTTGATCGCAATCTGTGTATCATGCAAATTCAATTCTGAATGATAATCTTTTGGAATGATTAAATTGTCCATCTGGGGTTCTCCTCTCTTGTGTACGCAAAAGCGTAGACATTAACCTAAATAATTATAGCACAGGGCAGTTCATTTTCAAGAAAAGATACAGGTATTTGAAAAATAATACGTGTATACAATTTGGATCGGCAGCGCATTTGGGAATGGCAGAAACGTGCAACTTCAGGGCGGGAATCCGTCGATAGATGTTGACAGTAATATGCAAAAATGAGAAAATATTGGCAAGATTATTATGCAATTATCATAGAATCTGGGGTATCACAAGAGAAAAGGAGTTGAGGCACATGCAAAAGGAAAAAGGAATCGTATCGATTAAGGTTAAGCTTTTAGGTGTGATCGTTCCGGTTGTCATTGTCAGCATTCTGGTGCTCGTACTGATCGCCTACCGCACGTCGGCAGGGCTGATTGAGAGCTATTCCGAGAATCTGCTGGAGTCATCGGTGGAGAATCAGGCGTCGCAGATTGAGAGCTGGCTGGAACAGAATATCGGGGCGTTCCAGATAGTGAAGACAACGATAGAGAACACGAAGCCGGACGACAAGGAATTACAGACCATGCTGGATTCCTATTATAATTATAACTCAAATTATCCGGAGGGACTTTACATCGCGGATGAGACCGGAAAGCTCTGGAAAGCGTCGGATTCGGCGATGAGTGAGTCGGACCCGGTCAACAGTGTCTGGTATCAGGAGGGACTGACCAGAGTCAATATGGCGATCGGATCTTCCTATGTTAATTCAGAAGGCGTCAGTGTCATCAGTGCATCCGGTATTTTAAATGACGGCAGCGGCAAGATGAAAGTCATCTCTGCGGATATGACGCTCGACCGCGTTTCCGTCATTGTAAACGCGTTTATCGAGATGAAGAATGCGGAGGCTATCCTCGTGGACAAGGATACGGCAACGATTCTGGCAAGCCGTGATTCCGCGAAGATTTCCACGACGCTCGGCAGCGACGGCAGCAGTGCATTCGAGCAGAGTGTAGCGGCGAAGATTGCGGATCGTGATTACAGCTTTTCCACATTGGACGGCAATATGACCGTGTTCGAGGAGGTATCCGGAACTAACTGGATTCTGGTTTCCTATATTCCGACCAGCACTGTACTGGCAGACCTTGCGAACCTCAGGAATCTGATGATTCTGATCAGTGTGATCTCCATTCTGATTCTGTGTGTAGTGATTGAGCGCACAACGCACGTTGTGATCGCACCTGTCCGGAAGCTGACGAATGTCATCAAGGCGCTGACGGACGGCGACTTTACCGTATCGGTCAAGAGCAGCGGCAATGATGAGATTGCGCTTATGAGCCGCAGCGTGGAGCGCTTTATCGCATCCATGAAGCAGATGATTGCGTCCATGGGAGACATTTCCGGAAAACTGGGAACGCAGGCGGATGCGAGCGACAGTGTGTCCAGAGAGATGCAGTCGGCGGCAAATGTCCAGTCCCAGTCCATGAGTGAGCTGAATATGACGGTGGATCAGTTGTCCGTTTCCGTCAATGAGATTGCAGACAACGCGACCAAGCTTGCCGGTGTGGTTGCAGACACGAAGGACGACAGCGTGAATGTCGGCAACAAGATGCGCGAGACCGTTGAGGTATCCCAGAAGGGACGCGAGGATATGGAGCATGTCGGCGAGGCGCTTGAGAATATCCGCACCTCTATCCAGAATCTGGAAGCGGCGGTAAATAAAGTGGGTACGGCATCCGGTGAGATTGTTGAGATTGTACAGCTGATCGGAAATATTGCGGAGGAGACCAACCTCCTGTCCTTAAACGCTTCCATTGAGGCAGCGAGAGCGGGCGAGGCAGGAAGAGGATTCGCAGTCGTCGCTTCTGAGATCGGAACGCTTGCAAGCAACAGTACCGCATCGGTAGAGCATATTTCAAAGCTCATCCATGAGGTCAATGAACTTGTGGCGGATGCAGTGCGTCAGGCAGGCGACAGCGCCGACAATATCAATGAGAGCAGTGGATTGATTCATACGGCAATCGATACCTTTGACAAGATTTATGATAATATTCAGCAGACAAGCGCGTTGATCGACCAGATGGTGGACAAGATCAACCAGGTAGATGAAGTGGCGACCAACGTTGCTGCAATTTCCGAGGAGCAGGCGGCAAGTTCGGATGAGATTCTTGCAACATCGGAGTCGATGCTGACGCAGGCAAAAGGAATTGCAGAGAATAGTGAGAACGTGGCAAAAGAATCCAGAAGCCTGACAGAGTCGTCCATACAGCTGGCGGATCAGGTTAAGCTGTTTCGTATTTAAGGGGGTATCAGATATGAAGAGATTGATGAGTGCGGTACTGGTAGCTGCTCTGGGAGTGACATGCCTCGGAGGCTGCCAGACCGGCAGCAGTGGAGGAGATACCGCGGTAAACGGCAAGGGCGTCCGGATTTATGTCTCGCTGTCACAGGCGGATACATTCCGTAATACATTGATCGATGCGGCGAAGAAGACGGCTGAGGCGAGCGGAGCTGAGATTGCGGTGTACGATGCGGAGAATTCCATCGAGAATCAGGTGGCGCAGATCAAACAGGCGGTTGCGGAAGATTATGATGTGATCATGTGCGGTCCGGTAGACGCGGACACAGCGCTGGAACTGGAAGCGCTGGCGGGAGATATTCCGATTGTATTTTACAACAGCTGTCCGGAGGCATCGGTGCTGGAACCGGACAAATACATTTATGTAGGATCGGATGAGGGAGTTGCCGGACAATACCAGGCAGAATATATTCTGGATCAGATGAGTGACAAGGATGAGATCAATGTGGTACTCTTAAAGGGACCGAAGAATCATTCCGCAACCAAGGGAAGATCCGAGGAGTTCAAAAATACGCTTAAGGCATCCGGCAAGAAGATCAACGTCGTGTTTGAGGATAACGCAGACTGGGAGCAGGGAATTGCAGAAGATTATTTCGATCTGTTCCTGCAGACAGGCAAGCAGTTTGATGCGGTGGTATGCAACAATGATACGATGGCGCTTGGAGTGATTGATTCCTGCAAGAAGAATGGCATATCGGGAGTACCGGTTCTTGGAATTGACGCGACAGCAGATGGCTGTGCGGCAATCCAGGCGGGGGATATGGCATTTACCGTATACCAGTCGGGAAGCGGACAGGGTGAGGCGGCTGTCAAGGCGGCAATCGCACTCGGTTCCGGAGGAACGACGCAGGGAATGGAAGGCCTGTCGGACGACGGACTTTACGTCTGGGTACCGTTCGAGAAGGTGGACAGTTCCAATGTGGCAGATTATCAGTAATAGAGAGGGAAGAGGGCATCAGTGCGGTCTGCACTGATGCCGTTTTGGTGTAAGAGAATGGAATATACGCATGTGACACATACGTTTGGACCTGTTTATGACGATGCATCCCGGATTCTGATTCTGGGATCCTTTCCGTCTGTAAAGTCGAGAGAACAGCAGTTTTATTACGGTCATCCGCAGAACCGTTTCTGGAAAGTGCTGGCAGCGGTCTTTGAGGATACGCTGCCGGAGACGATTCCGCAGAAAAAGGCGTTTTTGTTAGAGCACCATATTGCGCTGTGGGATGTCATTGCCTCCTGTGACATTGCAGGATCATCGGACAGTTCGATCCGCAATGTGACGGCGAATGACATGGAAGTGATCTTAAAGACGGCGGACATCCGGCGCATCTGTGCCAACGGGGATACGGCGTACCGCCTGTTTTCTAAATATTGTCTGACCGCGGAGATGCCGGAAGTAAAGAAGCTGCCGTCTACGAGTCCTGCCAATGCCGCATGGAATTTAGAGCGGCTGACACAGTGCTGGGCGCAGGAACTTTTGCTGTAAGAAAAAGAGAGGGAAAAGGAGGTGTGAGACATATGAAAAAGAATGAGATGACATGGCAGGTGATGCTCATTGAGGCAGTCGGTATCGTATCGGCGATCGCCTATCTCGGGTTACAGATCTATTACGGGATCGCGTTCCACGTCAATCCGGTGAACCTGATGATGAATCTTGTGTTTATGATTCTGGTATATGTGGGTCTGACCCTCCTTGCCGTCTACCCGGAACGTGTGAACGGATTGACAAGGGAGGTATGCAGCGGTAAGATCAGACAGTATACGCTTCGGATGGTTCGGATGGTCAAGCTTGTCTTTGTGGAGGGACTTTTATTCACCAGCGTCTGTGATGCGCTCGGGAAAGAATTAAAACAGGGATACAGCCTGATTATCGTGGTATTGATTGCAGCGATTGCGGTGTATTATGAGGGAAGGATCATACACATTCTGAAGCAGAATAACAAAAGATAGAAAGGCATCTGCAATGACAAAGGATATGACGGAAGGAGCGATACCGCCTCTTCTGGTAGGTTTTACAATTCCACTTGTTCTCGGAAATCTGTTTCAGCTTCTCTACAATGCGGTCGACAGTATGATTGTCGGAAAATTTGTGGGGGAGACGGCGCTTGCCGCTGTCGGTACGAGCAGTCCGCTGATGACGCTTGCGATTCTGTTTATCAGTGGCATGTGCATGGGAGCAGGCGTTCTGATGGGAATGCACTACGGCGCAAAGGATTATGATGTCCTGGAGCGGCAGATCAGTTCAACCATGATCGGCGGGCTGATGTTTTCCGTCCTGCTTTCAGCCGTCTGCGTTTTTCTGACGCCGTGGCTGCTTCGGCTGATAAGGACGCAGGAGGAAGTGCTTCCGATTGCTACGGGGTACCTCCGCATTATTTTCTGCGGACTGATCTTTACGTTTATTTACAACTTTTATGCGAGCACATTGCGGGCACTTGGCGACAGCAGATCGCCGCTTTATTTTCTGATGATCAGCGCTGCACTCAATGTGGCGGGAGACCTGTTTTTCGTGGTGGTGCTAGGCTGGGGCAGCAACGGATGTGCCTTTTCGACGGTGCTAAGCGAGGCACTCTGCTGTCTGCTGTGCGGGCTATATATTAAGAAAAAGGTAAAGATTCTCTGCCTGGGGCGCAAGTGGCGCGTGTTTGACCGGAGGTTATTTTATAAGACGGTGCAGTTTGGCTGGGTGAGCGCCATGCAGCAGGCGACGGTACAGCTCGGCAAGATCGGAATCCAGGCGATTGTCAATACAATGGGAATCTCTGTCATGGCGGCGTTTGCAGTCGTAAACCGCATTGATGATTTTGCCTACACTCCGGAGCAGAATATCGCCCATGCGATGACCGCGCTGCTGGCACAGAACAAAGGTGCCGGCAAAAAGGAGCGGATCCGGGAGGGATTCCGCTGCGGGCTGTGGATCGAGATGATCTATGCGCTCTTTATCTGTGTGGTCTGCTTTGTGTTTGCGCGTCCGCTGATGAAGCTGTTTGTGACGGATGAGGAAGTGATCTCCCTGGGAGTGATCTATCTGCATGCGATTGCGGTGATGTATTTCCTGCCGGCGGCCACAAACGGGGTTCAGGGATATTTTCGCGGAATCGGAGATCTTAAGATTACTTTGATCAGTAGTTTTGTGAATATGTCGGTTCGTGTGATATTTGCGGCTGTTCTTGTGTTTCATTTTTCCTTGCAGATCGAAGCATTGCCATTTTCTTATCTTGCCGGGTGGATTGGAATGCTTTTAGCAGAGGTGCCGTTGCTTTTGAGGAAATTTTAATTTGCGTGATCGAAACCACTACCGAACACGTGTGGAGAATGTTATTGTCTATAAATTAGGAATTTCTCAGACAGAGGATTGAAGCTTTGAATGTATTTTAAACATCTCGTCAAATCGGTGTTCTTAAACTCCTTTCATCTTCCGTCAACGAATACAAAACTTATCAACCAACATCGTTTAACATACACACTGTGTAGTGATTTGAATAGCGTTCCGTTGTATGAGATAGAAATAAGATAAGAACAAGTATTTATAATATATCGGTGGCAACGATTTGCAAAAAACGCTCTTAAAATCTGCGTGTTGCCACCGATATATTATAAATACTTGTTCTTATCTTATTTCTATCTCATACATGAAACACTATTACAAATCAGAAGTTGACGATATGGCAGAAACATGACAAAATATACCTACATAGATTCAGAAAGGAATATACATTATGAAACGTAAAGATTATATTTCATGGGACCAGTATTTTATGGGAATTGCCATTTTATCTGCCCAGAGAAGTAAAGACGATCACACACAGGTGGGAGCATGTCTTGTGAATGATCATAATAAAATTTTATCTGTCGGTTATAACGGAATGCCAACAGGATGTAACGATGATGATATGCCATGGGAGAGAGAAGGAGATCCTCTTCATACCAAATATTTTTATGTTTGCCACGCAGAATTAAATGCTATTTTAAATTATGGTGGTGGTTCTCTTGATGGTGCGCGTGTTTATGTAACATTATTCCCATGTAATGAATGTGCAAAAGCAATCATTCAGAGTGGTATGAAAGAAGTTATCTATATGCAGGATAAATACGCAGATAGTGATGCGACAAGAGCATCAAAGAAGATGTTTGACATGGCAGGTGTCAAATACCGTCAGTTTGTGCCAAAAGGACAGACAATAGAAATTGATTTATAAGGTGAAGACATGGATATTATTAAAATTTTACAAGAAGAATTAGGAATCAGACGAGGACAGGTAGAGACAACGATCAAATTGATCGATGAAGGCAATACGATCCCATTTATTGCAAGATATCGAAAGGAAATGACAGGATCATTAGATGATGAAACACTCCGTAATTTTCATGAGAGATTATTATATTTAAGAAATTTAGAAGAGCGCAAAGAAGCGATCAAGAAAAATATCGAAGAACAAGGTAAACTTACAAAGGAACTGGCAAAGCAGATTGAAGAAGCGAAGACACTGGTAGCAGTGGAAGATTTGTACCGTCCATATAAGCAGAAAAAACGTACCAGAGCTATGATCGCAAAGGAAAAGGGGTTAGAGCCGTTAGCTAATCTGATTCTTTTACAAATGACAAAAGAGACATTAGAGAAAGAAGCCGAAGCATTTATCAATGAAGAAAAAGATGTAAAGACAGTAGAAGATGCATTAAAAGGTGCAAATGATATCATTGCAGAGCATATCGCAGATGATGCTGAATATCGTACATGGATCCGCAAGGCAACATGGGATCATGGAAAGATCACATCTACAGCGAAGAAGCCAGATGAATCATCTGTATTTGAGATGTATTATGATTTTGAAGAACCGATCAAGAAGATCGCAGGATATCGTATTCTTGCGATTAATCGCGGGGAAAAAGAAGGAATCCTTCAGGTAAAGATCGAGCCAGATATGCAAAAGATCGCATCATATCTAGCAAGAAAGATTGTAACAAAGAAGAATCCAAATACAACAAAAGCTCTATTTGCAGCCATCGAGGACAGTTACAAACGTCTGATCGCACCATCAATTGAACGTGATATCAGAAACGAATTAACTGAAAATGCAAGTACAGAAGCAATCAAAGTTTTTGGAAAGAATTTAACACAGCTCCTGATGCAGCCACCGATCGCAGGCCAGGTAGTTCTTGGATGGGATCCGGCTTTTCGTACAGGATGCAAGTTAGCGGTTGTTGATGAAACAGGGAAAGTGTTAGATACAGTAGTCGTTTATCCAACAGCACCTCAGAATAAAGTGGAAGAAGCCAAGAAAGTAGTCAAAGGACTTATTAAGAAATACGGAATCACCCTGATCTCTATCGGAAATGGAACTGCATCCAGAGAATCCGAACAGATTGTCGTTGATATGTTAAAAGAGATTAAAGAGCCAGTACAGTATGTCATTACAAATGAAGCAGGAGCATCCGTATATTCTGCAAGTAAATTGGCAACAGAAGAATTTCCAAACTTCGATGTAGGACAAAGAAGTGCAACATCCATCGCAAGACGAGTTCAAGATCCACTAGCAGAATTAGTAAAGATTGAGCCAAAAGCGATCGGAGTTGGACAGTATCAGCACGATATGAATCAGAAACAGTTATCTGAAGCTCTGGGAGGTGTTGTTGAAGCAACAGTAAATAAAGTCGGAGTTGATCTTAATACAGCATCTGCATCTCTTTTGGAATATGTATCCGGAGTATCCAAAGCAGTAGCAAAAAATATCGTAGCATATCGTGAAGAAAATGGAACATTTAAGAACAGAAAACAGCTGTTAAAAGTAGCAAAACTAGGACCAAAAGCCTTTGAACAATGTGCAGGATTCTTAAGAGTATCCGGAGGAGACGAGCCACTTGATGCAACTGGCGTACATCCAGAGACATACAAAGAAACAGGGATGTTACTAAAGAATTTAGGATATTCAACAAAAGAATTATCCAAAGAAGGATTCCGAGGAATCAGCAAAAAGATCACAGATTACAAGAAATTATCAGAAGAACTTGGAATCGGAGAGATCACACTCAAAGATATTGTAAAAGAATTGGAAAAACCAGGACGAGATCCACGAGAAGATCTTCCAAAACCAATCCTTAGAACTGATGTCCTAGAAATGAAAGATCTAAAACCAGGAATGAAATTAAAAGGAACAGTAAGAAATGTTATAGATTTTGGAGCGTTTGTAGATATTGGAGTACATCAGGATGGATTAGTACATATTTCACAGATGGCAGATCGGTTTATCAAGCATCCTCTGGAAGTTGTAAGTGTTGGGGATGTGGTAGATGTTACAGTAATTAGCGTCGATATGGATAAAAAAAGAATACAGTTAAGCATGAAAAATTGTGATTTACGACAATAGTCTTT
>ERZ825324.5256-NODE-5256-length-9923-cov-3.569923_pt1 | contig 9923 bp, 8 predicted proteins | sample MGYA00519859_ERZ825324 | MGnify/ENA primary metagenome ERZ825324 (study PRJEB31778, sample SAMEA3449198) | human gut metagenome | biome: human gut; feature: human-associated habitat; material: faeces | place: United Kingdom | collected 2010/2012 ... | reverse complement strand
GCCATGGGCGGCAGCATCACCGCCACCACCCACGCCGCCGTGCGGTATACCCCGTCCACCAGCGATTCCCGCAGCCACCATGGCGCGCCGCCCAGCAGGGCTCGCAGCGGCTCCTGCGCCGACATGAGCCACCGGCTCAGCAGCTCCGAGGGCCGGTTGGCGCCCCAGATGGTGAGCCACAGCACCGCGCCCAACAGCAGCAGCATCACCGGCACGCCGCCCCAGCCGGTGAGCACGCGGTCCAGCCGCCGGTCACGGGTGTGGACCTCCTCGGGGCGGCGGGAGAGACAGGCATCAGCGATGGCCGATGCCCGGCGGGCCACGGCGGCGCTGTCATCTCCGTCCAATGGCGGCCACGTGTCCTCCCACGGCTCCCGCCGCGCCATGTCCAGCACCGCCGTGCGCAGATCGTCCAGCCCCTGCCCGCTCCGTGCCGTCGCCGTCACCACCGGTGCGTCCAGCCCGCGGGACAGGGCGTCCGCGTCTACGGCGACGCCCTTGCGGCGGGCCTCGTCCATCAGATTCACGCACACTACCAGCCGCGGCGTGCGGCAGCGCAGCTGCACCGCCAGATGCAGGTTCCGCCGGAGGCAGGTGGCGTCCGCCACCAGCACGGTGACATCGGCACCGCCGCCGCAGATGAAGTCCCGGGCGATCTGCTCCTCCGGCGAGTCTGCCCGCAGGGAGTAGGTCCCAGGCAGGTCGATGAGCCGGAAGGCCGCGCCCCGCCACGTGTAGGCGCCCTCCGCTACCGCCACCGTTTTCCCGGGCCAGTTGCCTGTGTGCTGGCGCATGCCCGTCAGGGTGTTGAACACTGTGGATTTTCCCACGTTGGGGTTGCCCGCCAGCGCCGCTGTGTACTGATCCATTGACTGTCTCCTCCTTCTGCAGGCTGCTTCCGGCCATCCTATGCGGCGGCGGGGCGGCAGGTGCAGGGCTATGATGGCGGGGTACGCCATAAAAACGCAGTCGCGCACCCGAGGGTGCGCGACTGCGTTTGCCGGTTTCCGGCAAACGCAGAAAAGTAAAGCCGCCCGAAGGCGGTTTTACTTTCAGCCGCTGCGGCGGGAATTGAACGTGCAAGACACCCCTGATGGGTTTCTTGCACACATTCTTCCTTTCCGAAAATCGGGGATACTGCGGAACATGTCATAAAAAAGCAACCGCGCACCCGAGGGTGCGCGGTTGCTTTTTGGTAAAGGAGAGAGAATAACAATGTCACTTACTTGCTTTCTGATGCTATCATAACACGGCATTCCGGAAAGTCAACGGCTTTGTGAGAAGATTCACAAATTGTTCATAAGCTCCGCGCAAATACGCTCTTGACATTGGAAAAGCACCGTGCTATTATTTAGCGCGCTAATAATTTGCGTGCAAACTAAACAGAAGGGAGACACATTATGTTGGAGTGCATCACAGAGAGGCCCGAGCATTTCGGCCCTCTGTTTGGATACTGCGACCATCAGGCGCATAAGCTGATGGACCGGCGGCTGCGGCAGTACGACGTATCGCCCATGCAGTGCAGGACGCTGATCTACCTCCACGAGACGGAGGGGCCGGTAAACCAGAAGCAGCTGGAGCGGCACCTGATGGTGAAGCCCAGTACCGTCAACGGCATTGTGGACCGGCTGGAGGAGAAGGGCATGCTGCGGCGCACCGCCAGCAAATCCGACGGCCGCTGCCGCATCCTGGCTCTGACGGAGCAGGGCATGCAGTTTTATGACAAATTCATCGCCATCGCCAGGGAGGTCAACGACCGTCTGGAGAAGGGGCTGTCGCCGGAGGAGATCCGGCAGCTGGCGTCGCTTCTGACACGGGTGGCGAAAAATCTCTCGGAGGAGGACGGGTCATGCTGAAAAAGCTTGCCCCGTATACACGGGGATATGGGCTGTATATCCTGCTGGGCGTATTGTGCTCGGTGGGCGAGTCTGTGCTGGAGCTGGAGCTGCCCCAGGCCATGAGTGAGATCGTGGACGTGGGCATCGCCAACGGCGACCGCAGCTATATTTTACTGACGGGCCTGAAAATGTTCCTGATGGCCATGGCGGCGCTGCTGTGCGGCGTGGGTGCGGCGGCGCTGGCCGCCAAGGCGGCCATGGGCTTCGGCGCCAACCTGCGGCAGGCGGAGTATGAGCAGGTGCAGCGCTTCTCCTTCGCCAACATCGAGCGCTTCTCCACCGCCAGCCTCATCACCCGCCTGACCAACGACGTGTCATCGGTGCAGATGACCATGTTCATGGGCATGCGCATGTGTGTGCGTGCGCCGGTGATGCTGGTGACGGCGCTGATAAAGGCCATGCAGATCAGTCTGGACCTGAGCCAGGTGTTCCTGGTGGCGGTGCCGCTGCTGATCCTCGCAGTGGTCATCGTCATCCGCTACGTGGGGCCGTTTTTCACGGCGCTGCAGAACGCCACCGATGATCTGAACCTGGTGGTGCAGGAGAATCTGAACGCCGTCCGCGTGGTGAAATCCTTCGTCCGCGAGGAGCGGGAGGAGCAAAAATTCCAGAGCCGCAGCAATAAGCTCCGCGACACGGCGGAGAGGGCCTTTGGGTTCGTGGTGATGTTCATGCCCATCATAATCATGATCATGGGCGGCACCACGGTGGCGCTGATGTGGCTGGGCGGTCACGACGTGGCGGAGGGCACCCTGCTCTCCGGCGACCTGATGGCGTTCTTCACCTATTCCAGCGAGATCCTGATGTCCCTGATGATGGTGTCCATGGTGCTGATGTTCCTGACCCGTGCCATCGCCTGCGGCAGGCGCATCGTGGAGGTGCTGGACGAACAGCCCCAGATCACCGATGCCCAGGCCGATGCCGCATTGACTGTGGACAACGGCGATATCCGGTTCGATCACGTGTATTTCAAGTATCACCCCACGGCGGAGAGCTGGAACCTGACGGACATCGACCTGCACATCGAAAGCGGTATGACTGTGGGCATTCTGGGCGGCACCGGCAGCGCTAAGACTACGCTGGTCAGCATGATCCCCCGTCTGTACGAGGTGAATGAGGGCGCCGTCTCCGTGGGCGGCCGCAACGTCAGGGAGTACACCATGGAGGCGCTGCGCGACGGCTGCGCCATGGTGCTGCAGAAGAACACCCTGTTCTCCGGTACCATTCGGGAGAACCTGCGCTGGGGCCGTGAGGACGCCACCGATCAGGAGATCGAGGAGGCCTGCCGCATGGCCTGCGCCGACGAATTCATTCAGCGGATGCCCGACGGCTACGACACCTATATCGAGCAGGGCGGCACCAACGTCTCCGGCGGCCAGAAGCAGCGCCTGTGCATCGCCCGGGCCATTCTGCGGCAGCCCAAGGTACTGATCCTGGACGACTCTACCAGCGCGGTGGACACCGCCACCGACGCCAAGATCCGCGGCGCTCTGAAAACGGCGCTGCCCGGCGCTACCAAGCTCATCATCGCTCAGCGCATCACCTCCGTCATGGACGCGGATATGATCCTGGTGCTGGACGACGGCCGCGTGGTGGGACAGGGCACCCATGAGCAGCTGATGGACAGCTGCGAGATCTACCGCGAGGTCTATGAATCCCAGCAGGAAGGGGTGAGCATCGATGGCTGAGACGAAACGCACAGGCGGAGGCCATGGCCGCAATCACGGCTATCAGCGGCCCAAGGACATGAAGGGCACCTTCAAAAAGCTCATGGGCTACGTGGGCAAGTATAAGGGGTCGCTGGTGCTGGTGGCGGTATGCCTTCTCATCAGCTCCGCAGCCAGCGTGGCCACCAGCTACCTGCTGAAGCCGCTGCTCAACGACTATATCATCCCCGGCGATTTCCCGGGACTTTTCAAAATGCTGCTGGTGATGGGCGGGATGTACCTCCTGAGCTCTCTGTGCTCCTTTGCCTACGCCCGCATCATGGTCCACGTGGCACAGCACACGGTGGCCGCCCTGCGGCAGGACCTGTTCAACAGGCTGCAGCAGCTGCCCGTCAGCTACTATGACCGCCACCAGTCCGGCGACCTGATGAGCCGCTTCACCAACGACATCGACACCGTGTCGGAGATGCTGAACAGCAGCTTCGCCAGCATCATCTCCAACGTGCTGACCTTTGTGGGCACCGTGGTGATGATGATCGTGCTGAACCCGTGGCTGACGCTGATCACCTTCCTGTTCCTGGGCCTGATGGGGCTGGTGGTGAAGGTCATCGGCGGCCGCAGCCGTGCCAATTTCCAGCGGCAGCAGGCGGCGCTGGGCGCGCTGAACGGCTATATCGAGGAGATGATCGAAGGCCAGAAGGTCATCAAGGTATTCAACCACGAGGGTCAGGCCGTGGAGCGCTTCACCGCCCTCAACGGCGACTACCGCGACGCCGCCACCGCTGCCCAGGCCTATGCCGGCATGATGATGCCCGCCATGGGCAACCTCAGCAAGATCAACTACGCCGTCACCTGCTGCGTGGGCAGCCTGCTGGCCATCGGCGGCGTATTTGACATCGGCTCTCTGGGCGCGTACCTGCTGTACGTCAAGCAGGTGAGTCAGCCCGTGGGTCAGATCAGCCAGCAGATCAACACCCTGCTGGCCGCGGCGGCCGGCGCCGAGCGCATCTTCGCCGTCATGGACGAACAGCCCGAGACCGATGAGGGCAAGACCGTCATCGTCCGCGTGGAGAAAAACGGCGATACCCTGACAGAGACGAAGCGGCGCACCGGCCACTGGGCCTGGAAAAAGCCGGATGGCACGCTGGTGGAACTGCGGGGCGACGTGCGCTTTGACCACGTGACCTTCTCCTACGACGGGGAAAAGACGGTGCTCAACGATGTGTCCCTGTTCGCCGAGCCCGGGCAGAAGATCGCCTTCGTGGGCTCTACCGGTGCGGGCAAGACCACCATCACCAATCTCATCAACCGCTTCTACGACGTGCAGCAGGGTATTATCACCTACGACGGCATCGACGTGAAGGACATCGCCAAGGATTCCCTGCGCCGTTCGCTGGGCATCGTGCTGCAGGATACCCATCTGTTCACCGGCACCGTGGCCGACAACATTCGCTACGGCAAGCTGGACGCCACGGATGAGGAGATCCGCGCCGCAGCGAAGCTGGCCAACGCCGACAGCTTCATCCGCCACCTGCCCCAGGGCTACGACACCGTCATCACCGGCGACGGCGGCAGCCTCAGTCAGGGCGAGCGCCAGCTGCTGGCCATCGCACGGGCCGCCGTGTCCGACCCGCCGGTACTCATTCTGGACGAGGCCACCAGCTCCATCGACACCCGTACCGAGACCCTGATCGAGCGGGGCATGGACTTCCTGATGGAGGGACGCACGGTGTTCGTCATTGCCCACCGTCTGTCCACCGTCCGCAACAGCCAGGCCATTCTGGTGCTGGAGCAGGGCCGCATCATCGAGCGCGGCGATCACGAGCAGCTGCTGGCGCAGCACGGCAAGTACTACCAGCTCTACACCGGGCAGGCAGAACTGAGTTGAATTAAATTATCCGAATACACCATACTAAGGAGGAACCATCCATGACCGAACAGGCGCTTTGCCAGAAGGCCATCGACATGCTGGATATGGCCTATGTCCCCTATTCCCATTTCCCCGTGGGCGCCGCCCTGCTGTGCAGGGACGGCACGGTGTTCACCGGCTGCAACATCGAAAACGCCGCCTACGGCGCCACCATCTGCGCCGAGCGCACCGCCATCTTCAAGGCTGTCAGCGAGGGGCACCGCGACTTTGACACCATCGTCATCGCCGGACGCAGCGACGACTACTGCGTACCCTGCGGCACCTGCCGCCAGGTGATGATGGAGTTCGCCCCCGATCTCACCGTCATCTGCCTGAATAAGAAGGGCGAGAGCAGGAAGTTCGCCCTGAAGGAGCTGCTGCCCTACGGGTTTGACCAAAGTTGGTTGTAACGCTTAACGGGCGAGGGATTTTTCGCTCAGACGAGGCGCGGGAGCGCAGGCAATACTTTGTGTATGGCAAGCGAGCGCAACGACGTATGGACGGAAAAGACCCGCCCGTCGGGAACAAAACAAAGCGCGGCTGCGTCCTATCCACAGCCGCGCTTTCTTTTCCCTGCGCGGAAACACTGAAAATTTGGAGGACATTTCCATGAAAAAGATCGTATCCATGATGCTTTCTGCCTTGCTGCTGCTAAGTCTGGCCGCCTGCGGCGATAAGAATAACGCCAGCGGCGACAAGCCCGCAGCGCCCACCAGCGCCCTGAACATACTGGAGACGGTATGGAACACCTACGGTGAGGACGAGAAGTTTGCCGTTGCCGGCGGCGATTTCTCCGAGACCAACGCCCGCGAGGACGCTCCCGGCGTCTTCGACCTGAAGGACCGTGCGCTGGTGGACAGCGAGCTGGGCCTGCCGGAGACCGCTGCGGTGGATGAGGCCGCGTCCCTTGTCCACATGATGAACGCCAACACCTTCACCGCCGCCGCCTACCACGCCACCGGCGACACCGCTGAGCTGGCACAGCAGCTGCGTGACAACATCATGCACCGCCAGTGGATGTGCGGCTTCCCCGACAAGCTGGTCGTGGCCGAGGTGGGCGAGTATGTGGTCACCGTCTTCGGTGCGAATGAGCTGGTGGATACCTTCATGACCCACCTGAACGGCATCTACGGCGTCAGCGCCACCTACGACGAGGCCATTCTGTGACACGGAGGATGGTGCAGCGGGGCGCGTTCCTGCTGATGGCGGCGGCGCTGGTGCTGGGTGCGGCAAAGCTCCCCACCCATACGTCGCAGCCCTCCGCGCCCGCCGACACGGTGTACGTCTATGAGGGCTACGCCGCCAAGACGGACGCCCCCTTCGATGCGGATTCGCTGGACCGCGCCGCCTATCGTTTCCGGCACCTGCACGACCTGTACTTCACCGGACGCACCGTCTATCTGGCGGTGGTGCCGGACAAGGCGCAGTTCACCGTGCCGCCGGAGGGCTACGTCCCCGCTGGCGCGGCGGAGACGGCGGACTACCTCTGCGGCGCGCTGGACTTTTTGACGCCGGTGGATATCGCCGCCGGTCTGACGCTGACGGACTACTACCGCACCGACCCCCATTGGCGGCAGGAGCAGCTGCGCCCCGCGGCGGACGCACTGCTGACCGCCATGGGTGCGCCGGTGTCCGGCACGCGGGACGAGACGCTGTGCGCGCTGGAGGGGGATTTCCACGGCAGCTACTGGGGAAAGACCGAGGAGCCGCTGGAGCCGGACACGCTGTCCTATCTGACCTCCCCCACGCTGGAGAGCTGCACCGTCCATAACTACGAGACGGACACCGACGGCGGCGTGTACGATTTTGCCGCCGCGCAGGACGCGCCCTACGACCTGTTCCTGTCCGGCAGCCGCTCCCTGCTGCGTATCGACAACCCCGACGCCCTGTGGGACAGGACGCTGGTGGTGTTCCGGGATTCCTTCGGCAGCAGCATCATCCCGCTGCTGGCGGAGAGCTATCGCACGGTGTACGCCGTGGATATTCGTTATCTGGCCTCCGACCGGCTGGGACGCGTTGTGGAGTTTCCCGACGATGCCGATGTGCTGTTTTTATACAGCGCCACCGTTCTCCACAACAGCATCACCCTGAAGTGACCGGCGGCATAGGCTGGGGCGTAAGGGGGATATGACACATGACGTATACGTTGGCGCAGCTGCCTCCTGGCGAAAGCGGCCGCGTAGCCGCGCTGGACTTCCCGCCCCGGAAGGCCCGCCGCATGGAGGATCTGGGCTTTCTCCCCGGGCAGCAGGTCACCGCGCTGCACACCCCGCCCTTCGGCGGGATCACCGCCTATCAGGTGCTGGACACCGTGATCGCGCTGCGGGACACCGATGCCAGCCGCATCACGTTATACACGCTGCAAGACGAAAAAGATGACGTTCTGTGAGTACAGAACGTCATCTTTTTCTTTGATAATACGATTTGTTATCAGAAGGACACCATCTCGTTGGCGGGCTTGGTGGTGGCGGCGATGCTGCTGACGTACAGCACAGGGCCGTCGCCCTGATAGGCATCGCACTTCTCCTTCTTCACGGTGGCGTGGATCTTCACCCACTCCTTGTCCCTGAAGTTCTCCAGCCCCTCGCCGCGGCATACCAGCGCCAGAAACTGCATGTCCTTGTCGCAGCAGACCATGGCGAACCGGCCCGGACAGTGGACGCCCTTAAATTTCTTGGAGTGGCACATGATGGCCTTGAAGGACACCTCCACGCCCTGATAGCGGTCGGGGTTGTCCATCATATCCACATACCAGATGCCGTAGTCGTCGTCGGGCACCTCCAGCTTGCCGCCGGACAGGTCGAAGGGGGACATCTCCGGCGTCACATACTCCTCGCTGGTGCCGTCGGTGTTCTCCAGATAGATGTCGGCACGGCGGTTCACCATCCGCAGGTTGCGGCTGCGGAGCTGGGCGCGGAGCTGCTCATTGCAGCGGTTGAAGATCAGCAGGTCCGCGTTGGAGATCTTCTCCATCATCAGCTGGCCCATGTTCCGCACATACGGCTCAAAGGTGTTGGCGTCCACCAGGCACATGATCTGATACAGGATCCAGTTGGCGGGCAGACCCTCCCGGTACAGCGGCTCGATCTGCCACATACCATTGTACTCGATGATGACCTGCTTGGGACGGTACTGCTTTTCCAGCTTCTTGAAAAGCTCCGGCGTCATCTGCTCCGGCTCGTCGATGGTGTAGGTGAACACGTTGCCCAGCACCTTGGGGTCGTAGGCCGTCTCGCCCTCCTCGCAGCACAGCAGCAGCGTCCGGTCCTCAGCGGCAAAGCCGTCCTGCAGGATGCCGTTGATGAAGCTGGTCTTGCCGGAATCCAGGAAACCGGCGATGAGATAAACAGGAATATCCATACGGTGTACCTCGCGTAAATTACAGGCCGAACAGCTCAGCCAGCTTGTCCTCCTTCAGCTGGGAGCCGATGACGCACAGACGGCCGGTGTAGTCGGCGGCGCCGAAGCGTACCTGGTGCTCCTCCGGCACGAAGTCGAAGTGCAGCCACTTTCCGTCCTCGCTGTGGACGATGCCCTTGGCGCGGAGGATCGCGCCGTAGTCGCCGCTGTCCAGCGCGGTGAGGATGGTCTCCAGCTCGCTCTCGGTGAATACCTTCACCGTCTCCACGCCCCAACTGGTGAACACCTCGTCGGCGTGATGGTGGTGATGGTGGCAGCCGCAGTGGGGATCGTCACACTCCTCGCCGTCGTGGTGGTGATGGTGATGCTCATGCTCGTCGTGATCCTCGTGGTCATGCTCGTGATGGTGGCAATGCTCGTCCTCGTCATGGTCATGATGGCAGTGGTCATGCTCCTCGTGGTCATGGTGGCAGCAGTGCTCATGGTCATCGTCCTCGTCGTGGTCGTGATGATGGTGGTGCTCCGCCTCGTCCGCCGCGTGCTCAGCCTGCATGCGCGCCAGCAGTTCATCGGCCAGGGACACCTTCTCGATGGCGCTGAGGATGGTCTTGCCGTCCAGCTCGTCCCACGGCGTGGTGAGGATGGCGGCGTTGGGATTCTTTTCCCGCAGCAGGGCCACGGCGGCTTCCAGCTTCTCCTGGGTCAGCTTCTGGGTGCGGGAGAGGATGATGGTGCCGGCGGACTCGATCTGGTTGTTGTAGAACTCGCCGAAGTTCTTCATATAGACCTTCACCTTGGTGGCGTCGGCCACGGTGACGAAGCTGTTGAGCTTCATGTCCGGCACGTCCTTGACAGTGTTCTCCACCGCCACGATCACGTCGCTGAGCTTGCCCACGCCGGACGGCTCGATAAGAATGCGGTCGGGGGCGAACTGCTGATGTACATCCTTCAGCGCCTTGTTGAAGTCGCCTACCAGAGAGCAGCAGATACAGCCGGAGGACATCTCGCTGATCTGGACGCCGGACTCCTTCAGGAAGCCGCCGTCGATGCTGATCTCGCCGAACTCGTTTTCGATGAGCACCAGCTTCT
>ERZ825324.5244-NODE-5244-length-9952-cov-5.577650_pt1 | contig 9952 bp, 10 predicted proteins | sample MGYA00519859_ERZ825324 | MGnify/ENA primary metagenome ERZ825324 (study PRJEB31778, sample SAMEA3449198) | human gut metagenome | biome: human gut; feature: human-associated habitat; material: faeces | place: United Kingdom | collected 2010/2012 ... | reverse complement strand
AGAAAAATTCATGTACATGAATGTATGATTATACCATGCATGGTAATTATTCGTTTCTTCCCAACAATAAAAGAAGACTATAGTCAAATAAGAAATACGATGGCTTTTAGAGGTATAGGGGTAGGAAAATTTAGTTTAATAACACAGCCAATGAAAACTTTAGAATATATTATTATTCCGTTATTGATGAATGGAAATAATGTATCACAGGATTTATCGATAGCAGCTCTTACTAAAGGGATTGGAGTAAAAGGAAATCATACTTGTGTAGAGCAGATAAAAGTAAAAGCTATAGACTAAATATATATATTAATTTGTATATTACCACTTATTCTCTTTAAGAAGGGAGTAATATAATGAACAATAATATTGAAATAAAAGATTTATACTATAAATATCTTAATACAGAAAGTACAACTCTTAACAATATAAACCTAGATGGTGATGTAGATTTAGGTATAGCTAGAGATTTAAGTTTTAAATTTGACTCAAGTAAAAATCCTGATGAAATAGATATTAATTTTAATAATATTTCTAAAAATGATGAAAGTTTTTATGGTGAATATGGAGAAAATCCTAAATACACTATAAAAGCAGTAAGTGATATAGGAAATGTTAAAATAGAATATAGATAATATATTTTACTAAAAGTAGTATATAATTCTCGTGATTATATACTATTTTTAGAAAATGTCAACATGTTTTTTGCAAGTTGGATAAGCTCTAGAATTCCTGAGTAATCGATATAATATTTGTTTCTGTATTTTTGACATTTCTTTCTCATAATGAGAAATATGAATGATGGTCTGTTTCTGTGTACTTTTGAGGAATAGAGAATACCGACGAAAAAAGCTTTTGTAGGTGTATTCATGGATAAAAGGATTGAAAAACCTTCAGGTTTCATGCATTGATTGTAGTATTGTAAAATGCTATACTACAAATATCAATTAACGTATGATGGAGGCACGGATGAAAACGTATGAATTTGGAAAATCGGATACTGTTCTGATCCAGCCTGTCGGGAAGCACGAACTTTCATGGATAGAAAACGAGGTAAGGGAAATACATAGGTTAACTTCCGCGGATTTCAAATATATCGCAGTGGAAATTGATGACTGGAACGATGATCTTTCGCCGTGGAAGGCTCAGGCTGTATTTAAGGATGACGATTTTGGTGGAGGCGCAGTTAAAACGCTGGAGAAAATACTGACGCTTTGTTCAGATAAGAAGAAATACTATATTGGTGGTTATTCTTTGGCAGGACTGTTTTCCTTATGGGCAGCATACCAAACGGATATTTTTACAGGAATCGCTGCTGTATCTCCGTCTGTCTGGTTTCCTGGATTTATTGATTATATGAGGGAACATGAGATTAAGAGCAAAACTGTTTATCTGAGTCTGGGTGACAGAGAGGAAAAGACGAGAAATCCGGTTATGGCTCAGGTCGGAAACTGCATCCGGAGCGGGTATGATTGGCTTAAAGAATGTGGCGTAGATTGTACATTGGAATGGAATTCGGGTAATCATTACCGGGAACCGGATATGAGAACAGCAAAAGCATTTGCCTGGATATTGAATCACGAGAAGAACTAATATTTAAAGCTGGAGGGTGTTTGAATGGGAAAAATGACAGATTCGAAAAAGTCTATTCACAAGGAACCATGAATGTAATGGAAATCTGGGTGGACAGGGAAACGGGAGTAAACTATGTGTTTCATGCATCAGGATATACGGGAGGAATGACTCCGTTGTTGGACAGAGATGAAAAACCTGTAGTTTCTCCGGTGCTGAACACCAGCAGATATTGATGAATATCGGCAGTAATGCAGTAAAATATAATCATGATGGCGGTTCTGTGACAGTTACCTGTCGTGAGGTATCCTATACGGATACCACTGCGGAATATGAACTGACCTGTACAGATACCGGGATCAGTATGAGTGAGGAATTTCAGAAAAGGGCATTTGAGCCTTTTGCCCAGGAAGGACAGTTAGCCAGAACAAAATATGCAGGTACCGGTCTGGGACTTGCCATTGTCAAGCACATTGCCCTCATCCACGGGGCCCGCATCAAGCTGGAAAGTCAGGTGGACGTCGGCACGACCATCACGGTCACCTTCCCCACGGCATCCTGATTTTTCAAGCACCAAGAAATACAACGTCTGCCTGCAGCTGCGGGCAGGCGTTTTTTGTTGGGTCAAACCCGTCGGGAGAGTCTGTGCGCAGCAGACTGTGCTCCCGCAGATGCAGCAGGTCTGTCCCCTGCTGCCAGCAGGAACGTACCACCCCAAGGCAAAGCTCTTCCAACTGTTGACACTGTGCCGCATCCGGCTGCGGCGTACCGTAGGCCGTCTGGCAGTCCAGACGCAGGGTGGCCGTCTGCTTCCGGAGAGCAACTGAGACGGTGCACCGCCGGATGGTTACACGCTTTCCTTGCAGCCAGAAGGTTCGTTTGCCCGGTGTTCCCGTCAGCAGAAGAAACGCCTCTGTCTCGTTTTCTGTCAGGCGCTGCACCGCACCGCACCGGACATACAACGCCCCGCTGCCGGAAACTTCCGGTTCCTCATCCTGCAGGCAAAGCACCGGCAGCAGGCTTTCCTCGTGTGCATACAGCCGGGGCATTGCCGCCGAGCCCGCCTTGAGTTTGTCCAGCAGTTTGTCGGGCAGCGTCTCCGTTTTTCCGCACGACTGCAAGAGTATTTCCAGATCAAATTCCGTGCAGGAAAGTCGGGCCGCTGTGCGCCCGCAGCCGCGTTCCAGCACCAGATTCTCATAAGCTGCCAGCACGGCATCCTCCGTCTGCTCCGGGAACAGTACATAATCGCACAGACGATAATCTGCCGTCTGCGGCAAAGTTCCTTCGGCAGCGGCAAGGGCTGTTTCCAATGTCTGCCCTCGGCCATCGGCGATGCGCAGTGCGGCTGAGGCATCGGCTGCGTCGGCTGCCGCTTCCGGTGACTGATACAAAAGCCCCACCGACCAGGTCTGTTCCTTCTGTTCCAGATAAACCACCCGTATCATACTTTTTTCGGTGGTCTCACAGCGCAGGAACAGCAGGCACCAGCCGACAAGCGCCGCATAAAGCAGAATTCGGGCCCACCGCTGCTTCATTGCCGCACTTCCTTTCGCTTTTGTATGGCGTACTCCTGCCCTAGCATCCGGATGGCCGTGCACAACACCCCGATGCGAAAAATCGCGCAGGTCAGCCAGATCAGCAGCAGCGCCGCGTCCAGCCGGGAAAATGTCCCGGTACTCCATGCACGCAGCAATTCTCGCGCCGGGTATGTCCGACCGAACACCAGTGCCATGCCAAGCGTTGCCGCCGTTTGTACAAGGGCTGTGAGAATGGGCAGGCAGACACCACGCCGCTCCTCCCGGCCGCAGAGCAGCGGTACCGCAAAGTATTCCGCATAGACCGGAACGGTGAATGCCGTGCTCTGCGGCGCAGCCTGCGCAAACAGCCCGGCCCAGTGCATCTGCCGGGACAGCCCCAGCAGACACACCGCGCTTCCCACCGCCACAAACCACCACAACACCTGCGCCGGGGCACCCCATGCGCGGGCAGGCATCTGCCAGCCCACCCAGAGCAGCAGCGGCAAAAACCCCAGCAATGCCAGCGAAGAAAACTCTTCCCGGCAGACTTGCAGAGCCTTCCAGAATGTTCCGGCCAGTTCCACCGCCAGCCAGATCTGCAGGCAAAATGCAGCTGCCCAGGCGGCAGACTTTGGCGGGCCGGACTGCCAGAACCGACTGGCCAAAGCAGAAAGTATCATCAGCAGTACTGCAGCCAGCACCTCCTGCCAGAGGAGTGCCCGGGGCGAACTGCATACCGGCAGACGCTCTGCCGCCGCCGCGGCAAAGATGCTGAGGATCACTGCCGGCAATGAAAATTTGTCCTGCGTTTTATTCATGCGCGGGGCCTCCGTTTTTGCCAGATGTTGAACCCCTTGCGGGACAGGTGCCGATAGTTGCGCCGGATGACGCCGTCCTCGGCCAACGGGCTTTGCGGGAACGGATGCTGCGCAAGATACGGCACCCCCAGCATCCCGGTGCCGGACAGGCTGAGCAGCAGCACAAAAAAAGCCCCGGCCAGTCCCACCGGCCCGGCAAGCCCCGCAGCCACCACTACGCCGATGCGCAGCAGGGTGGCCGGTTCGTACAAAGCGGGCGTGACGAACACCGCAATGGACGTAATGCTGGCTACAAAGATGACCGGGGTGCTCATCAGGCCGGTGGCAATGGCGGCATCGCCCAGAATGAGGGCGGCCACCAGACTGACCGAATGCCCCAGCGACTGCGGCATCCGCAGCCCGGCCTCCCGGATAACTTCCAGCAGCAGGATGACCAGCAGCATTTCTGCAAACAAGGGCAGCGGCGTAGCCTTTTCGGCGGCTTCGATCTTATACAGCAATTGGGGCGGGATCAGCTCCGGCAGATAGACCGCCAGACAAACGAACGCCCCCGGCAGAAAGACCGTGAGGTAAAAGGAAGCATAGTTCAGCACCCGCAAGAAGGAGGCGAACACAGCAGTGGACGCGTAGTCGTCCAAGCATTCAAAGTTTTCACAGAAGAGCGCCGGCAGCACCATGGCCGACGGGCTGCCGTTGACCAGCACTACAATGCGGCCCTCGCACAGTTTGGCCGAAGCCGCCGCCGGGCGCTGGGTGTAGCTGACCGGAGTGAACAGCCGTGCCCGGCTGGGCAGAAGCCACGGTACAAAATAGCTGCTGTCCAGCAGCAGCTCCGGCTTTGCAGCGGCAAGGGTCTGCCGCACCTGTCGCACCATGGCAGGGTCTGCTTTGTCCCTGCAGTAGCAAATAGCGTACTCTGTCCCTGCGGCGGTGTCGGCCTGCGCCACCTCCAACACCAGATCATCGGTGCGGACCAGACGGCGCAGCAGGCTCAGGTTCACCCGCAGCAGGTCGGCAAAGCCTTCCCGCGACCCGCGCAGGTTGCCCTCTCCTTCCGGCTCGTCCACCGAGCGGTACTTGAGGGCCTGCACCGAAAAAGCAATGCCTTTCGCGCAGCCATCCAATAGCAGCACAGCCATGCCTGCCGTTAACCGCTTGACAAGATCCGGCAGATCCCCCACCGGGGTGCTCTCGGCCGGGGAAGCGGAACCATGCAGGATGTGCTCATACACTTCCTGCCCGGTGCATGGGCAGGGCTGCTGCAGCGCCTGCCGACTGGCCGCGTCCAACAGCAGCTCCCACAGTGAATCCAGACTGGCCATGCCGTCAAACAGCACAATGCAGCCCCGGCAATGATAAATCATGATTTCCTTGGCATAATAATCCGCAGAGGCACCGAACCGGGCGTCCAGCTCTGCCAGATTTTCGGCCAGATGCAACGACAACTGCTGCACACAACATCCACTCCTTTGCACAGCAGTATGCCCGCCCGGAGCCGGTTCCATACCGGCGGGTGCCGACAGGAGGTTTCCACGATGAAGTTATTGATCTTCCGCACGATTTTGATCTACCTGTGCGTGCTGTTTGCCATGCGGCTGATGGGCAAGCGTCAGCTGGGGGAACTGCAGCCCGAAGAACTGGTGTCCACCATCCTGATCTCCAATCTGGCGTCCATCTCCATTGAATCGGAGGATGTTCCGGTGACGGCCAGCCTGATCCCGCTGTTTCTCATTGCTGCGCTGGAGCTGCTGGGCTCCGCGCTGAGCTTCCGCAGCCAGAAGTTTTTCAACCTGCTGTCCGGGCGGCCCAAAACCGTGATCCTGAACGGAGAGATCGACCAGACCGCTCTGCGCACCCTGCGCCTGACGGTGGCCGACCTGATGGAAGCCCTGCGCGGCAAGGACGTCTTTGATCCGCGGGATGTATCCTACGCGGTCATTGAGACGAACGGGACTCTTTCGGTGGCATTGCGGCCGGAAAAGGAACCTGCGCGGCTGTCCGACCTGCAGCTGCGGGTAGAGCACTGCCACGCAACCATCCCCTTTGTGCTGGATGGGCAGGTGCTCGAGGACAACCTGCACTGGTGCGGCAAAGACCGTGCCTGGCTGGAACGCACGGCGCAGGCCAATACCCTGCTGCCGCAGGAAATCCTGCTTCTTGTCGGCAATGAGACCGAGGACTATTTTCTTTTGAAAAAGGAGCGCCGCGCTACAGTGCATGAGGGCCGGAAATGAAACGGATCTACGCCTGCTTTGCCATCGTGGCCGCTTTGCTGGCCACTGCCTTTTACAGCAGCTTTCAGGTACAGCGCTTTGCCGATGACATTTCCACCGACCTGGACTGTGCCATTGAGGCCATCCGCACCAGCGACCTGCCCACCGCCCGGCAGGCACTGGCTCGCGGTGCCGACCGGTGTGACCGGATGCGGGAAAAGATGAACCACCTGCTGCGCACGGAAGATTTTACCGAGCTGGAAGCGGCCCTGCGCACCGCCGACGGGCACCTGGAGCAGAACGCCCCCGAAGAAGCCTTTGGGGAGCTGCGCCGGGCACAGGTACAGGTGGAAACACTGCAATGGCTGGCCCGGCGGTTTGTGTAAACACAAAAAGCACCGCTTCCCTGCTGCTGTACAGAGAAAGCGGTGCTTTGCAAATTACGGGTTACTGTGCGTCCTTCCGGTCGCCCATGAGCTTTTTCAGTTCATTGAAAAAGCTCTCCACGTCGGCAAACTGCCGGTAGACCGAGGCAAAGCGGACATAGGCCACCTCGTCGATCTTTTTCAGTTCCTGCATGGTCAGCTCCCCGATGCGCACGCTGGGGATCTCGCGGTCGTAGGAACTGAGCAGGGTCTGCTCGATGCTGGTGACCGCGTGCTCAATGGCCTCGTAGCTCACGGGGCGCTTGGCGCAGGCCCGCAGCATGGCATTCAGCAGCTTCTGCCGGTCAAACGGCTCCCGGGAGTTGTCCTTTTTGATGACCACGAGCGGGACTGTTTCCACCACCTCATAGGTCGTGAAGCGCATATGGCAGCTCAGACATTCCCGGCGGCGGCGGATGCGCTCACTGTCTTCGGTAGGGCGCGAGTCGATCACCTTGGATTCCTCAGCACCGCAATAGGGACATTTCATGTTCTGTTCCTCCTGAACCTCTGCGGGAATTTTGCGTCAGGCCTTTTTGCCGGACTTGGGGCTGCGCTCGCTCCACAGCATCCATGCCGAGGTGGAGACGCACAGCGAAGTGTACACGCCGCTGATCATGCCCATCATCAGCGGGAAGGCAAAGGTAAAGATGCTGTCCAGACCGTAGAGCTTTGCCACGATGCACAGCACACCCAGTGCCATCACGGTAGTGATGGTGGTGATGAGGGTACGGCGGGCAGACTGGTTGACCGAACGATTGACCAGCTCTTCAAAGCTGGCCTTCTTGCCCATCAGGGCGCGGTTCTCGCGGATGCGGTCGTACACCACGACGGTATCGTTGATGGAGTAACCCAGAATGGTCAGCATGGCAGCGATGAAGTTGCCGTCCAGCGGAGTGCGCAGCAGCACAAAGGTGCCAAACACCACCATCAGGTCGTTCACCAGTGCCAGCACAGCCATCATGCCGCCGGTCAGGCCGCCGATGTTCTTGAAGCGCAGGGCGATGTACAGCAGGATGAGCACCAGCGCGAACAGCACTGCCACCAGGCTCTTTTGCAGGAACTTGGTGCCCATGGCAGCGCTGACGTTGCTCAGGGACAGCTGCGCGAAGTTGTTGTCCGGGTAAGTCTCGTTCAAAGAGTCCAGCAGAGCCTCCACCTGATCGGTGGTCACGGTCTCGGTGCCGGGCATGGAGATCTTCAGGGTCTGGTCACCGGTGGCCACGTTCTCGCCGGTCTGCAGGGTCAGGCCGGTGTTCTCCAGTGCATCGGCAGCGGTCTGCTGCACCTGTGCCATCTCAAAGCTGCCGTCGTAGCTCAGGGTGATCATGGCACCGCCGGTGAACTCGGTGTCCAGATGGACACCGAACACCACAGCACACAGCACGATGGCTGCCATCAGGCAGGAGGAAAAGACCAGAAACTTTTTGCGCAGACCCACAAAATTGACCTGCTTTTTCTCGGTCTCATCCTTGCCCAGCTTGGCAGCACCGTACAGCCAGGGGTTGCGCAGAGCCTTGATGGAGGCCGCACCGCGGATCATGACGCGGGTGGCAAACACGCCAAACACGAAGTTGAGCAGCACGCCGGTCAGCAGCGTATAGCCAAAAGCGTAAATGGTACCGGCGGTGGAGGGGCCAAAGGCAAAGAACACAAAGTGCAGTGCCTTGGCAAACAGGCCGTCCGAGGGGCCGAAGGCACCCATCAGCACGATGGCCACGATGACAATGGTCACGTTGCCGTCGATGATGGGGGTCAGGCCGCGGGCAAAGCCGCTCTTCAGTGCGCCGTCCAGGGACTTGCCATTCTTCAGCTCTTCCTTGATGCGCTCGGCCGTAATGACGTTGGCGTCCACGCCCATGCCAATGGCCAGAATGATACCGGCGATGCCGGGCAGCGTCAGGGTAAAGCTCTCAAACACCGGGAAGTAGCCGGAAACAAAGGCCAGCGTAGCGGCCACCTGACCGGCCAGTGCAATGCAGGCCAGAAAGCCCGGCAGACGGTACAGCACCGTCATGAACACCACGATCAGTGCAAAGGCGATGACGCCGGCCAGCACCATGGCGCTCAGGCTGTTCTCGCCCAGGCTGGGGCTGACGGTGGAGTAGCTGTCCACCTTGAGGGCAAAGGGCAGTGCGCCGGAGTTGATCTGGCGGGCCATCTTGACCACGGCATCCTGCGTGAAGGGGTTGGAAGCCGAACTGGTGATGATGGCCTCGCCATCGGTAATGGCCGCGTTGACGGTGGCCGTGCTCACATTCTCGTCATCCAGCCAGATGCTGATGGTGCCGTTGGAAGCAGCCAGACGGGTGGTGGCCTCACCAAAGGCCTTGGCACCCTCGTCGGTGAACTTCAGGGACACATAGTACTCCGAAGCACCGCCGCTGGTCACCGGGCCGTACTGGGCCGCAGCACTCTCAATCATGGAGCCGTCCAGGATCAGGTCACCGTCGGCGCTGCTGCCCTCGCGGAAGGTCAGATAGGCCGTGGTGCCGATCTCCTGAATGGCAGATTCCGGGTCGAAGTCTGTTTCGCCGGACTGCCACGGGAACTCCAGGATCAGGCTGTCAGAGCTGGGGTCCACATACAGCTCATAGTCGGTCACATTCAGTGCGACCAGACGGTTCTCGATGACGAGCTGCGCCGCTTCCAACTGCTCTTCGGTGGCATCGTAGTCCTCCGAGGGCACAAAGGTGACGTTGACGCCGCCTTTGATGTCCACACCGAACCGGATGTCCTTTGCACCCTTGATGTAGGTGGTGGTCACATCGCCGTACTTTGCCGACACGCCGAAAAACGCCGTGTACACAAACGCAAGGATCAGAAGCACTGTGACGACCAGGTGCCATGCTTTGCCTTTTGTCTTCATATGTTTCAGGAATACCTCCAAACGTCCCGTTTGCTGCGGGACCCGTTATTGAAACCTCCCCCGGCAGGCCCGGCGGACCGCACGGAGGAGGTTTTTACAAAGAAATGTTATGCCTGCTCTGCCAGCAGCTTTTCCACAACGGCCAGACGCACACAGACGCACAGCAGCTCAGAGGCGGTCTCCACCTCGTCCAGGCTGGGGTAGGTGGGTGCAATGCGCAGATGAGAATCCTGCGGGTCCTTGTGGTAGGGGTATGCCGAACCGGCACCGGTCAGGGTCAGGCCGGCTTCCTTGCACAGGTTTGCCACACGTTTGGCGCAGCCGGGCATGACGTACAGGCTGATGAAGTAGCCGCCCTTGGGATCGGTCCAGTGGGCAATGTCGCCGCAGGGGGTGAGGTTGTTGCGGAATGCCGTTTTGACGGCATCGAAGCAGGGCACCAGACGACGGCGATGCTTTGCCATGTGGGCCAGGACGCCTTCCTTGTTCTTCAGGAAGCGGACGTGGCGCAGCTGGTTCATCTTATCGTAGCTGA
>ERZ825324.5242-NODE-5242-length-9955-cov-15.923131_pt1 | contig 9955 bp, 10 predicted proteins | sample MGYA00519859_ERZ825324 | MGnify/ENA primary metagenome ERZ825324 (study PRJEB31778, sample SAMEA3449198) | human gut metagenome | biome: human gut; feature: human-associated habitat; material: faeces | place: United Kingdom | collected 2010/2012 ... | reverse complement strand
GGCCTTCCTCGGCCAGCTGCTTGATGATGCGGCTCTGCAGGATGAACACCTGATCGCCCAGCGGCAGCTCGTTGCCCATGGTGTACAGGCTGTACAGCAGACTGTGGGTGTGGCGCTTCTCGCTGGCTGCAACCGCTTCCTCGGACAGACCGGAGTGCTTGGCTGCCATAGTGATCAGCTCCTTGTCGTAGAGCTTGATGCCCAGAGCATTCGCAACATCCTCTGCGATGTAGTTGCCGCCGGTGCAGTACTCACGGCCAATGGTGATGATCGTCTTTGCCATAATGCGTTCCTCCTATTGTTTGGTATATCTTCCAAAAAGCGCTTGGCGGAGCGGGGCCTTACGGACCCGGCTGCACGGTGCTTTGGTGATCCTGTGGGGGTGCGGGCGGAGCCGCCGGTTTCGGGGGCGCGGGGAGGCGGACTTCCGCAACCCGCATCCGGCCGGTCTGATCCACAGCGTAAACGCTGCAGCGGCCTCCTGCGGCCAGTTGGTCCGCCGGGAAGAGGATGCAGCCCTCCGGCGTGCGCTCCATCCGGCGGAAGGCGCGGTGGGCGGTGGTGGCGTGGGCCACACCGTCGTGCAGGGTGTAGGCCACCCAGCCGGAAAAATCCTCCGGCAGGGGGTCGGGCTGGCCCCGCTGCTCGAACGAGTAGCTGCCGTCCTCTTTGCGGGCGAGGTCGCACCGCACTCGGTTGGGCAGGTCGGCGGCGATATCCCGCGGCTTGCGCCGCAGAGCGATGGCCCGGCCCGTGAAGTAGCGCAGGAAATCGGCCAGCGCCATGGTGCAGTTCACGGAGCCGTCGCTGTCTGCAGTGGGGTCATTCAGTAAGACGAAATCGGCCATCACGGCGTCGTCGTGGCCGAAGCCCCGCAGCCCCATCCAGATGCCTACGGGGTCGCGCTGGCCCCGCACCCGGCGCTCGACCCGGACGGCAACGGAACAGTCGTCGTGGATCTGGGCACGGAGGTCTTCGAGGTCCATCCACGCCTGCCAGCAGGGGAAGCCGCAGCAGCCCGCCGCCGCGGCCGCAAAGGCGGCGTTGCCGGTGCTGCTGGTGGCGTTGTCCTCCATGGCGTAGGCCACTTCTTCGGGCAGGATGTCCTCGCCCCAGCGGTTCATCAGAGCCGCCATGACAAGGGGCAGGTCCATCTCCCGGCCGAAGCTGGGGTCGTGGGCGGAGAGGCAGTATTCCGGCAGATAGAGCCGCCGGTTCAGCGGATGGCCGCTGTGCTTTTCCCATGTCAGAGGGCGGACCGCTGCGGCCAGCAGCCGGACGGCGGGGGTGGCTTTATCATCGTTGGTGGAAAGGTTGACTTGGAGCTGGATGCCGGTGCCGCCGCCCGGCGTGGCGACCGTGACCGTGTCTCCCATCAGGAAGATCATGCCGTCGTCGCTCTGGGCGTTGATGCTGCGGCGGGGGTAATCCGGGGCCCATTTGCCAAAGCTCATCCAGCCGGTCCAACTGTTCCCGGCGTAGACCCGGCAGCGCACCTCCACCATGGTGTTGTGGGGGGCGCTGGCGTTCCAACTGACGTTCAGGTTGCAGAAGGGCGGCATCGCGAACTCCGGGGTGGTGTAGCTGCCGTAGGGCAGATACCGCCCGGCGGAGCTGTCCAGCACCAGCGCACCGCTCTCCAGCGCCACATTGTCCAGCGCGCCGCGGGAGAAGGTCTCGGTGCCCTGCAACACGAGGTTATTTCGTTGTTCCATCGCACGTTTCTCCTTTGCGGCCAGCGTTCGGCGTAAAAATCAGAAAATCAGGCTTCGGGGGTGCTGTCGTCGTCCGGACCCTCGCCGTACTCCTCTTTGAGGGCCGCGTCCAGCTCGGCGTCCCGCAGCTTCTGGATGTTCTCCTCAATGTGGAACACCCGGTCGATGTCGCCGTAGACGATCTGGCAGCAGACCTCGGTCTGGAACCAGAAGCCGAAGATCAGCATCAGGAAGATGCCCAGCGGCATACACAGGATCACGACGCCCCAGAACAAGATGGCCACGATGGAAGACGCCAGTGCGTGCGGCAGGAAGGCGATCATGCAGTTCAGGCTGTTTTTCAGCGTCAGGGTGAAGGGCTGGTCCAGCAGGACGACCTGCGGCCACATGTACGAGAACAGCATGTGCAGCAGCACCAGATTCAGCACGGTGGCCACCCACATGGGCAGCCCGACGTTGGTGCCATGGTACAGCATGTTGAAGCAGAAGTAGACGAGGAAAATTTGAATGGTGACGACGGTGCAGTAGACGATGCCGGGCAGGATGGCGGACTTGAAGTTCCGCTTGAAGGCCTTGCGGTAGGTCGTCCACCAGTAACCGGCTTCGTCGCGCAAAGCGCGGAGCACGGTGTCGTACATGCCGGCCAGTGCGGGCCCGGCCAAGATGCCGCCCACCATGGCGCTGAGCACCATGACCGTGAGGTTGTTCATCAGAAAGCCCACATACACCAGACAGATCACCGGCAGAAAGCCGAGGCAGGTGAGCAGATTTGCGAGGAACATGCCGGACATATCGCGGCCCACCAGCTCGAAGAAGCGGCCCACACCCGTTTTGCGGGGCGCGTCCTTTTCGACGCCCGGCCCGGCCTTGCGGAAGTCATTTGCAGAAGGAAAAAGACCCATATTGTTACGAACCCTTTCTTGTTTGGTCCCGGCCGGCAGCACCGAGGCGGAAGAAATGCCCATTGTGCTACCTTTCTGCTTATAAATATACCCGGATTTTGTGAATTTTGCAAGCCATCCGGCCCCTCATTTGTAAAAAAAGTGTGTTCGCTCCCATTTTTGTGGAAAGTGTGGTACAATGACAATGGCCTTTTGGGCCAGAAGGAGGAAAAGTATCGTGAGCATTCTTCGCACGATTGCGTTATTTGCGTACCTGTTCGGGTACATGATCGTGCACTATGGTGTGCTCCGCCGGGCCGAGCGTGCACTCGCCGCCGGGGACATGGACACCGTGGAGCAGATCGTTCGCAAGCACATCCCCCATTGGAGTCAGGGCATCCTGAACGTGACCGGCGCACAACTGGTCGTGGAGGGAAAAGAGAATATCCCGCAGGGGGTCTCCTGCGTCTTCGTCGGCAACCACCGCAGCTATTTTGACATCCCGCTGCTTCTGGTGGCGCTGGATGCGCCCCACGGCATCCTTGCGAAGGAGGAGCTGGAAAAGATCCCCCTGCTCAACCGCTGGATGAAGCTGCTGGGCTGCGTCTTTGTCAAGCGGGACGACATCCGCGCCTCCGTCAAGGCGCTGAACGATGCCACTGCCATCGTGGAAAGCGGCAGGAGCTTCGTCATCTTCCCGGAGGGCACCCGCTATAAGGGCGAAGAGGGCGGTGCCGGGGAGTTCAAGGCCGGTGCCTTCCGCATTGCCATCAAGACCGGAGCCCCGGTGGTGCCGGTGGCCATCTCCGGTGCCCGCGGCCTGTTCGAGGGCCACGGCAACCGTGCCACCCCCGGCTCCATCTACATCCGCATCCTGCCGCCCATTCAGACCGTGGGCATGAGCAAGGCTGAGCAGAAGCAGCTGCCCGAAGCCGTCCGCCAGACCATTCTGGCCGAGTTGTAAGAGGAAGCTATGGCAAGTTACCGTTATGAGCGCGATATTACCCCCGGCGATCTTGCTCCCCGCCGCGAAAAGCAGTACACCCGCCGCGAGCGCTGGGCGAACTGGTGGGACTATAACCTGAAGTGGGTTCTTATCATCGGCATCGCCGTGGCGTTCGTGGCCTACAATTTCATCGGGCAGTATTTCTTTACCACCAAGGCCGACTATAATGTGGCTGTGGTGGCCCCCTACTACCTGCCGGAGGATACCGTGAACGCCCTGCAGACCCGGCTCGCCCCCTTCGGCGAAGACCTGAACGGCGACGGCAAGGTGGTCGTGACCCTGAACGTCTACACGCTGGATTATTCGGACGAGGATACCCAGACCGAGAGCGCGGCCTACCTGACCATGGCGGGCACCACGAAGCTTGCCGCCGATGTGCAGGGGGGCTTGAGCTCGGTCTTCCTGCTTTATGACCCGGCGGGTTTTGAGGAGAGCACCGGCACCCTGCGCTACCTCGACGGCGGTCTGCCGGGATCCGGCAGCGATGGCGACTGGTGGAACATGGTCTACAAATGGACCGACTGCCCCGTGCTGACGGGGCTGGATCTCGGCGGCTATCAGGCTGACACCACCCATGCACAGGGCGGCGACAGTCAGGAGTACATGGCGCAGTTCTATGTGGGGATGCGCGGGGCGTGGAATTCCGGCACCGCCGATAACCTCAAGGGCGGCGAGGAACTGTGGCAGAAGCTGACTGCCGGGGCCGTCTCGACGGCAAGCGCGGAGGAATGAGCCATGCGGTTCCGTTTGGTTGAACGCAAGGCGGGGGCACCCCGGCGGCTGCCGGCGGCATCTGCCCCGGAAAAAACGCCCCCTGCCCCGCCCCGCGCCGCCGACCTCGACAACCCCTATGGGCGGTATTACGGGAAGGCGCGGAGCCTTGAAGAACTGCGAAAATAAAGCGCGAAAAAGAGTCTCATCTGCCGGAAGGCAGATGAGACTCTTTTGTTTTTCCCAGCCGACAACTGAAAAAAACTCCGCTCTGAAAGGCGGCGGGGCTTGTTGTGTCCGTGTCCGGGTTATGGTATACTGATTCAGTATCATCAAAATCTTGACCCAAAGGATGTGGAACCATGGACGCACTGGACGAAGCCCGCCGCGAGATCGACGCGGTGGACGCCGAGCTGGCCGCGCTGTTTGAGCGGCGGATGGCGGCGGTGCTGGCCGTTGCCCAATACAAACAGGCCCACGGTCTGCCGATCTTCGACGCCGCGCGGGAAAAGGTGGTGCTGGACAAGGCCGAGGCCCGCATTCAGGACCCGGCCCTGCGCCCCTATTACCGCGATCATGTCCAGAACATGATGGATGTAGCGAAGCACTACGAGGCCGAGGTACTGGGCCAAAACCGTGCCGCCTATCAGGGCGTGGAGGGCGCCTTTGCCCACATTGCCCTGAAGGCCCTTTTCCCCCACGCCGAGGCCGTGAGCTTCCCGACGTGGGACGAAGTGTTCGATGCGGTGGAGCGCGGGGATGCGGCCCACGGCGTCGTGCCCTTCGAGAACAGCCACGCGGGCGATGTTTCGGCGGTGCTGGATCTGTGCTATAACCACCCCAACCTCTGGGTCGTGGATGTCTACGACCTGCCCATCTCCCAGAACCTGCTGGTCCTGCCCGGCACCCAGCTGGCGGAGCTGACCCATGTGTACAGCCACCAGCAGGCCATCGCCCAGAGCGAGACCTTCTTGAAGCAGTTCCGTCTGCCCGCTACGGCGATGCCCAACACGGCCATGGCCGCGAAATTCGTGGCCGAAAGCGGCGATAAGACCAAGGCGGCCATCGCCAGCGTGGAGACGGCGGCCCTCTACGGGCTGGAGGTTCTGGTGCCCAGCATCAACACGGATGGCGACAACACCACCCGCTTCATCGTCCTCAGCCGGGAAAAGCCCACGGCGGGCAACCGGTTCTCGCTGCTGTTCACGGTGGACAACAAGCCCGGCAAGCTGGCGGAGGTCATCCAGATCATCGGTGCCAGCGGCTACGATATGGAGTCCATCAAGAGCCGCCCGCTGCCCCATGTCCCCTTTGATTATTACTTTTATGTGGAACTGGTGGGCGACCCCACCGCCGACGAGACCGCCGCGCTGCTGCGCGAGCTGGATCATACCTGCCGCACCGTGCGGCTGTTAGGAGTGTACACAAAATGAGCGAATTTATCGGAACCAAGCTCACCATGAACCTGGGCGAGCGCAGCTATGATATCATTTTAAAGAGCGGCGCGCTGGAAAACCTGTACCAGTTCGCCCGGCTGGACCGCCGGGTGGCCGTCGTCACCGACAGCGGCGTTCCCGCCCAGTACGCCCAGCGGGTGGCCGATCAGTGCAAGGACGCCAAGATCATCACCGTGCCCCAGGGCGAGGCCAGCAAGAGCTTTAAAATTCTGGAGACCGTCCTGCGCCAGATGCTGGAATTCAATATGGGCCGGGGCGACCTGGTCATCGCCGTGGGCGGCGGTGTCGTGGGCGACCTGGCAGGCTTTGCCGCCTCCATCTACATGCGCGGCATTGATTTCATCAACTGCCCCACCACCACCCTCTCCATGATCGATTCCTCCATTGGCGGCAAGACCGCCGTGGACCTGGGCGACACCAAAAACATCGTGGGCGCTTTCTGGCAGCCCAAACTGGTCATCGTGGACCCGGAGACGCTGTCCACCCTGCCCCGCCGCCACTACATCAACGGCCTGGCCGAGGCCGTCAAGGCCAGCCTGCTGGCCGACCCGGAGCTGTTTGCCATCTTTGAAAAAGGCGATGTGGACGCGCGGATCGGCGAGATCATCTACCGCAGCCTCCGCTTCAAAAAGAACATCGTGGAGCAGGACGAACAGGAGCACGGGATGCGCAAAGCCCTCAATTTCGGCCACACCATCGGCCATGGCATTGAGGCCGTCAAGGGCATCAAGGGCCGCCGCACCGTGGGCCTGTTCCACGGCGAGTGCGTGGCACTGGGCATGCTGCCCATGATCGAATCCAAAGCCCTGCAGAAGCGGGTGCGGGCCGTTTACCGCCGCCTGGGCCTCCCGCTGCGCACCACCTACAACAAAGAAAAAGTCCTGGCCGAGATGCTGCACGATAAAAAGGCGCAGGGCGGCCAGATCACCGTGATCAAGGTCCCCGGCCTTGGCTGCTGGCGGGCCGAGACCATCCCGGTAGAGGGCCTGCGCCCCCTGCTGGGCATGGAGGAATAAGCCCATGAAAAACACTTACGGCAGCGCGCTGGCGCTGACCATTTTCGGCGAGAGCCATGGTGCCGCCATCGGCGCGGTGCTGGACGGCATGGCGGCAGGCGTCCCCGTGGACGAGGCCCGCGTTGCCGCCTGCATGGACAAGCGCCGGGCCCGGGGCGACGGTCTTTCCACCGCCCGGGTGGAGGCCGATCAGGTCCAGTTTCTTTCGGGCGTGGTCAACGGCCACACCACCGGCACGGCCATTGCCCTGATGATCGAGAACCAGAACACCCGCAGCGGCGACTACGCCAAGACGGCTGACCTTCTCCGCCCCGGCCACGCGGACTATACCGCCTACGCCAAATACCACGGCTTTCAGGACGCCCGGGGCGGTGGCCACTTTTCGGGCCGCATCACTGCCGCGCTGGTGGCAGGCGGTGCCATCGTGCTGGGTGCGCTGAACCGCGCCGGCATCGACATCACCACCCACATCGCCCGCTGTGCCGGCATTTCCGATACGCCCTTTGCGCTGGACGATGCCGCCGCACTGGCCGCTCAGGTGAGCGTGCTGGAAAGCAGGGACGAGGGCTTCGCCCTGCTGGATGCTTCCGTCGAAGAGCCGATGAAAACGGCCATCCGTGCCGCCGGTTCGGAGGGCGACAGCGTGGGCGGCATCCTTGAAACAGCCATTCTCGGCCTGCCCGCCGGTGTGGGCGAGCCGTATTTTGACAGCGTGGAGAGCCTTATTTCCCACATGGCGTTTTCGGTGCCTGCCGTGAAGGGCATTGAGTTCGGCACCGGCTTCGGCTTCGCCGACCTGAAAGGCTCTGAGGCCAACGATGCCTTCCGCATGAAGGGCGATTCGGTGGTCACGGCCACCAACCACAACGCGGGCATCAACGGCGGCATCACCAACGGAATGCCTGTCGTCTTCCGCACCGCTGTCAAGCCGACGCCCAGCATCTACAAAGAGCAGGAGACGGTGGATTACATTGCAAAGCAGGACGCGCCCCTCTCCATTCAGGGCCGTCATGACCCCTGCATCGTGCCTCGCGCCGCCATCGTCCAGACCTGCGCCGCCGCGCTGGCTGTGGGCGATTTGATGACCGCCCGCTATGGCACCGCATGGATGGAGCGGCCCACCAGCTACCGCAGGGAGGGACTGTGATGGAATACGGACTCATCGGCTCGAAACTGGGCCATTCCTACTCGAAGATCATCCATGAGATGCTCTGCGGCTATCGCTACGACCTCTGCCCGCTTCCCACCGAAGAGGAGGCCCGGGCTTTCCTCACCAGGCGGCAGTTCAAGGCCATCAATGTCACCATCCCCTATAAGCGGCTGGTGATGGAATACTGCACCTACATCGACCCCCGTGCCAAGGCCATCGGCGCGGTGAACACTGTGGTCAACAAGAACGGCCTGCTCTACGGCTACAACACCGATTATCTCGGCTTTGCCCACCTGTGCGACGCCCACGGCGTCGATTTTGCGGGCAAAACCGTCCTCATCCTCGGTACCGGCGGCACCCACAACACCACCAGCGCCGTCGCCCGCGACAAGGGTGCGGCCAGGGTGCTCACCGTCAGCCGGACGCCGGACGCCGCCAAAGGCCAGCTCTCCTATGAAGAGGCTGTGTTCAGCGGCGCACAAATCGTCATCAACACCACCCCCGCCGGAATGTACCCCAACGTGGGCGTGTGCAGTCTGGACGTGGCAAAAATGCCCGGGCTGGAAGCTGTGCTGGACGTGGTGTACAACCCCGATAAGACGGAACTCATCCTCCGGGCCGAAGAGGCCGGGGTCCCGGTGGCTGTGGGCGGCCTCGAGATGCTGGTGGCGCAGGCCGTGTACGCCGCCGAATACTTCCTCAGCCGGAAGTTCGACGACGCAGCAGGGGAGATCGGCCGCATCACTGCCGCACTCCGCCGCGATATGCTCAACGTGGCCCTCATCGGAATGCCCTCCAGCGGAAAATCTACCGTGGGCCGTGCATTGGCCGAAAAGCTGGGCAAAAAGTTCATCGACCTCGACGAGGAGATCGTCAAGGCCGACGGCCGCAGCATCCCCGACATCTTCGCCGCCGAGGGCGAGGACGGCTTCCGCGCGAAGGAATCCGCCCAGACCGCCCGCTTTGCCAAAGAGGGACGACAGCTGCTCTCCTGCGGCGGCGGCATCATCAAGCGGGGCGAGAATCTGCGGGCGCTGCATCAGAACGGCATCGTGCTCTTCCTCGACCGGCCCCTGGATGCGCTGACGGTAGGCGGCGGACGTCCGCTCTCGTCCAGCACCGAGGCGCTGAAAAAGATGGAGGCGGAGCGCCGCCCCCTGTATCTCGCGGCGGCAGACGCCGTTATTCCGAACAGCGGCACGGTGGAAGACGCCGTGACCGCCGCAATGGAGGCACTGGATGAAATTTTTAGTCATTAACGGCCCCAACCTCAACATGATGCACTTCACCGAGCCGGGTGTGGCCGGTCAGCTGGATTATAACGGTCTGCTGGATTACCTCGAGCTGTGCTGTACCCAGATGGGCATGGAAGTGGAATTTTTCCAGTCCAACCACGAGGGCGACCTCATCGACGAGATCCAGTCTGCCGCAGGCCGGGCCGACGGCATCATCCTGAATCCCGGCGGCTACGCCCACTACAGCGTCGCCATCCTCGACGCGCTGCGCCTCTGCGGTGTGCCTGCCGTGGAAGTGCTGCTCAGCGAGCCCGACGAGCACGAGCCCTTCCGCAAGACGGACATCGTCTCGTTCGGCTGTCAGGGCCACTTCATCGGCGAGGGCATCAGCGGCTATCTCCACGCTGCCGCCTATCTGGCCCAGCTGCTGCGGCTGGACGGCAGTGCGCACACCCATTTAGTGATGTAAGGAATCGACTCTCTTCTGCTGGAAAGCGGAGCAAAGAGGGCGTGGAAAAGAAGGATAGAAAGGAAAAATTTTATGATCATCTCCACCAAAAAGGGTACCCCGAAGGAAGAACTCGAGAAAATCGTTGACCGCTTCGAAAAGCAGGGCCTCGACGTCACCCTCATCACCGGCAAGGACTACAATGTCTTTGGCCTCGTGGGCGATACCACCAAGATCGACGAGCGCGACGTCCTCGCCAACCCCTGGATCGACAACGTGACCCGTGTTTCCGCCCCCTATAAGCGTGCCAACCGCCTGTTCCACCCGGCAGATTCC
>ERZ825324.5237-NODE-5237-length-9961-cov-10.138199_pt1 | contig 9961 bp, 6 predicted proteins | sample MGYA00519859_ERZ825324 | MGnify/ENA primary metagenome ERZ825324 (study PRJEB31778, sample SAMEA3449198) | human gut metagenome | biome: human gut; feature: human-associated habitat; material: faeces | place: United Kingdom | collected 2010/2012 ... | reverse complement strand
GAAGCTCGTTCATCGCTCTCCTCAAACAGTTCCCCCAGCTTACGCTGTTCCCAAGGGTCAGTGAAACCGGCGAAACGAATCTCCGGATACAGCGAACCCCCTTTAGGGAACATTTTGTCGAGCATGGATTTTTTCAGCACGCAAAGCTTGTCATACTTACGCTGATGAAGGGTGATGAGCGAATCCAGACGGTCGAAGAACGCACCGATTCGGCGCTGCTCATCAATTCTTTTGGGAATGCAGATCTGCGTTTCAAAGAAATCATCTGGAGCAATGTTGAGCAATCCATGGTTTCTGGCTCCCTCAGCCGCGATTAATTGAACAGCTTTGTACCATCTATCAGTCTCGTAGTATGTGACTAAGAAATCAGGATCTCCAGAAAGCAATTCAAAGCAGATATACAGTGTCGAGACGCAGCCCATGTCATACTTTTCCAGTCTTTTTATCGCTCCCCATGGGCTGTCGGTCGAGGTGCTCTTGTTATAGGCAAATTCTCCCCTATGCAGAAGGAAGTATCCACTCATATCCTTGCTTGCAACCTGGCTGTTGAAAAAAGTTCTCTGATCCACCAAGCCGTACTGAGCAGAAATGGTAAGAGGAAGATCGGAATCGCCGTTCTCATTCTTTCGGGTAACCCTACGTGCAACTTCCCCCAGCTTACGCTGTTCCCAAGCGGGGGGCGATTGATACGGGAAAACGGCCGTATTATCGCTCATCTACGCGGTTGAGCTTCTTTCTTGTGAGCATTAGAGCGTATCCGAGCAGGTTCTGACCGCGCCATTGGGCTGGATCGAGCCTGGCTGGGTCATGCATTGACAAGCCGATGCCCCAGATGCGGTCTTTGACGGCGCATTCCGCCAATATCGCATTGCCGGTCGCTACGAGTTGCGCACCGAGTTCGGCGTTCTGACTGAATTTGGCAAGCAATCCTTCATAGACTTCGATTTGGCGAACGCCGTTCCATACGTGATCATCATAACCGGCCACCAATCGGCCAAGGCGTTTGATCTCGGCCACGTCGCTGGTTCGAAGAATCCGCGCGGCTGTTTCGGCATCGTTGAAACAGCAGGCTTTGCGGTACATCATGTACTGTTCCATCGAGGAAAACTCGACATCATCCACAACGAAGCGCGATGGATACCAGTTGCTCAGGTATCCGTTCTCCTCATCGGGATTATGGAAGCAGATGATGTCCGTCATTCTTCGCCGACTTTCCGCACCGCAAGCTCCAGATCGAGATCATGAAGCCCGAAATAGGCTTTCTTCAGGAAGTCCAGCGGCACCTTGGCGATCACTTCAGCACTGGGAATGGCGTAGAACCATTGGTAGTAGGCGTAGAATTCGCCAATCCAATCAGGCATGAATCCTTCGAGCGCCCTGCCGTCCTTCAACTGGTAGTGCTCGGTCTCGGTGAAATACTTCCACAGCTCTTTCGCATCCATCGTGTTGACGTAGGCTTTGGCCTCATCAATGCTTTTGCGTGTTTTGCTCGCCATATATACGGTGATGAAGTCCTCCGTGCTCTTGCCCGGAAACGACTGTGCCACGTAGTCGAAGAGCTTGCCTTGAGTTTCCACCACATCATCCCGGTAGACCTCTGGATATGCCCGCATTGTCATCACCCCTAGAGCAACGTGCTGAACACGTTGGTCACCGTATTGGCATCGGAATCGATGAGGTCGCGCATGTTCTGCCGTGCCTCAACATCCCTCTGATTGTATTTGTCGTTGAATTCGCTGTAGCTGACGGAAAGCAGGCCGTCCGGGACTTCGCGCAGTTGCCTGTACGCCTTTGCGGTCTTGACGCAATACTGGATGCCCAGACCTCCAAGCGACAGCAGTTCCTCCAAGATATCGACGTCCACATTGTCTCGGACGAATTCTTTGGCGATGTAGAAGTACGAGGCGTTCGCACGCCAACCTTTGATGATGTCATAGCTGCTGGTTGCAATGCCGTATTTGGCGATGAATTTTGCGGCAAGCACGCGATAACGCTTGGAATCGGCGGCATCACGATGTTTCATCAGCTCGGCCAGCCAGGCAAGCACGCTATGTTCCTGAAAATCCAGGATGCTCAGCCCATTCGTGTCCAGTTCGTACTGGTGGACCCAGCCATTGGACTCATCCGGCCTGCACACGGCCCATTCCTTGGCCAGTTCCACATTCGCGGTCAGATAGAAACCACGGCCGTAGTCGTGTTTGTCGTTGCCTAAACCGTATTCGGGGGTCACGGATTCGTACGGAGAACCGTGAAATAACGTGATTGTTGCCATGAACACCCCTATACAAACATCTTGTCGAGCATGGATTTCTTGATATTCCGGAGTAATTCGAGCTTACGCTGATGAAGGGTGATGAGCGAATCCAGACGGTCGAAAAACTCTGAAATAATGACCTGCTCTTCACGGCTAGGGAATGTGACCACTCCTTTCAGAGCATTCTCCGCAGTGACCTGCATGTCATTCTTTGCCCCTTTGTTGACCAAAGGATGCATGTAATTATTCATTCGCTCGTGCTGTTCAAAATACACTTGAATGAAATTGGTATGAACATTATCCTGCGGGCGATAAACCGCATATAGAGTTGAGACGATGCCCGGAATTCCTTTGTTTACTTTGATAATTCCGTACGGATTCGAATTCAATGGTGATTTCGTGTACACGATGTCGCCAGTATTGACAATTCCGTAATTCAAAACAGATGATCCAGCAAATGAACGTCCCTGGAATGCAATTTGATTTACTATGCCATACTCGCCGGAGACGGATAAAACATCTTCCTTATTGAATCTGCCGTCAACATTTTTGGCGGTTGAGACAACAACGTAGTCTTCCAGCTTACGCTGTTCCCAAGCGGGGGTGCGGTATTCTTGTGAAAGATGTGCAGTCGCTCGTGGAACCGTGCATTGGTTTGCCGGTACCGCAATGAGGAGGGATAGATGAACAAGCAGCAGCTCGCTTCGAAGATTTGGGAATCCGCCAATAAGATGCGTTCCAAGATTGAGGCGAACGAATACAAGGATTACATTCTTGGTTTCATCTTTTATAAGTTCCTTTCCGAAACCGAGCTGATGCGCTTGAAAGCCAGTGACTTCACTGAGGACGATCTTCCGCAGCTCACGGAGGATGATCCAGACATTGTGGAATTCGTGCAGGGCGAATGTGGTTATTTCATCGCCTATGACAACCTGTTCTCCACGTGGGTCAAGCAGGGCAACGATTTCGAGATTTCCAATGTGCGTGATGCGCTTTCGGCGTTCTCCCGCAATATCAATCCTGCGCATAGGAAAGTGTTCGATGGTATTTTCGACACGTTGCAGACCGGACTTTCCAAACTCGGCACCGACGCGAGAAGCCAGTCCAAGGCCGCGCGAGATTTGATTTACCTCATTAAAGACATTCCGATGGATGGTCGTCAGGATTATGACGTGCTTGGTTTCATCTACGAGTACCTCATCAGCAATTTCGCCGCCAATGCAGGCAAGAAGGCCGGCGAGTTCTACACGCCTTCCGAAGTCTCTCAGCTGATGAGCGAAATTGTCGCCTGGCATTTGCAGGGGCGCGAGCAGATCAAGATCTACGATCCGACATCCGGCTCCGGTTCCTTGCTGATTCATATCGGCCAGGCTGTGGCTCGACGTAACGGCAATCCGGATTCCATCATGTATTACGCGCAGGAGCTTAAGGAGAACACCTATAACCTCACGCGTATGAATCTGGTGATGCGTGGCATTCTTCCCGACAACATCGTTGCCCGCAACGGCGACACCCTGGAGGACGACTGGCCGTGGTTCGACACGTTGGAGAACAAGGAGGAGACCTACAATCCGTTGTTCGTGGATGCGGTGGTTTCCAATCCGCCCTACTCGCAGAATTGGGATCCCACTGATAAGGAGATCGATCCGCGCTTCAGTTATGGCATAGCCCCGAAATCCAAGGCGGATTATGCGTTCCTGCTCCACGACCTGTACCATCTGCGTGCCGATGGCATTATGACCATTGTTCTGCCGCATGGCGTGCTGTTCCGCGGCGGCGAGGAAGGTCAGATTCGTAAGAATCTGATTGAAAACCACCATATTCAGGCGATTATCGGCCTTCCGGCGAATATTTTCTTCGGTACGGGCATCCCCACCATCGTGATGGTGCTGCGCAAGAAACGCGATGACGACAGGGTGCTCATTGTTGACGCGTCGAAACATTTCATCAAGGACGGCAAGAACAACAAGCTACAGGCTTCTGACATCAAACGCATTGTCGACGTGGTGTCGAACAACCGCACGGTGCCCAAATTCAGCCGTCTGGTGTCCATTGACGAGATTCGCGCCAATGATTACAACCTCAACATTCCCCGGTATGTTGATTCGTCTGAGAATGCGGAGACGTGGGATGTGTACGCTTCGATGCTCGGTGGCGTTCCGAAGAGCGAAGTCGAGCAGCTTGGGGAATATTGGAACGCCTGGCCGAGTCTGAAGGCTGAGCTGTTCCGTGATAATGGTGCCTGCTATGCCTGTGACCATGATGATATCGCCACTGTGGTGCGCAATAATGCCGACGTACAGGCGTTCATTGCCTCGTATGGACAAGCCATTTCCGACCTGCCTGCTGACTTGCGCTCCCGTTTGGTGGAGCATCCTGAACAGGTGGATGCGCTCGGGCAGGAAACGGCCATTGGCAAGGAATTGGATGCGATGGTTGCCGATATCGCGCTGATCGACCCGTATGACGCCTATCAGAAGCTTGATGATGCTTGGGGCGGCATCTCCATTGATTTGGAAGTGCTGGGTTCCGAAGGTTTCGATGCGGTAAGAGCCGTGGACCCGAACATGGTCATCAAGAAAAAAGGCGGCAAGGATGTGGAAGTGCAGGATGGCTGGATTGGCCGCGTTCTGCCCTTCGACTTGGTTCAGCGCGAGCTGCTGCACGATGATTTGACTGCGATTGAGGCGGATGAACGCCGTGTGCAGGACATCGATTCCGAGGTTGAAACTATTTTGGAGGGTTTCGATGAGGATGACAAGCAGAACAGCGATGCGATCAATCAGGACGGTGATGCCTTCGTTGCCGCCGAGCTGAAGAAGGCGGTCAAGGCGATCGGCAAGAATCCGGCTTCCGATTTCGAGCGTGGCTTGGTGCAGGCTCAGAAGCTATTCGATGAGACGAAGAAGCTGAAATCTGGTATCAAGACCAAGCGAAACGCGTTGGAGGAGAAGACCTGCAACACGATTAAGGCGTTGAGTGATGACGAAGCCAGAAGGTTGCTGGAAGCCAAGTGGATTACGCCATTGCAGAAGCAGCTGGAGGCATTGCCGAATGCTGTGATCGACGAGTTCATCGGCAAAGTGAACGCGTTGAAGAACAAGTATGCCACCACATATGCCGATGTATGCGGCCAAATCGATGAAGCGGAGAAGGAATTGGCTGGAATGCTTGGCGATTTGACCGGTAACGCCCGCGATCTGGCGGGCTTGGAAGAGCTCAAAGCACTGCTCGGGGGTGAATAATTATGGCCGAACAGCATGGAAAAACACTAGTTCCGCAGATTCGTTTCGCTGGTTTCACTGACCCTTGGGAACAGCGTAAGCTGGGGGAACTAACCGAAAGCTATTCAGGAGGTACGCCCGCTGCTGGAGAATCTGAGTTTTACGGTGGGTCTATTCCTTTTATCAGGTCTGCTGAAATTGCAGCTGAATCGACTGAACTCTTTCTTACGGAAAAAGGATATGAATCATCCTCTGCGAGAATGGTCAAACCCGGCGATGTGCTGTATGCATTGTACGGAGCGACAAGTGGCGAGGTGGCTGTATCGAGGCAAAAAGGTGCCATCAACCAAGCTATTCTCGCCATACTCCCTCGCGACGATTGTGATGCAAGATACATCACTGCTTGGCTGAGGAAGCAAAAAGGTTACATTGTCACAACCTATTTGCAAGGTGGTCAAGGGAATCTATCGGGGGTGATAGTTAAGAACCTTGAAGTATTCATCCCGTCCTTACCTGAGCAACAAAAAATCGGCTTTATGCTGAGTCACCTTGACTCGCTCATCACCCTTCATCAGCGTAAGTATGACAAGCTCTGCGTGCTGAAAAAATCCATGCTCGACAAGATGTTCCCTAAAGGGGGTTCCCTGTATCCGGAGATTCGTTTCGCTGGTTTCACTGACCCTTGGGAACAGCGTAAGCTGGGTGAGCTTACTGAAATAAAAGATAGTGCCCGTATCCCTAATCGATTGTGGCGTGAAACTGGTGTTCCCTATATTCGAGCAAGTGACATATCTCAAGAAGATCTCCGAGGTGCGCTCTTTATTGATGAAGAAGACTATGCCGCTTACAAAGCGGCTACTGGGGCACCAGAAAAAGGAGATGTTCTATTCAATGGAGGTGGAGAAATTGGTAAAGCCATAATAAATGGCAACTCTTCTCCCATATATGTTCAGGGTGGAGCTGTTCTATATGCGCGGATAGCTCATTCTTCGTTACTTGATGCGCGGTATCTTGTGGCTGCATTTGTAACTCAAAACGTTGTGAATGCCATTGGAGTTCTTTCTGCTGGAGGAACGATGAAGCATTTCACACTACAGCCAGCAAAAAATTTGCCTATTGAGGTACCAAGCATCGCCGAGCAGCGCCGAATCGGCGCGTTCTTCGACCGTCTGGACTCGCTCATCACCCTTCATCAGCGTAAGTATTGTGGTGTTGCTTCTTGGATGTTAGGGGTTGCGCTCGTAAGATTGGGCTCAGAAAGTGACGGCGCATTCGGGGAGATGAAACATGTTCTACGATAAAGAATCGGATTTCGAAGACGATCTGGTCGCGGTGCTGAAGCGCCATGGATGGACCGATGGCGTGCTGGAATACCCAACCGAACAGGACCTTATCAGCAATTGGGCCAACATCCTGTTCGACAACAACAAAGGCATCGATCGATTGAATGGGCAGCGCCTTACCAAAGGTGAGATGGCGCAGATCCTCGAACAGATCGAAACATTGCGCACACCATTGGCGTTGAACTCCTTCATCAACGGCAAGACCGTGTCCATCAAACGTGATAATCCAGCAGATCCGGCACATTTCGGCAAGGAAATCAGCCTGAAAATCTACGATCGGCAGGAAATAGCAGCGGGGCAAAGCCGGTACCAAATCGCAAGACAGCCGATGTACCCGGCGAAAAACAAGATGCTGAACGATCGCAGGGGAGACGTTTGCCTGCTTATCAACGGCATGCCGGTCATCCATATCGAACTGAAGAAAAGCGGCATCCCCATAAGCCAGGCCACCAATCAAATCGCCAAATACGCGCATGAAGGCGTGTTCACCGGATTGTTCAGACTCGTGCAGGTCTTCGTGGCCATGAATCCGGACGATGCCGTGTACTTCGCCAATCCTAGCGAAGGCGACTTCAACAGCAACTACTTCTTCCACTGGGCCGACTTCAACAACGAGCCCATAGCGGCGAACAAACATGTTGGGCAGGACGAGTGGAAACGGTTCGCGTCGGACCTGTTGTCCATTCCCATGGCTCATCAGCTCATCGGTTTCTACACGGTTGCAGATTCCGCGGACGGATGCCTCAAAGTGCTGCGCAGCTACCAATACCAAGCGGTGAACGCCATTTCCGATCGTGTACGCACCTGCAAATGGGATGAGCCGGTGCCAAGCGGTACTCCGGGACGCCCGGGCGGCTATGTGTGGCATACCACCGGCTCGGGCAAAACCATGACCAGTTTCAAAGCGGCGCAGCTCATTGCCGATTCGAAAGATGCTGACAAGGTCATCTTCCTTATGGACCGTATCGAGTTGGGTACGCAGTCACTGCTGGAATACCGTTCGTTCGCCGATGATGCCGATGACGTGCAAGGCACGGAAAACACGGATGTGCTCAAGGCGAAGCTGGCAAGCATCGACCCGAAGGACACGCTTATCGTCACGTCCATTCAGAAAATGAGCAACATCAAAGCAGGCGAGGGGCATATCACCGAAGAGGAAGTGAAGAAGCTCGCCGGCAAACGCATCGTGTTCATCATCGACGAATGTCATCGTTCCACATTCGGCGAGATGCTGCAGGATATTCGCCGTTCCTTCCCGAACGCGTTGTATTTCGGTTTCACAGGTACTCCAATCCATGAGGAGAACCGTAAGAAGGGCGCGACTACGTCAATGGTGTTCGGTGATTGCCTCCACCGGTACAGCATCGCCGACGGCATCCGTGACGGCAATGTGCTCGGCTTCGACCCGTACATGGTGCTGACGTACCGAGACAGGGACGTTCGCCAGGTGGTTGCATTGGAGAAGGCGAAGGCGTCGACGATTGAGGAAGCCCAAGCGGATCCGGCGAAAGCCGAAGTGTTCTACCATTACATGGATCCGAATCAAATGCCGATGGGACCTATGGAAACGCAGGCCGGAGAACGCATCAAGGGCATTGAGGATTACCTGACTTCGGCACAGTACGCGCAGGGCACCCCGCATGAGGGCAAGGTTGTGGAGGATATCCTCGACCAATTCCCATTGCTGAGCAGGGGCAACAAATTCCATGCGATGCTGGCCACGAGTTCCATTCCCGAGGCGATCAGCTATTACCGCTTGTTCAAGGAGCGTGCGCCGCAGATGCATGTGACCGCGCTGTTCGACCCCAATGTCGATAACTCCAACGGCGCGATTCTCAAAGGGGACGCGCTTCAGGAGATCATCGGCGATTACAACGAACTGTTCGGCAAGGATTTCATCATCCCCACATGGCCGAAGATGAAGAAGGACATCACGGCGAGACTTTCCCACAAACGACCGTACCTGACCGTCGACCAGCATCGTGAGGAGCGGATTGATCTGCTGATCGTGGTCGACCAGATGCTGACGGGCTTCGATTCCAAGTGGGTCAACACGCTGTATCTCGACAAAATCATCGACTACGAGAACATTATCCAGGCGTTTAGCCGCACGAACCGACTGTTCGGCCCTGATAAGCCCTTCGGAACGATACGCTACTATCGCAAGCCGCATACCATGAAAGGGTATATCGAAGCGGCGGTGAAACTGTATTCCGGAGACAAGCCGCTTGATCTGTTTGTGCAGAAGCTGCCGGAAAACGTGCGTCTGATGGATGCGCGTTTCGAAGAGATCGCTTCCGTGTTTCGCGCCGAAGGCGTGGAGGATTTCATGAAGCTGCCGGAGTCCGTGGAAGCATGCCGGAAGTTCGCGAAGCTGTTCTCGGAACTCAATGATTTTCTTGAAGCCGCCAAAGTACAAGGATTTACATGGCAGCAGCGGGAATACTCCGTCACCCATGACGATGGTTCGGTGGAGGTTGTGCGGCCGGAACTCGATGAACGCACATATATGATTCTTGTACAGCGATACAAGGAGTTGTTTGCTGGAGATGGCGAAGGCCATAGTGAGGGTCCTGAGGCTCCATACGATCTTGATGGGCATATCACCGAAATCGACACGGGATTGATTGATACGGATTACATGAACGCCAACTTCACCAAATGGCTCAAGGCGCTTGGTGGAGGAGATCCAGACCTGTTGGCATCAGCTGAGGAGGAATTGCATAAGTCGTTCGCTTCGCTCAGCCAAGAGGAACAACGGTACGCCGAACTGTTCATGCATGATGTGGAACGTGGTGAAATCGAGTTGGAGGAAGGCAAGACGCTGCGCGACTACATTACGTATTATGCTAACAACGCCAAGAACAGCCAAGTGGAGAAGATCACCAAGGCGTTTGGCGTGGATGGAGCTTTGCTCAACGAGATGATGCGGCTTGATCTTACCGAAGCGACGCTGAATGAATTTGGTCGGTTCGACCAGTTGAAAGCGTCCATCAACAAGCCTTTGGCAAAGGCGTTTTTCAGCAAGCCGGATAGCTCTGTCACCCAATTCACTGCGAATCTTCTCGCCACCAAGTTGCTGAAAAGCTTTATCCTTGAAGGAGGATTCGATCTGGACGATCGTAAATAGCGGACGGCAG
>ERZ825324.5235-NODE-5235-length-9966-cov-2.872969_pt1 | contig 9966 bp, 7 predicted proteins | sample MGYA00519859_ERZ825324 | MGnify/ENA primary metagenome ERZ825324 (study PRJEB31778, sample SAMEA3449198) | human gut metagenome | biome: human gut; feature: human-associated habitat; material: faeces | place: United Kingdom | collected 2010/2012 ... | reverse complement strand
ATTGAGTACGATACGTCAAAGCCTGACGGAACACCAAGAAAGCTTCTTGATGTAAGCAAGCTTGAGTCGCTTGGCTGGAAGTATCATACGGAGCTTGAAGAAGGTATTGCTCTTGCATACCATGACTTCCTTACAAGTGATGTGAGAGTGGAGAGATAAAAGTAAAATAACATATAACGACCGGCAGCAGCCGCGTTATAATAACAGAAAAGCCATACTGTGAGTGTAAGTTGTACATTCACAATATGGCTTTTTTGCAGCTTTTTACGGCTGCATATTTTTAAGTAAGCCAGATGAGACTCCTATGTAGTAGAGGTCGGGAATTGCAAGAATTACAAGTGATATTGCAAGTCTTATACGCATCAGCGCAGGCTTCTGGGTATAAGTAAGTGTATCACCGTCCGTCTCCTTTGGCCGGTTAATAAGTATCAGGGCAAAGCCCGCTGCCGTGAATACGGTTGACAGCATAACCGGGATATGCCATGTTGGGAACTGCTCAAAAAGGTAATTGATATATTTGCCGATATCAGGTGCGCCGACAGCCTTATTGGGGCAGAGCTTATAAAGAAGCATATTGCCGTAAGTAACACGGCTGTAGCACCATGAATACCATGTGTAGTGCTTGATTAAAAGAGCAGCTTCGAACATTACGGTAAGCCATGTGTTAAGTCCGTACAGGCTTCCACTTGTATGGAGCATAATTGTAAGAAACGGTATAAGCAGCACTACCCAGTAAGGATACGCCGGCGTTGCAGTGTAGAGAAGCATATATGTTACAAAGCCCGCAAATATAACCTCATGGTAATGCCTTGCCTGCGACATGCTGCTGCGCTTGTAGCAGTATATTACAAGAACGAGGTAAGATACCCAGAATATTGAAACACCGCTGAATATCTGATAGTTGGTAAGCATGCTGATAAGCCCGTCATTGTTGGAGAGAACGGCGCTTCCGTATGTTCCGAGTGAGAAGAATATTTTCCAGAATATGCTCAGTGACATGCTTAATGCGAGCTGACCGATAAGCTTTAGCGGATTCTTCTCCTTAAGGCACAGAAGAGGAAGCAGGTAAAGCAGACCGAAGTATTTCATGCTGTTGGCGATTATAAAGCATATCAGAAAATATCTGCGGTTATCATTAAGGTAAAAATATACACCGGCAAGAATAAATATAAGCGCAAGTACGTCATACTGCCCGATGATAAGCAGACTGGCAAGCAGAGTACAGGACGAAAGGTATGAAAGAACAAGCCCCGGAGTACTCTGTGTGTTACCAGTGATTTTTGCGCTTATCATAATGATAAGACGGCCCGTCACTGCAACAGCAGCCAGAAGCATTGACTTGGCATACAGCATGGCGATAAAGGAATTCTGTATATTGCCGCCGCCAAAATGTTCAATAAGCCACAAAGGAAAGTTCCATATCGCAAATATCACGTAAATTGTAAAATCATATCGTGCATCCATATATGTGCCAATCATGTCGCTTCCGCAATAGATACCTCCGTTATTGCCGCCGCAGTACGCATAGAAATCAATAAGCTTTCCGTCAAAAAGCGCATTCCAAACAGTAAGGCCGTGTCTCATGGTCTCGCAGAAATCCTGATATGCGTGTGAAGAGAATATAAAGATGCCTATTGCACCAAGGATTATGAATTCAATTAAAAATGCATGGCTTATTTTTTTATCTGTAATTTTACTCATTGTAAAATGTTCTCCTTTATTGAAGAGGTATCGTTTTTCAGTATCCCGGATATAGAATAGATTATTGAGATAAAAGTAGCTGCGCCGATAATTGAACCGATTCCCAGCTTAGCAAACATATTAAGAACTTTTGTCACAACAACGCTCAGTATTCCGAAATTATAATCGGACGAGTACAGGCACATAAGCACCGGCCCCGCTATCAATATAATTTTGAGCACGGTATCGGCTGTATCTGAAGCTGCAGTTCCACAATTACCGGTTCTTATCATAAGAAATGCAAACGGCAGAAACATAAGTACAAAATCAGGCGTGATGCTTGAGGAAAATATCATTATTCCGTAAACAGCCGTCCCGCATACCGCCGCGGTTTTTGACCGCGTCATGCCGGGGTAACCGCTGATCAGCGGGCATACGGCAATGAAAAGTATATATGCGAGCCAGAACCAGTAGAAGCCGTCAAGGCAATGCTTTTCAAAAAGCAGGTTCCAGTATTGGAAATCAGGGAGCCAGAAGCACACCGGCTGTCCTGCGAATATATAATGTTCCGTGACATATACTATATTCACCGGAATCAGGCCTGCGATAATCATCAGCAGCCTGCGCAATGATAATCTGACAGATATCCTGCAACACGAGAAAACCATTATGATATATAACCGTAATATAATTCATCTGATGAGCATCGATCAAGGTTTTTTTATAGATCAACAGATACGATACCACCGAATTTAACAGATACAGACAATAGATCAGTACCAGATGATCCACGTCCGGGCGGTCTTTCATCAGAATATCCAGAAATGGGATCAGGCACAGACCTGCCCCCATGACAAAAAGTGCCGTCATGCGATAAAAGGTGCGGAACATCCGCATCAGAATCTGCTGTTTTTTAATATCCCCTTTTGCGATCGGGGCATACAATGCATAAGTGATTGCCGTTCCAACGCCAAGCTCGGATAACGACAAAATATTCAAAATATCGGTGAACAGGCCGTTAATTCCGACGTAACCTTCGCTGAGCATTCTCGTAAAAACAACTCTTGTAAAGAATCCCATCAGAATTGCCGAAACCTGTGCCACAAACGCTACACTTGTATTCATAACGGAATATTCCGTTCTTGATTTTTGTTTCACTCTTCACGAATCCTTTCTTTTTAGGTATAATTAATGATGCCGAAATTGTGGGAGTACGAAGTACGGAACAATTCGTATGGCATCTTTTGACCCCAACATCATAACATGAGCCAAAAGACAAATAGACATAAAATCCAAAAGGAGCTAAACCATTTTATGAAAAAAAAATTATCTTTCTGGGGCAATATCGCCGTCTTTACTCTGTGCGTTGCACTGGTAATCGCAGCTTCTTTTTATGCCCTGTCGGTGCGGCAGCTGAACGTTGTCTATACACCGGCAGACTCAAAAGAATCTACAGCGGATATTACAAACCCTTTCTGCGGTTTCTATAAGATAAACGGTTATGTACTTGCCGAGGATAAAACTGCCAGGGATGCCGACATCTGGTGCCAGAGAAGCTGTAAGGACACTACGTACCCTCTCATGCTTCTGGAGATCAATCTGCGGAATTATGCTGATCAGGATCTCAGTGCCAACGCTCTTTCGCAGCTTAACCGCATTTTTAAGATCTGCGAAAAGAAGAAAAAACAGATCATTCTTCGCTTTCTCTATGACTGGGACGGCAAAGCCCAAAAAACGGAGCCTTCTGATTTTTACCGCATCAAAAACCACATCCAGCAGGTTTCTGCCACAGTAAATGCCCATGCCGACTGTATTTATATCCTTCAGGGACTTTTTATCGGCAACAATGGCGAGATGAACAATACCAACTACGGAGACATTGACCAGATGCGTCAGCTTGCAGAGACACTGGCAAAGAACATTTCGCCTTCGATCTATCTTGCTGTGCGTACCCCGGCTCAGCTCCGCGGCATTCTCTACAGCCGTACACCAATGGCAGGCCAGAGCGACGAGGGAAGCCTTGCTTCCAGACTGGGACTTTTCAATGACGGTATGCTCGGCTCTGTCTATGATCTCGGTACATACGATGATACACCACTTACTTCCGCCAGTGAATTTAACGAACAGGGCACAAGGAGCGAAGAACTTCTTTTCCAGAACAAGCTCTGCCAGTATGTTCCAAACGGCGGTGAAGTCACGATCGATAATAAATACAATAACCTGGACAATGCCATTTCGGATCTGTCCACGATGTGCGTATCGTACCTGAATTCGGATCACGATCTTGCCGTGCTGAATAAATGGAAAAATTCTACTTACACCGGCTCCGGCGTATTTTCCGGATGCAGCGGTTACGATTATATCCGTGCCCATCTGGGCTACCGCTACTTTATAAAATCATCCAGCCTGGATTTCCATGCCTTTATGAGCGACAAGGCCTCTCTGTATCTTACGATTGAAAACGTCGGTTTTGCCCCGGCATACCGGCAGTTTGATACTGCTCTGATCCTCACGAACCAGGAAACAGGCGAGTCCAGACGGATGAAAACAGAGATCGACAACCGCTCGATCGCCGGCAGCGATCAGTCTGAGTTTAAGATTGAACTCGATGTACGCTCTTTTGCAAAAGGCACTTATCAGATGAATCTTGAAATGAAAGATCCCTACACCGGACAGGTCATTCATTTTGCAAACGCCGGTTCCGAAGAGAGTGCCACCGTTTCTGTCGGAAGACTTGTGATCCCATGATGAAACAGGACTCAGTTCTTACCGTTCCGACAGAACTCTTTCTGGCTTTATACACAGTGCAGACTTCCGATCAGCAGGCGGTCTGCACTGTTTTTATTTGCAAAAGAAATGATTTTTCCGTCTTTTTTTCTGCGGATCTGAAGAAAAATATTTCCTTTCATTGCCCCGGTCTCTGTATCCACTTTGTATGTGCTTCCGCCATGCCACTTCTGCACTTCTTCTGACAGCAGCATCTCTTTTCTTTCTTTTTCATTTTCCTGGATCAAAAAAAGCTGTGCCTCCTGAAACAGGGAAGCGAATCCGCAGTTTTCCACTTCAAAAACAAACTTTATTTTATCACGTTTTGGCACTTGCATTTCCACTTTTTTCAGAACAAAACGATACCCGAGGTGGGCACTGACGTATTCATAAAGCGTTTTGCCGCTCCAGATGCCGTCTTTGCCGCAGCTCTGTGCTTTCCACTGATCCAGGATTCTCGTATCATGCACCAGATTCAGATAAGCAAGATGCATCTTTTGCATCTCGAATATCACCGCTTTTGCATCCTTTGTAAGGATCTGATCTGCCCTGTCCGGATCTGCCTCAGCGATCGCCTCTCCGCCACACGGGAAATCACGGCTGATCTGTTCGATAAATTCCAGCTCTTCCTTTCGGCTCCATGGCTTTTCCCATCCGGCCGCCTCACGCATCATCGTGCCAAAAGTCCCAAGATGCGTTGTCGATCCGAAAATCCCGTCATCAAACAGACCTAAAGCCTTCCATTCCCGTTTCTGAAATTTCTCTTCCGGGATCAAAGTACGCCACTGCGCCGGTGTCCGCACTGCCACACGGATCTTGTCTGTGGTATGTATTTTCAGCATATCCCACATCTGTCTGATATGTTCTTCCGTCAGATATGCCGAGGTATGCATTTCTCCCCAGCTTCCCACCAGAAAGCCCTGAAAAACAAGAACACTGTGCTTCTCTTTTTCCAGCACTTCCCCGATCTGTATGAGATGCGTCAGAACCAGCTCAAAACTTTCCGGCTCCGCCTCCAGCCCTTTTCCTTCCCGGTCGTATACGGGACGCAGGATCACATCTTTTTTATGTGATGCGAAAAAATATAAAATCGTTTTTATGTTATAAATCGCCTGTTCATCCAGCGGTTTTTCACGGAATTTCTGAAGATCCAGCAAGACAAGTGCCAGTGTTTCCTGCTCATGCAGACTCCATTTTAACTCCTGTGGATCGATTTTTTCTTCCACCAGAAAGGTATAGATCTCGTACCATCCTCTCTCCGGATTTTCGTAGAGGATTTCTTCTCCTTCTTCCAGAACTTCCTGTGAAAATTCCCAGTCTTTCTTTTTCTTCCAAAATCCAATCATATTTGCTTTTATCCTCATATCTGTCCCTTATTTTAAAGTAAAGCGGACATTCACAATCCGCTTCTCTGCGTTCAAAAACTGCACATCTTAATTATCGTTAAACCGAAACATCTGAAGGACATCTTCTTTTTCTGCTGTCAGCTTTTCTGAGGCTTTCTTGCAATACTCCCGACATTTCTCTTCGTCTGAAAGAAGTTCTTCGATCCCTGCGCTGATGCCTTCCGGGGTCAGCTGGCACATTTTTCCGTCCACGCCATCAATGACCTGCTCACGATTTCCGCTGCAGTCTGACACCAGTAAGGTGCATCCCAGGATCTGTGCCTCCTGAATAGCAATACTTTTTCCCTCAAACAGCGTCGCATGTACATATAAGTCACACTGTGTATAGTAAGGATAAGGATTGGTCTTTGCCCCAAGAAGAATAAAGTCATCTTTCAAGCCAAGATGGTTGATCTTTATCTGAAGCCTATCCCTTAACTCACCCTCACCGAGTACATACCATTTTGCTTTTACACCATGATCTTTCAAAATCTTCATGGCATCAATAGCAATATCATAGGCCTTCTGTGCCGTCAGCCGTCCAACCGTCAGAATTCGCTTGCCATCGTAAGCATCCTCAAATCCTCCTGCCAGTTTTGATTTTCGGATAATTTCTTCGTTATCCAGAAGATTATGAAACACACCAGTGTAACTTCTACACTCCGGATAAACTTCCAGAAAACTCTTTTTTACTTCATCGGATACCGTAAACACCCGATCAAAATCCAGATAGCAATCCCGATCCAGACTGCGGCTGTAGCCTGCATAACTGTAATCTACATGCAGAAACGTAACCTTGCGGTCTGCCCGAATATGATCATGGATATAATATGTTGATCCGCCCTCCAGAAAGGCAACTGCCATATCATAATGTCCATCGATCACCTGTGTGCTGTCCGCCATCACCCTCCAGAGCAGCTTATCCGGATAAAGCTTTCCTTTTTTCAGCATTTCTGCCATATTTTTGAGCATATATCCAAGATTTTTGAAAATAGCTCCTCTCACAAAAAGACGTTTGAAGATCTGCTGGTTCAGAATATGCTTTCCCTTTTTCGATAAAACCGACGCATCCGAATAGGATTGATTTAAAATTTTCACCTGTTCCGGGACCTGATGGATCAGTTCTCCCTGTGCCAGCAGTACATAAAGTGAAACTTCATATTCGTTCTCAGGAAATCTTTTCAAAAGCTCCAGCAGAGCTTTCTCTGCACCTGCACCGCCAAGTGTGTTGATTACAAACAGTACCTTTTTCATGATTCTTTCATCCTCTCTTCTGTATCTCCCTGATATCGATCAAATACTTTCGGCGACGGGCAGGTACCTTTGGTTCTCTTCAACAAATGTCCATTGCAGAAAATATGAATATCCAGATTTTTTTCCATATTTCGGATCCTCGCATAGGCAACGTTCCATCCGACAAAGCAGCCAGCCACCAGACCAATTCCATACCAGATTTCCGAAAAATGCGTGGAAATGATGCTGCCGATCATAGTGGAAAGGCAAAATGACAGACCGGTCATCACAGATCCTTTCAGATCATTGAAATAGTATAAAAATATAATTTCCGCATACATCAGAAAGAGAATGAAGTATCCGGCTGTCAGACAAGGATAAATACGCATGGTCATACCTCCAAATCCAAGCCTTGGAAGAAAGATCATACAAAACAAAAATATAACAAGTGTAATAATAAACTGTACACGAGCAAGGCTCATCAACTCCTCAGCCAGCATACGGAACATTCTTTTTTTGGTAATTTCAATATCGCACCCTCTTCCGCCGATCACGGCTTCCGAGTAGGCTTTGTATCTCTCATGGAAATGCATTTCCACACGGCTGATAAAAATGACACTCGCCGAAATATTCGTGAACATCGCCAGACAGGTTGCCATATCATACGGCTGCACACAGACAAAACTCCGAACTACGATCATCCGCAGATCCGTCGTCCAGAAAACAAAATTGTGGATATACAGTCCGAGCGTATACAGAAAGTTTGTCGCAACCAGCGGCCAGTATTCTTTAAAATATCCAAACACCGCCCGGTAATTTCCACTGTTCTCACGGAAATAACTTCGTACCACCGAAAATTCCAAAGCCGCGATCAACCAGAATCCGATCGTCAGTGCCAGAAGCATACTGTAGGTGATGCTTTTATGTAACCCACGCACAAACCAGAAGGACAATAACACCGTAACTGTCATTCCAATGATAAAGAAGAACGAAATCTTCTTGTAATCCTTACAGATGGACAGATAAAGCATCGAATAAAATACAAATACCAGTGCGATAAATCCACAATATCCGGTAAAAACATAAATGATATCCACTTTTCCGACAAGATATTCATGAATACAAAACGGAATTCCGACCAGAGAACTCAAAAGAATATTTAAAAACAGTCCGACATAATAGCATGCCATAATGTCCGCATACGTTTCCTCATAGATCACGTCCGACATATACTTTGACAGCACCGAGTTAAAAGGCGATGCCGTCAGCAGTGCAAAGATAAAGATATAAAGCACTGTACAGGAAAACAGCTCCCTTGTCACATATCCGACCGAAGAAAAATCGAGGAAATATTCCATGATACACAGTGCACCGATGACCGTCAGCATCGGAGCGATGGTCATGACGGTGCTGTAGCCCATACCGATTACGTCGGTTGTCAGGGTATTTTTTCCATATATGTTATTTAATTTAACACCTATACCAGCCATAGCTTCTTTCCCTTCTTTTTCTATCTGATCTCAAAAGGCTTCTCTGTCCATTCGATCTGCTGCTGATCCGCAAACTCCTTGTAAATATTCCGGTAAACCTCTTTCATCTGCTCAATCCGGTAAAACTGTTTTACTCGTTTGTATCCGGCTTCTCCCATCTGCTCCCGCAGTTCTTTGTGCCAGGCGAGCGTCACCATCGCCTCCGCGATCTCCTCAATGTTCATGATATGTGTCAGGATTCCGGAATCTCCGAATCCGTCATTCACTCCGAAAAGCAGTTCCCGACAGTTTCCGACATCCGTTGCAACGACCGGCTTGTGTGCCGCAAAACTCTCCAGAATGGTCAGCGGCTGACCTTCACTGATACTGGTAAGCAGCGTAAAATCCATTTTCCCCAGATAATCCCGGACATTGATCCTGCCCGTAAATTCCACATCCGAAACATTCAGAGCCTTTACCAAATCAAAACATTCCTGTGCATATTTTTTGTCTTCATCCGTTGGTCCCATGATCCACAGTTTCAGATTCGGAACTTTCTCTTTCGCAAACGCAAACGCCTGGATCATCGTCTTGACATCCTTGATCGGTGCGACACGCAGCACTGCTCCGGCATTGATCCACTGCTCATCCTCCCTGGTTTTTCCCGGAATATCTGTAAGGTTCGCCATATTGATCCCGTTTGGTGTCACCCGGATCTTCTCCGGCGGACAGCCAAGATCGATCTGCAGAAGTTTTGCACGTTCATAGAGGCATGTTACCGTATCTGCTTTCTGATAAGCCAGAAGCGACATCTTTTTGAACTGCTCGATCCAGATGTTTTTGTAGACACCTTTGACCCAGTTTGCCTTGATCAGCTCCTCCTCTCGCTCTCTGGTGTAAATGCCATGCTCAGAGATCAAAAGCGAACTGTTATGGAAATGCTTTGCCATACTGCCGAGCACACCGGCATATCCGGTTGCCACGCAGTGATAGAGATCTGCCTGCGGCACTTTCATCTTCAATGTCCAGAAAAGCGGCAGATAGATCGATCGCATCGTCCACAGGAAATCCGAAAAAACGATATTGGCATACTGTCTCTTATAACACTCCCGGACAATCTGAAAGAAATCCGGTCCCATCAGAAGATCATCCACCGACACGCCTTTTCGCTGGAACAGATCAAAGATCACACCCCATTCGATTTTCCGGTTCATAACCAGATTCGTCAGTTCGGTGCGTTCCTTCTTCGAGAGATGGAAACGCTTTCGTACTTTTCGCTCTCTCTCTCCTTCTTCCCACTCGCAGTCCTCCAGATAAAGTTCATAGACCTGCGTCAGATTCTCCGGCAGTTCATACACAAACTTGCCTCGCACGGATCTGTTTGCCACGATCGTCAGCAGAATAAATTCAATATTTGGAAATGACTTGATCAT
>ERZ825324.5234-NODE-5234-length-9967-cov-2.835351_pt1 | contig 9967 bp, 8 predicted proteins | sample MGYA00519859_ERZ825324 | MGnify/ENA primary metagenome ERZ825324 (study PRJEB31778, sample SAMEA3449198) | human gut metagenome | biome: human gut; feature: human-associated habitat; material: faeces | place: United Kingdom | collected 2010/2012 ... | reverse complement strand
CGACGAACCGAGAAAATGCCCTTCACGTTATCCCAGCGCTCGCTGCGATCGGCCGTTTTGGCCTGCGAGCGGTTGTACCCGCTTCGGACGACGCTGCGCGCGTCGAGCGGAACTCCCAGCGCCTCGGCGATTCCGCGCCCGAAGTATTCGGCCTGATTGTATCCCCGGCTCAGCAAGCGCCGGTAGTGCAGCGGAACCGGCACGACCACGTCGACATCCCCATAGAGCCCGGTCCCGAACCCCCGGCCGAGCGGGAGCGCCGTCCGCCACTGCCCCCGGTACTTGAATCCGTGAATCATCGAACGATAGGCATTCCCCTGCGTAAAGAAGATCATCGAGCAGGCCTCTTGCACCGGCACAAGTCCCCAGAACTTCCGCGCTACCGGATTGTCGTGCTCGGCGCTGTAACCCGTCAGCGGCATATCCCAGCGACAGCGCGGGCACAGCAGCCGGGCTCCCTCCGGGAGCGAGCGGCCGCAGGCCGCGCAACGCTCGGGATAGAACAGGCGGAATATTTCGTAAGCATAATTCATAAGCCGACATTTCAAGTAAAAGACGGACTTATCGATATTCGGCAACCGCCTTCAGCGTATCGTTCTCGAAAATCAGGACCATTTTTTCGAGACCGATCGTGTCGGTTTCGAAATCCATATATCCGTACAGCCGGTGCCGACTAAGCAGCCGTTCTACTTCGGCCTTACTCCGGCAGGCCCGGTTGATTATCTCGGCGACGGTTCTCAGATCGGCGTCCGTATCCGCATACGATTCCTCCAGATAAGCTATCGTTACCCCCTGATCGATCACGACGTAACTCTTCCACAGAAACAGAAGCGCCGTCGAAGCGAGATAAATCCAAAAGGCGATCCTCCACCGGTTGCGCCCGCGCCCTTTCGGACGGAATCTATCATCCGTTCTCATTCCGAAAATCCTTATTGATTCGGAATAAAAATACGAAAAAATAAGATGTCAGCGATCCGCCGTTTTTCAGCTTCCGCCCTGCAAAGGCTCGGATGTCGTCGATTTTTTCCGGAGCGGTCCTCGAACCGCTAACGCTTTTCACGATCCATGCGCCTCCCGACCGCTCATACGGTCCGGAAAACCCGGTTCCGCAAACATTCCGGCTCCGTTCCGCAGGCATCGTTCAGTCCGAACGGAGCGACGGGGCAAAACCGGACGACCGGCGGCAAGCGCGTTACATCGGATCGACATCGGCCGCGACCTCGACGCTCCGGAACTCGGCCCGGGCATGCAACCGGCCGAAAAGCTCCTGTAGCAGCCGCTTGGCCTCGGCCGACGGGCTCCGGCGCTCGATTTTCAGCAGGAAACGAACCAGGAAGCGGCCCCGGATACGGTCCACGGGCGGAGCCTCGGGACCCAGCAGCCGACGGCCGAACACCTCGCGAGCCGATTCGGCGAACGCCCCGGCGGCCCGCCATAGCAGCTCTTTGTCGCGGTGTCGCATCACGACGGCGATCAGGCGGCAGTAGGGAGGATAGAAAAAGGCACGCCGCTCGGCCAGCTGCGATCGGACCATCGCCCCGTAGTCGCCGCGGAGGACCTGTTCGATCACCGGATGCTGCGGCTGGGCGGTCTGGATGACCACCGTTCCCGGCTCGCTGCGGCGGCCGGCGCGGCCTCCGACCTGCGTCATCAGCTGGAACGCCCGTTCGCCGGCCCGGAAATCGGGGTAGTTCAGCAAGTTGTCCGCATTCAGAATGCCTACGAGGGACACGCCTCCGAAATCGAATCCTTTCGTAACGATCTGCGTGCCGATCAGAATGTCGGTCCGTCCCTGCTCGAACGCCTCCACGATCCGGCGGTATCCGCCCGCCGACTGCGACGTATCGGCGTCGAGCCGATCGATCGCGGCTTCGGGGAAAATGGCGGCGAGTTCCTGCTCTATTTTCTCGGTTCCGAACCCGCGCGGCAGCAGGCTTCCCGTCCCGCACGACGGGCATACGGCAGGCACGGGGATCCGGTAGCCGCAATAGTGGCAGCGGAGCGAGCCGTCGCTCTTATGATAAGTCAGCGACACGTTGCAGTCGGGGCAGTTGGCGGTCCAGCCGCAGTGACCGCACTCGACGTAAGGCGAAAAGCCCCGCCGGTTCTGGAACAGGATCGCCTGACTGCCGGCCTGCAACGCCTCGCCGATCCGGTCGAGCAGGACTTTGTTGAAGTGCGAGCGTTTTTCGCCCCGCTTGGCCGCCCGCAGCGTATCCGAAACGATCACGCTGGGCAGCACGGCGCCGCCGTACCGCTCGGCAAGCGTTACGAGCCCGTATTTTCCGGTCGCGGCGTTAAAATAGGACTCGACCGAAGGCGTCGCGCTGCCCAGCAGCGTCTTGGCGCCGCAGAGCGCCGCGAGCATGACGGCCGTATCTCGCCCGTGATACCGGGGAGCCGAATCGGCCTGCTTGAAACTGTTCTCGTGCTCCTCGTCGACAATCACCAACGACAGGAGGGGGAGCGGCAGCAGCACCGATGAGCGAACGCCCACGACGAGCCGGCCGCCGCTTCCTCCGATCAGGCGGCGGTAAACGTCCGCCCGACGGTTGTCGGTCAGCCGGGAATGGTACACGATCACCGCATCGCCGAAATGATCCCTCATCCGCCCGATCAGCTGGGCGGTCAGCGCGATCTCGGGCAACATGTACAGCACGTTGCGGCCCGCACGCAGTTCTTCGGCGATCAGCCGGATGTATATCTCGGTCTTGCCGCTGCCCGTCACGCCGTGCAGCAACACGACGTCCTTCTCGGCGAACAGCTCGCCGATCCGCTCGAAACAACGTTGCTGCGCCGGAGTCAGTTCGGGCAGGCGGAACCGGACCGCGTCGCCTTCCTTGCCGACGGCCTCCCGACGGACGGACCGGAGCAGGCACTTATCCGTCAAAGCCCTCAGTACGGCCGGAGAAGCCGTCAGCAAACGACGCGGCACGAATTTCGGGTCGTCGAAATCGGGCGGGCCGGTCCGCTCCAGATACTCGGTCATCGCCCGGTACTGCCCCCGGGCCCTCGACAGCGAATCGAGAGCGGCATGCAAATCCGCCTCGTTGCGGACCGACGGATGCAACGCGACGAAAGTCTCCTGCGGAGGCGAGTAGCTCCCGTCGACCGCCTCCTGAACCGAGAGTCCTCCGGACTTGAGCACCGCAGGCACGGCCGCTCGCATCACCAGCCCGAGCGGACACATATAATAAGAGGCCAGCCAGTCCCACAGCCTTAACTGCACGGACGTCGCCGCAGGACGGTCTCCGACCGTCCGTTCGACCGGCTTGACCTTCGCGGCGACAGGACGGTCGCCGTGTATCCGGCGGACCACGCCGGTATAATACTTGCGAGCCCCGAGCTGGACGATCACGCAACTCCCCTCGGCCAACTCCCCTGCCAAATGCTCCGGGACAGAGAAAGTCATCGCCGGAGTGGCCAGCGGAAGAATCACATCGGCATACAGCCGCTCGTCTGGTACGGAATCGCTCATGGTCGCATGTCTGAACTGATTCTGCAAAGATAGACGTTTTTGAATCGGCGCGGCGCCTCCGTCCGTTTTTTCGACGGCGGGCGAGGAAGCCGGAAAAGAGAGAAAAGTGTTGGCGGATTGAAAAATGTTGACGATATTTGAATAGGAAAACCGCAGCAGCGGGGAATGTCCCGGGCGAGCCGTTTCCCGCCGGACCGCGACAGCGGCCGGGAGCAATCCGACGAAGCCAGATGAAAGGAAATTTCTCAAAAACCGACCTGTTGAAGATTTTCAAGGAGTACGGGCTGATCTCGATCGGCGGACTGATGTACTCGTTCGCGTGGACCAGCATCCTGATCCCCGCCGGCGTCATGGGCGGCGGGCTGAACGGAATCGGCCTGTTGATCTACTACGCGACCGGGGGAACCGACGGCGGGATTCCGCTGGGCGTGACCTTTCTGGTGCTGAACGCCGTGCTGGTCGGAGTCGCATCGCTGCTGATCAGCCTGAAGTTCGGAGCCAAGACGATCTACGCGATCGGCTTTATCTCCGTCGCGATGGCCGTCATGCAGCAGGCCGTTCCCGGCAACGTGCTCGGACTGGCCGACGACAAGCTGCTGTCGGCCATTCTGGGCGGCGCGCTGGCGGGAGCCGGCATCAGCATCTGCTTCACTCAGGGCGGCAGCACCGGCGGAACCGACATCATCGCGCTGATCATCAACAAGTACAAGACCGTAAGCTATGGCAAAGTACTGATGCTGTGTGACTTGATTATCATCGGCTGCTCGCTGTTCATTTTCAAGAACATTACCTCGGTCATTTACGGCTACGTAATGGTCGCCGTGTTCGGCTACACGATCGACGCGGTGATGGCCGGCAACCGGCAGTCGGCGCAGATACTGATCGTCTCGCCGAAGTACGATCAGATCGCCGAACGCATCTTCAGCGAGATGCACCGCGGCGTCACGCTGCTCGACGGCGAGGGCTGGTACACGAAAACGCCGACGAAGGTAGTCATGGTCGTCTGCCGGAAAAACGAGACCGGCATCCTGTTCCGCGTGATCAAGGAGGTCGATCCGCATGCCTTCATGACTTTCGGCAGCGTCATGGGCGTATACGGCCTCGGATTCGAGGCGCTGAAAAAATAGCCTCCGGAATCCGTCCGCCGACACAGGGTGCGAGGACTGCCGAACGATTTCCGGAAGAGCCGACAGCGAGAAAAGCGAACCGACCTGTCCTTTCCCGGCGCGGCAAAGCGCGGCATCGGGCTTGCAAAGACCCGAGCGGAACAAAGGCCGACATGCATTCCCTCCCGGCGGGGGGAAGAAGAAAGCCGGCTCAGATCGGAACGCCTTGGTCCCGAATCGGTTCCTCCGCCGGAACGAGCCGCGTCGCGGGTAAGTTTCACCTCACGGAAACTACGTCTCTCCGCCCCCCCGAAAAGGAAAATTCCGCAACGGGCGGACGGTGCAAAAAAGCGGCGGGCTGCGGCAGACCCGGCTGCCGGAGGCAAGCTGTCGTCCGCCGCAGCGCAAGCGATGCCTCCGACCGGACAGAGAAATGTTACGAATCAAAAAGATAGGTCTGTTGCCGCGCGTCGCGCTGGCGATCGCGTTGGGAATCTTGTGCGCCTTTTGGATGCCGTCCTCCCTGTCAAGGGTATTCGCCACATTCAACGAACTGTTCGGCAACTTTCTGGGTTTCGCCATTCCGCTGATCGTTTTCGGTCTGGTCGCCTCGGGGATAGCCGAACTGGGGACCGGCGCAGGCCGGCTGCTGGGAATCACGACGCTGCTGGCCTACGGATCGACGCTGCTGGCCGGATTCTTCGCCTATTTCGTATGCCTGTGGTGCTACCCGCCGATTCTCGGTTCCGAGGCTTCTCTCGGCTCGCTCGAGACGGCCGGAGTATCCCGGCTGGCCCCGTACTTTACGGTCGAGATGCCTCCGATCGCAGACGTGACGAGCGCGCTGCTGCTCTCTTTCGTGCTCGGTCTGGGTACTGCGCGCGGCGGCGGGAATACGCTGAAAAAAGGGTTGTCGGAGTTTCGCGACGTGATCGGGCGGATCATCGAGCGGGCGATCGTTCCGTTGCTGCCGCTCTATATCTTCGGCATTTTCCTGAAAATGGGGGCCGAGGGCCAGGTGGCCGGCATTCTGTCGCTTTTTCTGAAAATCATCGCGCTCATTTTTGCGATGCATCTGCTGTTGCTGCTTTTCCAATACGGTCTGGCGGGCATCGTCTCGCGCCGCAACCCGCTGAAACTGCTTCGCACGATGCTGCCCGCCTACATGACGGCGCTGGGGACGCAATCGTCGGCGGCGACCATTCCCGTCACGCTGGAGCGGACGATCCGCAACGGCGTGAATCCCGAGCTGGCCGGATTCGTCATCCCGCTCAACGCGACGATTCATCTCTCGGGCAGCATTCTGAAAATCGTCGCATGCGCGCTGGCGATCATGTGGATGACGGGCATGCCGATCCATACGGGTCAGTACGCCGGGTTCATCGCCATGCTGGGCGTTACGATGATCGCCGCCCCGGGCGTTCCGGGCGGCGCCATCATGGCCGCGCTCGGCCCGCTGCAGTCGATGCTCGGCTTCGATGAGACGCTTCAGGGACTGATGATCGCCCTCTACATCGCCATGGACAGTTTCGGGACGGCCGGCAACGTCACCGGGGACGGCGCGATCGCGCTGATCGTCGACCGCATCTACCGCAGGCACAAAACGCCCGATGCCGAACCGGCCGGCCAAACGGACAGCGGCGCATAACCGGGCAAACGGCCCTTTCAGCGACAACCCGTTCCTCAAGGCTCGTCCGCGCAGCTCCCTCTCATCCGATCGGACCTCGTTCCCTGCCGTCGGGCGATCTCGACTTCGCTTTTCCAACGCCGCCGCGACAGTATCCGGGTCCGGACGCACGTCGCCGCCGTGCCCGAAAAATTCCGCCGACAGACGGCTTCCCGACCCCGGACGAGGAAAATCCGCCGAAAATCCGTATCTTGTCCTCAACCACCCCGAACCGATTTTTATGAAACCGACCATTCTGCTGCTCGCCGGCATATTGATGCTGGCGCTTTGCGCCGAAGGCAAATCCTCCCGGCGCGTTCCCGCGAACGAACCCGCGACGCTCCGCGTCCACGATGCGCTCTTCCCCGCTCCTTACGGAGCCGTCCGTATCGGCGGCTATCTGGGCGAAAAGCTCGACTTGTGCATCGATAACCGGCTGATGGCTCAGGATATCGAGCGTCTCGTGCAACCTTTCCGCGACAAGCCCGACGGCAACTGGGGTTTCCGTTCCGAATTCTGGGGCAAGTGGTTCACCGCCGCGATGATGGGCTACGGCTACGCGCCGAGCGCCGAGCACCGAGCGACGGTCGACCGGGCCGTCCGCGAACTGATGGCCACGCAAAGCGCCGACGGCTACATCGGCACCTATCCCGACAGCTGTCATCTGGGCGACTGGGACATCTGGGGCCGCAAGTACGTGCTGCTCGGCCTGCTGGCCTACTACGACCAGACGAAAGAGACCGCCGCGCTCGAAGCGGCCCGGCGCGTGGCCGACCACCTGATCGCCGAGGCGGGCCCCGGGAGCGGGACGAACATCGCCGCGACAGGCTGGATCGGTTGGAAAGGACTGGCCTCCTGCTCCGTACTCGAACCCATAGCGCTTCTTTATCAACGGACCGGAGAGAAACGTTACCTCGATTTCGCACGGCATATCGTCCGCTCGTGGGACGAGCCGAACCGACTGGCACCGGCGGGCCTCCGCCTGATTCAGGAGGCTATCGGCGAAACGGCACCGTGGAAGATGAGCGGGGCACCGAAAGCCTACGAAATGATGTCCTGTTTCGAGGGACTGTGCGAACTGTACCGCGTCACCGCAGAGCCGCTCTATCTGGAAGCCGTGCAGCGGCTGGTCGACGCGCTCGTCCGCGACGAGATCATGATCGCCGGGTCGGGCTCGGTAGCCGAAATCTGGTGTCACGGCGCCGTGCGTCAGAGCGAGCCGTTCTATCAGGGCATGGAGACCTGCGTCACGGCAACGTGGATGAAACTGATGTATCAGATGCTGCGCCTCACCGGCGACAGCCGTTGCGCCGACCGGCTCGAGACGAGCCTGTACAACGCGTTGCTCGGGGCCATGTCGCCCCGCGGCGAGTGGTGGGCCTATTACAGCGGCCTGATGGGCGAGCGGGTGCACAGCCACCAGCAGTTCCCCGACGTGGTGATGAGCTGCTGCGTGGCCAACGGTCCTCGCGGACTGATGATCACGCCCTCATGGGCCGCCATGACCGGCCCGGACGGCGTAGCGCTGAACCTGTACGCCCCGCTGCAGGCCGAGGTCGCCACGCCGGACGGGCAATCGCTGAAAATCGATATGCAGACGGTCTACCCGGCCGACGGCCGCGTACGGATAGCCGTCGGCCTGCCTAAAAGCGAGGCTTTCGCGCTCCGCCTGCGCATCCCGCAGTGGAGCGAACGGACCTCGCTGCGAATCAACGGCGCCCCCTACGACGGCTATCTGATTCCGGGAACCTATGCTTCGATCGAGCGGACATGGAACGAGGGCGACCGGATCGAGCTCGACCTGGACATGCGCGCCCGGGTCGTCGACGCTCCGTCGGGATCGGGCGACCGGGCGATCGTCCGCGGACCGGTCGTGCTGGCGTTCGACACGCGCCTGATACCGCGGCGCGACGGCGTGAGCGAGCCGCCCATGTATCGCTACGAGTTCGACTGCGATGCCGACGGATACATCGACGCGATGCCGACGGAAAGTCCCGTCTCCGGAGTCGCCATGACGTTCGACGTTCCCTGCCTCGACGAAGCGGGCGGACGGCATCTGCTGCCGATGTGCGACTACGCCTCGGCGGGCAACTCATGGCAGGAAGGCAACCTGTTCCGCACATGGATCCCCCAGCCGTTCGACTTCCGCCACCTGTACGTCAACAACCTCGACTGGCACACGAACGTGACCGTCGGCGTCGGACGACCCGAAATCCCGGAGCTGTACCGTAAATGACGAGAACCGCACGGCATCGGATCACCACCGCACCTCGACGCGAATACGGGTGTAGCGGTCGCCGATGCGCAGATAGATACCGTAATCGCCGGAAGATACGGACATCGTCGCGGGCCTGATCTTCAGCACGCGGCCCGAAGCCTCCAGATCGAACGCCTCCTGCCCCGGCTCGCAGACAGCCTCGAAGTCGGAAGATGCGAGCTCGATCTCGAGCGACTCGGTCGACCAGTCGATTATGCCGACCGGATCGTCGTATCCGGGCAATCCGTCCGCGGAGACCCGGTCGGACAGATACTTCACGACGGCTCCCTTGTCCTCGGCGAGCCACGAGTCGACGTAGACCTTGCAATACTCGGACCCGACGACTGCAGCCGTCGTCCCCGAAGGGAAGACAAGCAGCGCATCGTCGGCGAAGATCATACCCGCTTTATTTACAACTACGACAGCCGCAGCTGCAGCGTTATCATCAGCGGCAAATCCGGCTTTGTCAACAGCCTTTCGGCGGAGCCGATCCCGCGTACCGGACCGACGTCGGCGATCCAGAACGGTCCGGTACCGTAAAAATTGTCGGCCTCGTTGATATAGAATCCCGTGCTTCCCAGATAGGTCTTTCCGTTTTCCGCATCGAGCATGTTGAGCGTCACCGTTCCGGCGGGATCGGAAGGCGCATCGTCGTCCGAGCAGGCAGCGAGTGCCAGCGACAGCACGGCCGGCGCGATCCACCGCAGCATTTTCGTTTTCATAGCAAAAGTCCGTTTTTCGTCCGGTTCGTTCCGAACGGGTCAAAGATAGCGATTATTCGCTCACCGCCGCATTACCGGTCCGATTGCCGGACTTTTTCGTATCCCGTCCGGGCAGAGCCGAAAACGACCGCGGAAGACCGGCATCCCGCCAGTCCGGGTAAACGTGCAGGCCCGATTCGCCCGCTGCGGACTCCCCGTCCGAACGGCCGCACGGAAAACCGTCCCGAATCGACCGGAACCGCGCGGTATCCGAATGCCACGGAAGCGCATACGCCCGACGGGATACTTCCGGCATCCGGTGCCGTGCCGAATCGACCGCGAAGAACGCGGGACCCAATCGGTTGAAACACGAATATGGAGTGCAGGCGAGCCATGTTTGCCGAAAAATTCCTAACTTTGTCGGGAATCGACACATCACTCCGAACACATGAAAAAATTCAAACGCTATCTTGTCACCTCGGCCCTGCCGTACGCCAACGGACCGGTCCATATCGGCCACCTCGCAGGCGTCTACATTCCGTCGGACATCTACGTGCGCTACCTGCGCCTCCGGGGCGAGGACGTCGTCTCGGTCTGCGGGTCGGACGAACACGGCGTTCCGATCACGATCAAGGCCCGTCAGGAAGGGGTCACTCCGCAGGATATCGTCGACCGCTATCACAAGACGGTACGCCAAGTGGTATAGCGCTTTCAGATCCAGTCGGGTATGGTTGTTATCCCAAAAACGACACACATCGA
>ERZ825324.5233-NODE-5233-length-9970-cov-4.058800_pt1 | contig 9970 bp, 9 predicted proteins | sample MGYA00519859_ERZ825324 | MGnify/ENA primary metagenome ERZ825324 (study PRJEB31778, sample SAMEA3449198) | human gut metagenome | biome: human gut; feature: human-associated habitat; material: faeces | place: United Kingdom | collected 2010/2012 ... | reverse complement strand
GGCATGGAAATCAACAAGGCGGCACAGGCCGCAAGCAGCGGCGCACCTACGGCGGTACAGCTGGAAGCGATCAACAATCTTGCCAAGGCGCATCTGACAGCCCAGCAGGTTTACGTGTTCTCCCTGCGGCTGTGCGACGATCAGGTAGACCGGGACTTTGAGCGCTTCGACAGCGCCGCGCTCCCCGGACTTGCCAAGCTGTTTATCGGCAAGACGGGGATCGTTGACCACAAGTGGAGCAGCGACAAGCAGGTGGCGCGTATCTTCCAGACCGAGGTGGTGCGGGAGGACGGCGCGGAATTCATCAAAGCATGGGCGTACATCCGGCGGGGGGATGCCAACGACGAGATCATCGCCGACATTGAGGCGGGAATCAAAAAGGAGGTATCCGTGGGGTGCGCCATGGGGCGCTCCGTATGCTCCATCTGCGGGAGCGACTACGGTTCCTGCGGGCATCGGAAGGGCGAGAGCTATGACGGACAGGTCTGCTGCGCCATTTTACAGGAGCCGATGGACGCCTACGAGTTTTCCTTTGTGGCCGTCCCGGCACAGCGGGAGGCCGGGGTGCTGAAGGGGCTGGGCTGCGGAAAGCCAAAGCTCAAGGAGCTGGCCGATGAATTCGGCGCGCAGGCGGAATACCGGGCGCTGTATCAGCAGGCAGAGCTGGGGAAGCGCTACCAGAAGGAACTGGAGGACAGCATTGTGCGTCTGGGGCTGTCCCTGGAGCTGGGCGTGGAAGCGCCGGTGCTGCGGAGCATCGCCAGAACCGCCGCGGCGGAAGACCTGATCAAGCTCAAGTCGGCGCTGGAAGAGCGGCTGGCGGAGAGTATGCCGCTTACGACCCAGCTGGGCGGCTGCCGGGGGAAAGAGGAAAAAGTGGAAAGTGGATTTTTGATTTAGGGATTTTACGGGGCTTCGGGGCGGCGCGGGGCTTTACGTGAATGACACTGCCGCAAATACATCATAGGTTCTCCGGCGAAGGCCGGCAGCCATAAATTTACTTGGGAGGATATCAAATGGGTTATGACAATCTGAAACTGGAAAAGGGTATGTACCGGCAGGAGGGTATGAACTTTACGCAGGTGCTGGAATCTCTGGACCCCAGCGAAAACTATCGGGGCACCGCGCTGGAGGGCACCGACGCCTTTCAGCGGCAGCTGAAGCGCTTCGGCATCCGCGCCAAGGGGGCGGGTTCTTCTCCTGTGGAGAAGTTCTTCCGTACCATGGACTCCGCCGTGCTGTTTCCTGAGTACATCGCCCGCACCGTCCGGCAGGGCATGGAGGAGAATGACATTCTGCCCGCCATCACCGCTACCACCACCGTCATCGACGCCATGGACTACCGCTCCATCTACTCCATCCCCACCGACGCGGACAAGGAGCTGAAGGACGTGATGGAGGGTGCGTCCATCCCCGAGACTGCGGTGAAGACCAAGGAGCATCTGGTGCAGCTGAGCAAGCGGGGCAGAATGCTGGTGGCGTCCTACGAGGCCATCCGCTTCCAGAAGCTGGATCTGTTCGGCGTGATGCTGCGTCAGATCGGCGCACACATCCAGAAGCAGCAGCTGGCCGACGCGGTGAATGTGCTGATCTCCGGCGACGGCAACGATAACGCCGCTACCCAGTACACCATCGGCACCAGCCCCATCTCCGGCACTAAGGGTACGCTGGCTTACGACCAGCTGGTGGAGTTCTGGGGGCAGTTTGACCCCTACACCATGAACACCATTCTCTGCTCCACCGCCACCATGACCAGCATGCTGAAGATCTCCGAATTGCAGAATCCCCTCACCGGGCTGAATTTCCAGGGCACCGGCAAGCTCAGCACCCCTCTGGGCGCGCAGCTGCACCGCACCTCTGCCGTGTCCGACGGCGTGATCATCGGTCTGGACAACCGCTACGCGCTGGAGCTGGTTCGTGCCGGCGACGTGCTGGTGGAGTACGACAAGCTCATTGACCGGCAGCTGGAGCGGGCGGCTATCACCTCCATTTCCGGCTTCGGCAAGATCTGTGACGGCGCGTCCCTCGTGCTGAACGTATGACGCTGACGGAACAGGTTTTTGCTCAGGCGGCGCTGCTGGCGGGGGAACTGGACGGGCGGCAGACGAATCTGCTGCGGCTGCTGTGCGGCGCGTCCGCTTCCTCCCTGACGGCGCGGCTGCGGGAGGGATTAACGCCGGAGGACTGCAAGGCGGATTTCATCGCTGCGGCCAGTCTGCTGGCGCTGGCGCAGCTGAACGGCGTGGACGACGACGCGCAGGTGGAGGAGTTCAAGGCCGGTGATCTGACGGTGAAGCAGGGAAGCAAGAATCGGGACGCGGCTTCCCAGTGCTTGCAGCGTCAGGCAGAGCTGATGATCGCGCCCTATCTGAAAGACGGTTTTTCCTTCCGGGGGGTCTGACATGCGGAGAATGGTTGAGAAAATCATTGCTCAGTACGGTACGGATATGCGGCTTACCAGCGGCACTGAGACGAAAACCGTCCGGGCTTTTTTTCGGGCGGTGAACGCCAAAAGCTGGCAGAGCATGGAAAGCGAGGCAACGCTCCTGGGAGAGATCTCCCGGGGGCAGTACGCCTACATCGGCCCCGTCGGCGCGCAGGTGCGGGAGGGGGATACGCTGACCCTTGGGGATAAGACGTATCTGTTCCGGCGGGCGGAGCTTTATTACTACCGCAATCAGCCGGTCTACCAGTGGGGGCTGTGCGTGGAGAAGGGTGTGAACGATACTTGGGCATCTCAATCCTAGAGCTGGTGCTGCGGCGGCTGCGGGAAGCAAAGTTCACGGCGGACGTGGCCTTCCCCGGGCAGAAATTCCCGCAGATCACGAAGCCTGTGGCGGCGGTCCACATTGAGAAGGTGGACAGAGCAAACATGACGGTGACGGTGGAGGTCAACATCATCTGCCCCGCCGCCATGGGCGGCACCGCCTGTGAGGTGGAGGCTCTGCGGGCAACGGAAATTCTGCGCTGGTCGGGGGCCGTGTGCATACAGAACGGATGTACCTACGACGGGATCAGTCAGGTGTACGTGGTGGCGATACTGGCGACCTTCACCTGTGTGACGGAGGCCAGCAAGTGCAGCCTCGGCCCCGGGTTCCGGGCGTACATCAACGACATCGTTCAGCCCAACGCCATCGCCTTTTCCGAGGAAGAGGTGTCGGGGGTTCAGGCGGAGTATGTTACCGGCGAGTCGGCTCCGGCAGGAGCCAGTCAGGGAAGCAGCCTGTGGTACATCCAGCTGGAGGAGCTGTTCCCCGCCGGTACGCCGGAAAAGGCGGAGCCGGTGGGCGCATTTACGCTGGAGATCTCCACGGACGTCAAGACGGAGCTGTATTATCACTGCCGGTGGACATCCGTCAAGCGGGAATTTTCCAGAGAGGGCCTGCGGAAGACCCGCAAGGGCATCGCCATGCTGCGGCAGGAGCAGGAGGACGAGTAAATGGACAAGCTCAAGTACAAGACCTTTGTCTGGCCCCACAATCCCACGGTGTACAAGGAGGAATATCTCCGGGAACCCCAATACTGCAAGGGGGACGATGGGGAATACTACTTTGACGCCATGGGGGACGAAAAGCTGACCATCACCGGCACCGGGGCATTCTTCGGCGACGACGCCTTTGTCCAGTTCAAGAAGCTGGCGAAGCTTTTTAAGGAGACGACGCCGGGGAATCTGGAGCATCCCATCTGGGGTATCCGGTACTGCTACCTTACCGGGCTGGAAATGACGCAGGAGCCGAAGGACAACTACGTCAGCTACCGTTTTACCTTCACCGGCGCGCAGACAAACGGCGTGGTGCCGAGGTAACGGCAAAAGACGCTTTACGGTAAAAATCCCACGCAGCCGCAAGGCCGCGTGGGATTTTTGTTTGCTCGGAAGATTCTGATTATTCCAGCTCAAACGCGCCGGTGTAGAGCTGATAGTAGGTGCCCTTCTGGGCGATCAGGTCTTCGTGGGTGCCGCGCTCGATGATGCGGCCATGGTCGAGAACCATGATGCAATCGGAGTTCATGACCGTGCTCAGACGGTGGGCGATCACGAAGGTGGTGCGGCCCTTCATCAGGGCGTCCATGCCGTCCTGCACCAGCTTTTCCGTGCGGGTGTCGATGGAGGAAGTTGCCTCGTCCAGAATCATGACGGGAGGATCGGCCACGGCCGCACGGGCAATGGCGATCAGCTGCCGCTGACCTTGGGACAGACTGGCGCCGTTGCCCGTGAGCATGGTGTTGTAGCCGTCGGGCAGGCGGGTGATGAAGTCGTGGGCGTTTGCCAGCTTCGCCGCGTGGATGCACTCGTCATCGGTGGCGTCCAGCTTGCCGTAGCGGATGTTGTCCATCACCGTGCCGGTGAACAGGTTGGTGTCCTGTAAGACGATGCCCAGAGAGCGGCGCAGGTCGGGCTTGCGGATTTTATTGATGTTGATATTGTCGTAGCGGATTTTGCCGTCGTCGATGTCGTAGAAGCGGTTGATGAGATTGGTGATGGTGGTCTTGCCCGCGCCGGTGGCACCCACAAAGGCGATCTTCTGGCCGGGCTTGGCGTACAGAGTCACATCGTGCAGCACCAGCTTCTCGGGGACGTAGCCAAAGTCTACGTTGGTCATGGTGATGTCGCCCTTCAGCTCGGTATAGGTGACGGTGCCGTCCGCCTTGTGGGGGTGCTTCCATGCCCAGTGGCCGGTATGCTCCGGAGTCTCGGTGATATTGCCGTTTTCGTCAATTTTGGCGTTGACCAGCTGGACATAGCCGTCGTCCGTCTCCGGCTGTTCGTCCATCAGCTCGAAGATGCGCTCCGCACCGGCCAGCGCCATGACGATGGCGTTGATCTGGTTGGAGACCTGGCTGATGGGCATGTTGAAGGAGCGGGACAGGAGCATGAAGCTCATCAGGCTGCCAAGGGACAGCATATTGCCGCCGGACAGCACGCACAGCGCGCCGCCCACGATGGCCAGAATGGCATACTGGACGTAGCCAAGGTTGTTGTTGATGGGACCCATCATGTTGGACAGGGTTCCGGCGATGCGGGCATTGCGGCACAGCTCCTCGTTGAGCTTGTCGAACTGCTCCTTGCAGGCTTCTTCGTGGGTGAAGACCTTGACCACCTTCTGACCGTTGACCATTTCCTCCACGTAGCCGTTCAGCGCGCCAAGAGACTGCTGCTGGCCGACAAAGTATTTGGCGGATTTGCCCGCCACCTTCATGGTGACAAAGACGATGCCGGTGACGGTGAAGAGCATTACGATGGTCAGCACCCATGAGGTTTGCAGCATTCCCACAAAGACCACCACAATGGTCACCAGGGAGGACGCGCACTGGGGGATGGACTGGGAGATCATCTGCCGCAGAGTGTCAATGTCGCTGGTGTAGCGGGACATGATGTTGCCTGCGGTGTTGGTGTCAAAATACCGCAGGGGAAGCGTCTGCATATGGGCGAACATTTCGTCCCGGATGCGCTTCTGGGTACCCTGACTGACCTTGACCATCAGGAACATGAACAGGAAGGACGAGATCATGCCCACCGCAAAGATGCAGGCAAGCTTGCTGAGATATCCCCACAGGGAAGAAAAACCCGTAGAGCCATCCCGCACCATAGGCAGGATATAGCTGTCCACCAGTGTGCCGAGGGAGCGGCTGCCGGTGGTCTGGGCGACGGCGTTGGCAATGATGCACAGCAGCACCACACCCAGAGTGGGAAGATAGGGCTTCATGTAGCCCAGCAGCCGCAGCAGGGTCTTCCTGGGGTTCTTGGCTTTGCGGCCGTCGCCGCGCATTCTGACAGGAGGCATTATTCTTCCCCTCCTTTCTGCTGGGAGTAGTAGACTTCCTGATAAATTTTCGACGAGGCCAGCAGGGATTCATGGGTGCCTACGTCTTTCACCATGCCGTTGTCCAGCACGACGATGATGTCCGCGTCCTGCACGGAGGCGATCCGCTGGGCGATGATGAGCTTGGTGGTTCCGGGAATTTCCTCCCGGAAGGCCTGGCGGATCATGGCGTCGGTGCGGGTGTCCACGGCGGAGGTGGAGTCGTCCAGAATGAGAATTTTGGGCTTTTTCAGCAGCGCCCGGGCGATACACAACCGCTGCTTCTGGCCGCCGGAGACGTTGGTGCCGCCCTGCTCAATGTAGGTGTCGTAGCCGTCGGGGAAGCCCTGAATGAACTCGTCGGCGCAGGCCAGACGGCAGGCGTGAACCAATTCCTCGTCGGTGGCGTTGGGGTTGCCCCAGCGGAGGTTTTCCTTGATGGTGCCGGAGAACAGCTCGTTCTTTTGCAGCACCATGGCCACGTTGTCACGAAGTACCTCAAGGTCGTACTTCCGGACGTCGATGCCGCCCACTTTCAAGGTGCCCTCGCTGACGTCGTACAGGCGGGGGATCAGCTGTACCAAGGTCGTTTTGCTGGAACCGGTGCCGCCCAGAATGCCGACCGTCGCGCCGGAGGGGATGTGCAGGTTCACTTCCTTCAGCGCCCGGTGTTTGGCAGTGGTGGAATAGCGGAAGCTCACGTTCTCAAAGTCGATGGAGCCGTCGGGAACCTCCATGACGGCGTTTTCCGTGGGGGAGGTCAGGTTCGGCTCCTCGGTGAGGATCTCATAGCACCGCTTCAGTGGGGCGCGGCTCATGGTCAGCATGACGGCCACCATGGACAGCATCATGAGAGACGAGAGAATCTGGCTGGTGTAGGTGAACATGGAGCTGAGCTGGCCGGTGGTGAGGCCGAGATCGGGGTTATTGCCGGAGGCAATGACAAGGTGCGCGCCGATCCACGAAATGGCAAGCATACAGCCGTAAACGCACAGCTGCATAATGGGGTTTGCCAGGGACATGATGCGCTCGGCCTTGCAGAAGTCCTTGTAAATGGTGCCGGATACGGAGGTGAATTTCTCGGTCTCCCGGTCTTCCCGGACGAAGGATTTGACCACCCGGATGCCGTGGACGTTCTCCTGCACCACATTGTTCATTTTGTCGTAGGTGCGGAAGACCCGGTCAAAAATCCGGAACACCTTGGGAATCAGGCAAAGCAGGGCGCAGATCAGAATGGGCAGCGCCACGCAGTACACGAGGCTCAGCCGCACGCTGATGCCCATGGCGGAAACCAGCGCCAGAATCAGCACCATGGGGCAGCGGATGGCCATACGGATCATCATCTGGAAGGTGTTCTGCAAGGTCGCCACGTCGGAGGTCAGCCGGGTGACGATGGAAGCAGTGGAAAATTTGTCGATATTGGAAAAGCTGAAATCCTGCACCTGATGGTACATATCGTGGCGCAGATTTTTGGCGAAGCCGGTACCGGCCTTGGACGCGAAGGCGGCGGACAGAACGCCGAAGGACAGCGACGCCAGAGCGCACAGCACCAGAATGCCAGACTTGGCGGCGACGACCTGCATATCCTGCATTTTGATGCCGTAGTCATACAGGTCGGCCATGACCAGAGGGATGAGCACCTCCATGGCGACCTCGCCAACCATGCACAGCGGGCTGAGCAGCGCCGCCCACTTATATTCCCGGATGCACCGGGCGAGTCTTCTTATCATGTATCAGATTCCTCCTTGATTTTACGGATACAGGCGCTTGCGCCCATGTTGTCGATGGCGCGCAGGAGCAGGGAAGTGAACAGCTCCCGTTCCTCCGGGGAAAAGCCTGCCACCACCTGAGCTTCGTTGTCGAGAATGACCCGGTTCATGGTCTCGTGAAGCTCGTCTCCCTTGGGCAGCACATAGATGCGCTTGCAGCGGCGGTCGGTTTCGTCCGGCCGAAGCTCGATGAAGTCCTTCTTTTCCAGCCGGGACAGCAGCCCCGAAACGGTGGGGTGGCTCAGGTGAAAGGTTTCCTCAATGTCCCGGGAGCAGGGCGGCTGAGACCGCTGTGCGAGGTAGCCCATGATGTGCCCCTGAGCGGACGTCAGATCCATAGATGCCAGCGCGTTATCCATGGATGCCTTCATGCAGCCGCTGAGAACCTTCAATAGATACCCATAGTGATGTGTCAGGATGATCACCACCTTGTCAATAATATGTAGCGTGCTACATATTAGCATATCACTTTTCAAATTGCAAGAGGGTCATAAAAAGTTTACAATCGGGGATTCTGGCACGAAAAACCGCCGGGGCTCATATAGTCCCGGCGGTGAATGATTATGGACGGAAGCCTTCAAAAATAGACAGCCAGCCTTCTTTCAGGGCGGTGTCGTGGTCTTCTTTGCTCCGCAGCGTCCAGCTGACGCCCTGAACGCGCCACAGCCTGCGGCAGAGCCAGTTGCTTGGCGTGCTGTTCCGGTCGGCGAATTTATAGGCGATAAAATCGGGACGGGACAGGAAGTTGGCAAGGTTATGGGTCAGCAGAAATTTAAGCGTGTCCGAAAGATCGGTGCGATCCCGGAAGAAATTCTCCGAAAGCTGCCCGCGAATGATGTCCGGACGGTTTTTCCGCAGCCACGCGATGCACCGGGGGTCGAAGGACTCGATGCAGAATACGCCCTTGTACCCCTCCAGCATCTTGCAGGCCGTTTCGGCGAGCTTTGCATGGTTGCCGTCTTCCGGCTTCAGCTCAATGATGAGGGGAACCTTTCCGTCCACCAGCGTCAGGACGTCCGCAAACTGGGGGATGGTGTCTTCCGTGTTTTCCAGACGGTAGTTTTTCAGGTCTTGCGTATACAGGTCTTCGATGCGCCCGGCCTGCCCGGTGGTGCGGTTGAGCAGGGAGTCGTGCATCACGCCAAGGTTGCCGTCTTTCAGCAGATGCAGGTCAAACTCCATGCCGTAGCCGTTCTCCACGGCCAGACGGAAGGCGGTCATGGAATTTTCGGCGGCACCGTCGCCGTGAAGGCCACGGTGGGCATAGTTCCAGCCCCGCAGTTCCTTCATGCCCGGGTGGCTGCTCCGTCCCTGAACGGCCAGCACCCACAGCAGCGCGAGAATCAATACAATTATCAACAGAGTCATAATTGTCCCTCCAAAGCATTAATCGTCCACGTCAAAGGCATCCAGCCCCTTTTTCGCTTCCACCTTGTTATCGCCATGCTTCACAAAGCCCATGGTGACAAAGGACGCGAACACGAAAATGGCGGCGTAGGGGAACAGCGTTTTATAGTCCACATGCTCCAGCAGCCAGCCCGCCACAATGGGGGTCATGATCTGGGCGGACATGGAGAAGGTATAGTACAGCCCCGTAAACTTGCCCACCTCGCTGCCGCTGCACATTTCCACCACCATGGGCAGACTGTTGACGTTGATGGCCGCCCATGCCATGCCCACCAGAACAAACAGGCCGTACAGCACGGGGCTGAAGGAGTCGGACAGCATGGTATAGACAAAGGCGGCAAAGAAGCTGCCTGCCAGCAGCAGCGTGCCGAAGCGGATGGTCTTCCGGCGGCCGACTTTGCTCGCCACGTTGCCCACCGGGATGTAGCTGAGGATGGCACCGGCGGTGGCGATGGTCAGGCAGGTGTTGGCCTGTGCCAGCGTCATGTGCCATGTGCGGCCTGCGTAGACGGAGAACCATGTGGTGACGCCGTTATAGCCGATGAACCACAGGGCGATGGAGGCAAGCAGGAAGCCAAGACTCCGCTTGACGTCCTTGGGCAGGGTTTCGCCGTTCTCCGTGACCTGGGTCAGGTTGTCCTCGGGGTGGGCGTCCTCATAACGCCGCTGCTCCGCTACCAGCTTGGGTTCGTCCACGCACAGCAGAATGACGGCAAGGGCGGCCAGCATGATGCCCCCCACAATGGCGAACAGGGGCAGGTAGGAAACGTACACATCCGCGGTTGTTTTGTACAGAAATGTGGTAATAATCAGGTAGATGATGCCGCCCAGGGCGCCCATCAGGTTGATGATGGCGTTGGCCTTGGAGCGCAGGGGCTTTGGGGTGACGTCGGGCATCAGCGCCACGGCGGGGCTGCGGTAAGTACCCATGGCGGTCAGCAGGATTCCCAGACCGATGATAAAGCACACCTGTTTTCAGGCATCTGGGGAAGC
>ERZ825324.5229-NODE-5229-length-9976-cov-6.399657_pt1 | contig 9976 bp, 9 predicted proteins | sample MGYA00519859_ERZ825324 | MGnify/ENA primary metagenome ERZ825324 (study PRJEB31778, sample SAMEA3449198) | human gut metagenome | biome: human gut; feature: human-associated habitat; material: faeces | place: United Kingdom | collected 2010/2012 ... | reverse complement strand
AGGGACTCGAACCCTGGGCCCACTGATTAAGAGAGCAAGCCGCCGGTTCGTCTCAGTTTCTGGAAGTTTCGAGTTATCGTTATTTTTAATCAAAGCAACGTAATTTTTCACCCAGTAATTTCTGCGCCCTTTGTCGGATTTTGCAACGAAAAGCACCATCTGCACGGTTTGAAACCGTGCAAAATCCGTGCAGAAACCGTGCACTTACTCTCCGACAAATAAAATCACCCTATCCCCCATCGACTTGACGGCATTGGTTTGAGTGACCACACGCCAAAAATCAAGTCTTGGAGGATACGACTATGACGAAACTGCTTTCCTGCCGCTACAACATGGACACCAACCGTGTGGAAGCCCGGTTCGAGGATGGCACCACTCTTGCCATCGATTGCATCGCCGTGGAGGACGAATACGGCAACACTCCGGTTCAGCGGACGGAACTGGACTGGCTGTTGTACAACAAGCCCTTGGAATATGCACAGATGGTGCTGAGAGTGGAAATGGGGCATTATTTATCGCTGGGGTGTGACCATAGTAGGCTGGAAGATTAAGCGCACCCCATAAAGAACACAATGCCCACCGACCTATGGTTTTCGCCATAAGCTGGTGGGCATCGTTCGTTATTCGAGATTCTTTGGCAAACGGTCGTACAGAACCACCGTGTTAGATGTTTCGGTCTGTACCCGTTCCTTCTTGAGCAGGGTTCGGGAACGCTGGTTCGTACGGTAGTCGCGGTCGCCTTTTTCAAAAGCAGAGCAGCACAAAAAGTCGCACACGGCATCGCCGGAAGGTGATTCCTTGATGATGAACACAAACGCAGTCGGTTCGCCTTGGCTGGAAATCAGGTAGTCTGCCTTGATCTTGGTGACGAAGGGATAAAAACGCGGCACATAGGAGAACAAGTCGAAGTCCTGTTCCAGAATTTCCTTCAGCCGCACCAACGCCATCAGACGCGGCTCGACTAGTTCCCGGTACTGCGCACCCTTCCGCACGGTTTCATGGGTGATTTTGCCCGACAGGATCATATCCACAGTTTTGCGCGGGTTGTACCGAGGCAGCACAAGGTCTTTGAGGTAATGAAAGCCCGCTAGATGAGGGAAGTCCTCTGGCGCAAAGGTCAGGTTGATCTGGTGCAGTTCGCCCTTGTAGCCGTATGTAAGCCGATAGTGATACCCCGTCAGTTCCTTCCAGACCGCCGCCGCCCGGTACAGAATATCCTGCTTTTCGTCCTGCATCTTTTCACCTTCCCTCAAAAAAATAGAAGCCCTGCCGAAAGGCAAGGCTCCTATTAAGCGTTTTCTTTCGATTCATCGAATCTATTCGGCTTGTGGTTTACGCTCAACCCACGGTCTGGCTCCACAATCGGCTGATACCGAACCAGTCCACTGCTTCATCGCCACCGATAGCTGGTCAACGCCGCTATCCTCTAGCTTTATTATACTACAAATGCATAAAAGTTCAAGTAGTCGAAACTGAAAAAACAAAAATTTTCGTTCAAGCGCATTATATGTGTTTTAACTCTTGGTTGCCACCATAGCTTTAGGCTCTGGGGATAGAGTTCGCACAGCTCATGTTAACAGAGTTTGCAGAAGCGACCGCCGATTGTTCAATAGTCGGTGGCCGCTTCTTTTGCTATCAGGAAAACAGAACACAATTTTAATTGTCTCTATTGGATTAAATCTATCACTTCTTAATTGAGAGTCAAAAGAACAGATATTTGATTTGCAAACGCAAAATAAAGTTTGTTTTTGCAAATCTTTAATTTGCTAAACAAGTGGAGGAATTTACGGATTTGTGTTATAATATAAGAAATATTCACGAAATTAGCTGGGAGGGCTTCCAATGATGCGTATCAGCTACAACAAACTCTGGAAAATGCTTATTGACAAAAATATGAAAAAGAGCGACTTGAAGGAAAAGGCAGGGATCAGCTCCGCTTCCCTTGCAAAGCTGGGCAAAGGAGACAATATTACAACAGGTGTGCTTCTCCGCATTTGCGAAGTAATGGATTGCCGGATTGAGGATATTCTTGAAACGATCAGAGAATGACCGATACCGAAGATATGATTAGGAGGTTTGGATAATGGCTATCTTGGGCAAAAAGCAGATGTCCGAAGAAGATATCAAATTGAATTATATTACTCCGGTCATTCAGAGAGGTTGGAAAGGTCATATCACGATGGAGACCAAAATCACAGATGGTCGCATCAACATCAGAGGCAATATCGTGGCTCGCAGCAAGCCCAAGTATGCCGATTATTTGCTGTATTTAAACGATGGCAAGCCGATTGCCGTTGTGGAAGCAAAGGATAATAATCACTCTGTATCTCATGGATTGCAACAAGCGATGACATACGCTCAGATGATGGACTTGCCGTTTGCATATTCGTCAAACGGCGATGCTTTCTATGAGCATGATTTCTTGACTGGACAGGAACAGCAGATTGCATTAGAGAAGTTTCCGACCCAAGATGAGCTTGTGGCGAGATATTATGCTGAATTGAACGGCGGTAAGGGCATTTCTGATTTGGAAAAGAAAATTGTATCTCAGCCCTACTATTCCTCTCAAAGCACTTATCCTCCAAGATATTATCAGCGAAACGCCGTAAACAGAACCGTTGAAGCAATCGCCAGAGGACAGCAGAGACTGCTGCTTGTCATGGCTACTGGAACCGGCAAGACATACACAGCTTTTCAGATCGTCTACCGGCTGCTCCGTTCTGACCTTAAAAAGAGAATTTTGTATCTGGCAGACCGAAACATTCTGGTTGACCAAAGTATTTTGCAGGACTTCGCCCCGCTCGAAAAGACCATCTATAAGGTAGATTTCTCCGATAAAGACTGCCTGAACAAGATTGCTTCTCATGAAGTGAACTTCGCCCTCTACCATCAGATGGTGGGACAGAATGATGAGGAGCATTTCAGGCAGATTCCGCCAGAATACTTTGACCTTATCATCGTGGATGAGTGTCACCGAGGAAGTGCCAAGGAAGATAGCAACTGGCGTAAAGTTTTGGAGTATTTTACTTCGGCAACCCAGATCGGAATGACCGCCACCCCGAAGGAAAGTGAAAAGGTATCTAATATCGACTACTTTGGTGAGCCGGTTTATATTTACAGCTTAAAGCAGGGCATTGAGGACGGCTTCCTTGCCCCGTTTAAGGTCATCAATATCACAACCAACATCGGAGACGGCTGGAGACCATACCGGGGGCAGACCGATATTTTCGGCAATGTCATTGAAGACCGCATTTACAACAACCGGGATTACGATTACACCATCATTCTCCAAGACCGCATTGATGAGGTTGCCAGGGAGATTACGGAATATCTGAAAAGCACCGACAGAATGCAGAAAACCATCGTCTTCTGCGCTTCCGAAGATCATGCAGAGCGCATGAGGATTGCCCTTGTCAATTATAATTCGGATATGGTCAAAGAGAATCCGGACTACTGCGTAAGAATTACCGGCTCAGACGTATACGGAAAGTCCAAACTTGACTATTTCATCTCTGTATCCGAACCATATCCCGTTATTGCAACAACTTCGGAACTGCTTTCCACCGGAGCTGACTGTAAGATGACTAAGCTCATTGTTCTTGACAAGACGGTTGAGAGCATGACCACTTTCAAGCAGATTATCGGGCGAGGAACCCGGATCAGAGAAAAAGACGGCAAGACACATTTTGTTGTCATGGATTTTCGGAATGTGACAAGGCTGTTTTCCGACCCAGATTGGGATGGCCCTGTTGAACAGGATGAGGGGTTCCAGCATGGTGGCTCCAAGCCAACGGGCGGCGGACATAGCGGTGGTGGAGGTACGCAGTCTCCTGATGGCCCTGTAGAGACCCCTATCGTTGATAAAGACGGGTGCAGAGTAAAGATCATCAATAAGACGGTTTCTGTTTATGATGCCAACGGCAGACTGCTCCGGCAGGAGGACATTATCGACTACACCAGAACCAACATCAAGGGGGAATACGCTTCTCTGTCCGATTTTATCAGCAAATGGAAAGCGTCGGACAAAAAGAAAACGATTGAGGAATCTTTCACGGCGATGGGCATTGATCTAAAAGCATTGAAAGCAGACCAAGGTATGAAAGATGTGGATGATTTCGACTTCATCTGTTATGTGGCATACGGCAAGAAGCCGCTGACCCGAAAAGAACGGGCTAACAATGTTAAAAAGAAAGACTTTTTCAGCAAGTATTCTGCCGACGCACAAGCCGTTCTTGATATATTGCTGGATAAGTACATGAACCAAGGGATCACAGAGGTTGAGGATATTAAGGTTCTCTCCCTTGCGGATTTTGCCAATTACGGTAAGCCTGCAAAAATTGTCAAGCTGTTTGGCGGCAAGGCTCAATATGAAGCCGCTGTTAAAGAGCTTGAAGCAAGCATCTATGAAGAAGTAGAGGTAGGATAACGATGGCGATGCAGTCAGGTTTTATAAAAAGAATTCGAGATATCATGCGTATGGACGCTGGTATCAACGGTGACGCCCAGAGAATTGAGCAGATGGTATGGATGCTTTTTCTCAAAGTCTATGACGCAAAAGAAGATGATTGGGAACTAAACGAGGACGCCTACGAATCCATCATTCCAGAAGACCTTAGATGGAGAAATTGGGCGAAAACCGATAGCAACGGTCATGCTATGACTGGGGACAAGTTGCTGAACTTCGTCAACAACATTCTGTTCCCGGTGCTGAAAGGCAATGATGTGAAAGATGGTGATGCGGTTCTCTATGAGGGGATCAAGGTGACACCGGATACTCCCATTAAGAAAGCCGTTGTCAAATCCACCTTCGAGGATGCCAACAACTATATGAAAGACGGCGTTTATCTTCGTCAGGTCATTGATGTCATTGACGAGATCGAGTTTGACGATGTGAAGGAAAGCCATGCCTTTGGTTTTGTCTATGAGGAGATTTTGCGGGAGCTGCAATCTGCCGGTTCCTCCGGTGAATTCTACACGCCGAGAGCAGTCACCGAGTTTATGGCACTGATGATAAAGCCGCAGTTGGGCGAAAAGATGGCAGACTTCGCCTGCGGCACCGGTGGATTTATCACCTCTTGGCTGGGACAGCTCTCCAAGCAGGTAACGGACACTACGGCTCAGAAGCAGTTGGATGACAGCATTTACGGAATTGAGAAAAAACCTTTTCCCTATCTGCTCTGCGTAACCAATATGCTGCTGCATGATATCGAGGTTCCGAACATCTACCACATGAACTCGCTGAAACACAATCTGCTGGACTATACGGACGATGATAAGTTCGATGTGATCCTGATGAATCCGCCCTACGGCGGGCATGAGGACAAGTCCATTCAGGGCTTCTTCCCTGACGATTTGGCAAGCTCCGAGACCGCAGATCTCTTCATGTCGGTTATTATGTACCGCTTGAAGAAGAACGGCAGGGCTGCTGTTGTCATGCCAGACGGCTTCCTGTTCGGTCTGGACAACGCCAAGGTGAACATTAAGAAGAAGCTCATTTCCCAGTTCAATCTGCACACGGTTGTCCGGCTGCCCGGCTCTGTGTTTAGACCTTATACCCCAATCACCACCAATTTGCTGTTTTTTGACAACACCAAGCCCACCACAGAGACTTGGTTTTATCGGGTGGATATTCCGTCTGACAGAAAGCACTTCTCCAAGACGAAGCCCATGGAGCTGAAGCACTTTGATGACTGCATTGCCTGGTGGAATGACCGAAAGGAAATCCCAGACGGCGAAAACTTCAAGGCGCAGAAGTTTACCGCAGACTACCTGCTGAACGAACAGGGCTGCAACATCGACTTGTGCGGTTATCCCCATGAGGAAGAAGAAATCCTTGACCCCATGGACACCATCCGGGAATATCAGGAAAGACGGACCACCCTCAATGCGGAAATCGACAAGGTGCTGGCAGAGCTGGAAGCCCTGCTGCCGGGAGGTGTGAGCGAATGACACCGGAGCAGTTAAAAGCGAGCATTTTGCAGTATGCCATTCAAGGCAAGCTGGTGGCGCAGCGACCGGAAGAAGGCACCGGCGAGGAACTGTATCAGCAGATTCAGGCAGAAAAGCAACGGCTGATACAGGAAAAGAAAATCAAAAAGGAAAAAACGTTGGCGGAGATTGCCGAAGATGAAATTCCTTTTGAAATTCCAGAAAGTTGGAAGTGGGTAAGAGTAGGCGAGATCTTTGCTCATAATACCGGAAAGGCAATGAATTCATCAGCCAAAAAGGTTGATAAACCGGGGCGTATAAAACGCTTTATTACTACATCGAATTTGTATTGGAATTCCTTTGATTTTTCATCCGTCAAGGAAATGTTCTTTTCTGATGATGAGTTAGAGCGCTGCACGGTAACAAAGGGAGATTTGCTGATGTGTGAGGGTGGCGCATACTATGGAAGAACAGCGATATGGAACTATGATTACGATATTTGTTTTCAAAACCATGTTCATAGACTGCGTCCGTATAAGGCGATAGAGTTGCGTTTCTTTTACAATCTTTTTTACTTTTACAAGTCCATGAATATGATGAACGCAAAAGGAACGGCAATGCCGGGACTTTCGTCACAAACACTACACCAAATGGTTGTCCCCCTCCCTTCCCTTGCCGAACAAAAGCGCATCGTTGCCAAAATTGAGGAACTCCTTCCTCTGGTTGACCGTTATGCTGCCGCCTATGAAAAGCTGGAGCAATTTAACGCTAAGTTCCCGGAAGACATGAAGAAGTCCATTCTCCAGTATGCCATTCAGGGCAAGCTGGTGGAACAGCGAGCTGAGGAAGGCACCGGCGAGGAACTGTACCAACAGATTCAGACAGAGAAGCAACATCTCATTGCGGAAAAGAAAATCAAAAAGGAAAAACCGTTGGCGGAGATTTCCGAAGATGAAATTCCTTTTGATATTCCGGAGAGTTGGAAGTGGGTGCGTTGGGGAAATCTATCCTTTTCTATACAATATGGGTATAATGCGCCAGCAAAACAGGCTGGCAGAATAAAGATGGTTCGTATCAGTGACATCCAGAATGGAAAAGTCATTTGGGATTCTGTCCCCTTTTGCGATATAAGGGACGAAGATCTTTCGACATATCTTTTGGCAGAAAATGATATTCTGTTTGCCAGAACAGGGGGAACAGTAGGAAAGTCATATATTGTAAAGGAAATTCCCGAAGAAGCAATATATGCCGGATACCTTATCAGAACCAGATACAGTGATATGCTATGTCCTGAATATCTGTACTATTTTATGCAAACGCATTTGTACTGGATTCAGTTGAGAAATGGGACAATCGCAACTGCACAACCAAATTGTAATGGACAAACATTATCAAAAATGATTCTTCCTCTCCCTCCCCTTGCCGAGCAAAAGCGCATCGTTGCTAAAATTGAAGAATTGCTGCCGTTGTGTGAGCGGCTGAAATGAGGTGAAGCGATGTTTAATGTTTTATGGAATATTCTGTTAGGCATAGTTGGTGGTATTATCTCCAGTGTTATTGTTTCAAGAGTATTCTTTATTCAAGGAGAGTACCAACAGCAAACAAAATTTGTTGACGGTATAATCAGAAAGTTGGCAACGATTAGAGCATACTTGTCAGTATGTAAGTCCGTCTTTGAAGTTTCATACGATGAAAATATTCGCATTGAGAAAGAAATGAAAGACAAAGGTTATCGATGCGAAATGGAGTATTATGCTGCACACAAAGATAAAAATTGGATATCCGTCAAAGACCTATTAGATAAATTCAAATCTACGCTTCTGAAAGTTGTTGAAACGGCACAAGACGAAATAGTAAACTCTAATGTTACCGATAAGTATTTGGCAGAAATTCTGTGCGATATCAGCAATTATCTGCATGATATATCCTCCACAAAAGAGTTGAATTTTTCCGCATTGAATCGATTTGAAAAAAGCGAAAGATTGATTTTCGAAAAATACGATAAGAGCAAACATATTTCCGGAAAACAACTGCTGAAACTGGTTGTAAAAGACAAAGTTATGATTGTCTTATATATCCTTCTTTGCTTAATAATTGCTGCGACAGTATTTTCCTTTGCATTGGGCATTTAAAAGAGCGAATATGAAAGGGCAATGCTGTATGAGAGACTAAAATGAGGTGTGAAAACATGAGTTTTAAAAGACTTTCTCGAAATTCAAAACAGTTGCTTGATGAAATTATGGCAGCCGATAATCCTGCTGATATGCTTGCAAAACGCTTCGATGGATTAACCAATAGTGAAGATGCCGAACTTAGAAGTATAATTCGTGAACTTCGTGAAGAAGGGTTCATCAATGTTCAATGGGCAGATAATGTCCCCTATTTTGTTACAATCAACAACTCGGCTCGTACTTATAATGAGCGTTTACAAGAATATGAGTCAGAAAAAAGAGCCAGCGTCACTATCGACCAAAGTGTAAAAATTGGTAACGGCAATACGATTTGCGATTCGACCATTGCCAGTCTGGTTCAAGAAGCTGTTTCTCCTAAGAAAACATTCTGGGAAAAACATCCGCTATTATTGGGAGTCATTGGTGCAGTCATTGCTGGAGTCATACTCACGTTTTCTTTCTGGGGAAAAATAGTCTCATTCATTGAGGGGGTGTTCTAATGGCAAAAAGTAAAATCATAAAAGACCTTGCGAACGGCGAGGTAGATACCATCACAGCATTAAAGCGAGCGAAGGTACTTGTGTCTGATTTGGCAAACGATGGAATTTTGAGATGGCTTGATTATGAAATTTCCGGATATCCTGAAGGCGTAGCCATTCCTTCTTATAGAAAAACTCATGGTATTTTGATGGGATCTTACTTCAGAGGCTCAATGGCAACCCACATGACATGGAACCATGTATCAATTCCTTTAGGAAAAATGCCGGATGATATAAAGGAACTTCTTTTGAGTGTTGTGTTTCATGAAAGCGTTGAAGCATTAAGAAAATTGGCTCAAACCAGTCAGGATTCAGGAAACCAATTAGGAAAAACTATACCAGCCGATTTATTCTCAGCTATTGCAACCTACAATGATGACCCATATATGATAATTACATCAGCAAGAGTTGTTGTTGGAGAACATATCATTAGCAATATTTTCTCTGTTATAGAAAACAAACTGCTCGATATGCTTATGATTTTGGAAAAAGAATTTGGCTGCCTAGACGAACTGGATATTGATATTACCACCAAATCCAAAGAAGAAATCGAGGCAATCAACAATCGAATTCTTGTTCTGGTATATAACGACAACAGCGTTTCTATTGGAGATGGGAACAAAATCAAAGGGACAACCATTGCCTCTGAAATTAAATAAGTGACCAAAGAAAAAGCGATTAGCCGTAAAAGGCTGGTCGCTTTTTCTTTGCCCAGTAAGCGAAAGGAGCCGGTACTATGGAAAATAGAAAAATATAAATACTAAACACGACGATAGCCCTGCATGAACAAGTGGGGTATCCAGAGGGTGCAATCCCTCGGCGCTGGGTTTCCAAAGGGGTGCAGGTCGCCAGTGGCGACCTCAAAATGCAGCACATTTTGAAGCACCTGACCGAGCTGACAGGCGAGCGGCAGCAGCCCTTTGGCACACGACTTTGCTTGCAAAGTCTAGTGTGTTACACCTTGGTTCCGGCTGATGCGGAAAAGGGGCTGCGAGCAAATACGGCAAGCACCTGTTCTGTGGCAGAAGGATGCGCAGGTGGGCATGGCAGTTGACGGTCTCCGCCCATCCAGCGCAGGCTTGCAGAGGAACCAACGGTGTACGTTCCCCTTCCTGCAGTAGCGACGCCTTTTTTAAGAATTATAGCTATGTCAAGAGGGCTGGCACCGTCCAGCCCTCTCTCTTTTTGCCAAAGTTCCCCTTACATTTTCTTGCAAGCTGCCGAAAGTATCGTATTTTCAAAACTTTTTGTTGACATGGCTCGATTTTTGTGGTAGTCTATCTCAACAATTTAATATAACATATTTACTTAGAGTTCCAGCTCGGCTCCCGAAGGAGC
>ERZ825324.5221-NODE-5221-length-9991-cov-3.378824_pt1 | contig 9991 bp, 7 predicted proteins | sample MGYA00519859_ERZ825324 | MGnify/ENA primary metagenome ERZ825324 (study PRJEB31778, sample SAMEA3449198) | human gut metagenome | biome: human gut; feature: human-associated habitat; material: faeces | place: United Kingdom | collected 2010/2012 ... | reverse complement strand
TGGATCCGGATGCGTTCTATGAGAGAGCACTTCCGTATATGAAAGAAGTTCTGAAGAAAGACTTTGATCTTAAAAAGATCGCAGGTATGGTTCAGACCAGAATTGAAGTATTCCCGGATATCCCGGAGCTTGTGGACTTCTTTGAGGAAGTTCCGGAATATGACAGTGCAATGTACCGCCACAAAAAAATGAAAACAACAGAGGAGACTTCCCTTGCAGTTCTCAAGGAGGTACTTCCTGTACTGGAAGCACAGGAGGATTACACCAACGATCCGCTGTATGCATCTTTAAGTGCTTTTGTAAAGGAGCACGGCTATAAGAACGGTTATGTAATGTGGCCGCTGCGTACAGCAGTATCCGGCAAGCAGATGACGCCGGGTGGAGCAACAGAACTTATGGAAGTGCTTGGTAAGGAAGAGTCCCTTGCACGTATTCGCAAGGGAATTGAACTCCTTTCTGCATAAAGCAAAATGAGGTATTCATGAATTTTAACAAATCACAGCAGGAGGCCATCCTTCACAAGGATGGTCCGATGCTTGTTTTAGCAGGTCCCGGTTCTGGGAAGACTGCGGTAATTACCCAGAGAACATTAAATTTAATAGAAGAACATCATGTAAATCCTGCAAATATTCTTGTGATTACATTTACACGGGCAGCAGCGCAAGAGATGAAGCATCGTTTTTTGCGTCTGGCGGGAAAAGAAAAAAGCCACGTGACATTTGGAACGTTTCATGCGGTTTTCTTTATGGTACTTAAATATGCATATCATTTTGAAAGCAGTAACATTGTGACGGAAGAGCAGCGTTATCAGTTCATGCGGGAGATTATTTCCTACCATCATCTGGAGTATCAGGATGAGAATGAATTTATCGGAGAGATTCTTGGAGAGATCAGCAAGGTAAAGAATGAGAGGATTCCGCTGGATCATTTTTATTCCAGTCATTGTGGTGAGGAAATCTTTCGAAAAATTTATACTGCTTATGTTCGGAGATTGCAGCAGAATCGACTGATTGATTTTGATGATATGCTTACCTACACCTATGAACTTTTTAGGCAGAGACCGGACATTTTGTCTGCCTGGCAGAAAAAGTATCAGTACATATTAATTGATGAGTTTCAGGATATCAATCAGATACAGTATGACATTATGCGCATGCTGGCAAAGCCTGCCGATAATTTGTTTATTGTGGGAGATGATGATCAGTCCATCTACCGTTTCCGTGGTTCTAAGCCGGAAATTATGTTGCAATTCACAAAAGTGTACCCGAAGGCAAAGGTAGTCACACTGGATGTCAATTACCGGTGTACACCGGCCGTTGTGGAGGCATCCCGGCGATTGATTTCACACAATGAAGAACGGTTTAAAAAAACAATCACCGCACATCGCAGGGAACAGGATCCGGTAAGGTTTTTTCTGTTTGAGGATGAACGACAGGAAAATACATTTCTTATTGATGAAATTGAGAAGGCACGGGCAGAAGGAATTCCTTTATCGCAAATTGCAGTTCTCTTCCGGACAAATGTGCAGCCACGGCTTTTGATGGAACAAATGCTTTCGAGAAATATGGCATTCCGAACCAAAGACCGGATTCCGAATGTGTATGAACACTGGATCGCAAAAGATTTTTTTGCGTATATCCGGATTGCACAGGGAAGCGACAAACGTGCGGACTTTTTAAGCATTATGAATAAGCCGAAGAGGTATATCGGTAGAGACAGTCTGTGTGAGCCGCATGTGGCGTTTGATGAGTGGATACGGATGTATGATGAACAGCCATGGATTGCAGAGCGTATAGAACAATTATGGCATGATACGCGTGTGCTGAATACGTTAAGCCCTTATGCTGCAATCAATTTTATCCGGAGAGGAATCGGGTACGATGATTATATTGCGGATTATGCGGATTACCGCAATGTCAATAAGGATGATTTGTATGATGTGGCAGATGAAATTTTAAGTAATGCCAAGGGATACCGGACGCTTGAGGAATGGTATACCCATATCGAAAATTATAAGAAGGAACTTGAAGAATTAAAACAAGAAAAATACACATTAATTTTCTATGAATCACCATATAGAGTTCGTGAAACATTAGAACTTATATATGAAATATTTGGTGATAGACAGGTGAGTGTATCAAGAGAAATAAGTAAGAAATATGAAGAAGTTTATAGAGGAAAAATTAATGAAGTATTAGAAGAATTAGTTGAACCAAAAGGTGAATTTGTAATAATAGTAGAAGGAAATACTAAAAAAGAAACATATGATGATATAGATATTTTAAGTCATGTAAAAAAATTAATAGATGAGGGATATACAGAAAAAGAAGCAATAAAAAAGGTTGCGAAACTTCATAATTTAGAAAAAAATGTTGTTTATATGGAATATCATGGAGGTAAATAATGAAACTAATAGTAGGATTAGGTAATCCAGGTAAAGAATATAAAAATACAAGACATAATGTTGGTTTTGATGTTATAGATGAGTATTTAAAAAAATATAATCAAAATGTTAATAAATCAAAATTTGAAGGAATGTATTCAGAGTTAATAATAAATGGTGAAAAAGTAATATTTTTGGAACCACAAAAATATATGAATTTATCTGGAGAAGTAGTTAGAAAATATGTAGATTACTTTAAAATAAATATAGAAGATATATTAGTTATTCAAGATGATTTAGATCAAGAACTTGGTAAAATCAAACTTAAACAAAATAGTTCATCAGGTGGACATAATGGAATAAAAAATATAGAAATGCATCTTGGAACAAAGAATTATAAAAGACTAAAAATAGGTATAAGTAACAATAAAAAAATAGATACTAAAGATTATGTTTTAGGTAAATTAAATAGTGATGATAGAAAAGTATTAGATGAAGCAATAAAAACGAGCGTAAATATAATTGATGATTATTTTAATATGAATTTTGATAAATTAATGAATAAATATAATTAAAAGAGATGATGATATGAATTTTTTAAATGATAAAATTTTAATAAATCAAATAGATAATGTTGCTATTTCAGGGTTAACTACTCAGTTAATCTCTTTTTGCGTTAATGATATATATAAAAGAAACAATAAAAATATATTAATAGTAACAAATTCATTATATGAAGCAAATATATATTATTCATCAATATCAAAATTAAATAATAATGTATATTTGTTTCCTATGGATGATTTTTTAACAAGTGAATCACTTGCGATATCTCCAGAATTAAAATCAATAAGAGTAAATACATTAAATGAACTTAGTGAAAATGATCATAATATTGTAATAACAAACCTTATGGGATTTTTAAGATATTTACCTAGTAAAAAATTATGGATGGATAGTAAAATAATTTTAAAAAAAGATACAGAGGTTAATAAAGATGAATTATTTAGAAAACTTTTATCAATAGGATATGTAAGTGATACAATTGTAAATAAGACAGGAGAAGTATCAAATAGGGGATATATTTTAGATGTATTTTCTTCAAATAATGATAACCCTATAAGACTTGAATTTTGGGGAGATACAATTGATTCTATAAGATATTTTGATGTAGAATCACAAAGATCTTTAGAAGAAATAAATGAATGTGAAATAAGACCATATTCAGAGTTTATAAATGAAAAAATGGTAGAGGATATACCTGATTATCAAAAATATTTACCATATGTAGTAAATGAAGTATCAAGTTTATTATCATATGTAGATGACCCACTAATGATATATAAAGACTATAATCAAATAAAAAAATCATATAAAAGATTAAGAGAAGAAATATTTGAATATAGTTCTTCAAAAGAAGAAGAATATAAAACAGAATACATGCATGATTTTTCATCATTAGAACAGAACAATAATAACATATATTTAATGACTATTGATAATGTAACTGATATAAAATCAATTAATAAAACATATAATTATTCATCAAGACTTCCAGAAAAATTTGAGTCTAATTTTAAATATTTAAATGAATACTTAGAAAAACAATTATATTCAAATAAAATAGTTGTAATTGCTTTATCAGATGAAAGTAAATTAAAAAATATAGAAAAATATCTAACAGTTAGTACTATTTTAACTAATGAAAATGATTTATCTAAAGGGAAAGTAAATATTATTAATTCTAATTTAGATGAAGGATTTGAGTTTGATAATTATGTTGTTTTAACAGAAAACGAATTATTTAAAAATAGAGATAAGAAAACAAATTATAAAAATAAATTTAAATATGGCAGTAAAATTAAAGATATTGATAATCTAAAAGTAGGAGATTATGTTGTACATTTAAATCATGGTATTGGAATGTATACAGGAATTAAAACATTAACAAAGAATGGTAATAAAAAAGACTATATAGAAGTATCTTATAAAGATAATGATAAATTATATATTCCTGTGGAAAAGATTGATTTAATAACAAAATATTCATCTAATGAAGGTGTTGTTCCAAGATTAAACAAGCTTGGTGGATCAGAATGGCAAAAAACAAAATTAAGAGTAAAAAATAAGGTAAAAGATATTGCGGATAAGTTAATTAAAATATCAGCAGAAAGAAAGTTACAAAAAGGTTTTGCTTTTAAAAAGGACGATGAATTATCTAAAGAGTTTGATTCAGAGTTTAAATATGAACCTACTGTAGATCAATATATTGCGATTGAAAGAATAAAATCTGCGATGGAAAAAGAATATCCAATGGATATGCTTTTATGTGGAGATGTTGGCTATGGTAAAACTGAAGTTGCATTTCGTGCGATGTTTAAAGCAGTAAATTCAGGAAAACAAGTTGCTTACTTATGTCCAACAACAATACTTTCCTCTCAGCAGTATAAAAGTGCTTTAGAAAGATTTGGAAACTATGGAATAAATATTGCATTATTAAATAGATTTACAAGTGTAAAAGAAGCAAATGAAATAAAGGATAAATTAGTAAATGGAAAAATAGATATAATTTTTGGTACACATAAATTATTAAATAATTCTATAAAATATAAAGATTTGGGATTACTTGTAATAGATGAAGAACAAAGATTTGGAGTTACTCATAAAGAAAAAATAAAAGAAATGAAAAGTTCAATTGATGTACTTACTTTAAGTGCAACACCAATACCTAGAACTCTTCAAATGTCACTTGTAGGTATAAGAGATTTATCTTTAATAGAAACTCCACCAGTAAATAGATATCCAGTTCAAACATATGTTACAGAAGAAAATCCATCAATTATTAGAGAAGCAATATATAAAGAAATGTCTAGAAATGGACAAATATTTATTTTATATAATAGTGTAGAACATATTGATGAAAAACTTTCTGAACTTAAGAGATTAATACCAGAAGCAGATATTAGAATTGCTCATGGACAAATGAATAAACAACAAATAGAAGATACTATGATTAGTTTTACAAATAATGAATTTGATATTTTACTTTGTACAACAATAATAGAAACAGGTATAGATATACCAAATGTTAATACACTAATAATATATAATGCTGATAGATTTGGTTTAAGTCAGTTATATCAAATTAGAGGTAGAGTAGGAAGAAGTAATAAAATCGCATATGCATATTTGCTTTATACTCCAAATAAAACATTAAGTGATAATGCAGTTAAAAGATTAAATGCAATAAAAGAATTTACAGAACTTGGTTCAGGTTTTCAAATTGCTATGAGAGATTTATCTATAAGAGGTGCAGGTGATATACTTGGTACTGAACAGGCAGGGTTTATAGATTCTGTTGGATATGAATTATATGTAAAAATATTAAATGATGAAGTTGATAGATTAAAAGGTATTAAAACAAAAGAAGAAATAAAAGAAGAAGAAAAACCATTAATTGAAGTAGAAAATCATATAAAAGATGAATATACTTCTGATGAATCATTAAAAATTGAATTACATAAAAAGATTAATGAAATAGATAGTTATGAAAAATTAGATGAAGTAAGAAGAGAAATAGAAGATAGATTTGGTAAGATAGATTCTGAAATGGATGTATATATGTATAGTGAATTATTCGAAAAACAGGCAAAGGAATTAAATATAAATACAGTAAATCAAACAAATCTATATGTTGAATTAGTACTTGAAAATGAACTTATAAACAAAATTCCTGTGGATAAGTTATTTATGGAAGCAAATGATATATCAACAAGATTTAAATTTGAGTATAAAAATGACAGATTATATATTAAATTAATGACAAATGGTCTTGATAAACACTTTGTATATTATTTAACTGAATTATTATCAAAAATTAAAGATATGATAGTATAAAAATTCCAACAATTCCCAAAATATAAATGCAAGGGAAGGATGGATAAATTTGAAATCAACAGGAATTACAAGAAGAATAGATGATCTTGGAAGAATAGTAATACCAAAAGAAATAAGAAAAAACTTAAAAATAAAAGAAAATGAAGTACTAGAAATATTCATTAATAATGATGAAATAATTTTAAAAAAGTTTTCTCATTTTAATGATTCAGAAAAAGTATTATCAGATTATATAAAAGTAATTAATGATATGACAAGTAATGATGTAATAATAACTGATAGAGATAAAGTAATATTATCAACAAAAAAATTAGAAGAAAAACTTTTAAATAAAAAGTTAAGTGAATATGTAAATGATTTAATAGAAAATAGAAGTACATTTTTGTCAAATGACATGAAAGGTATAGAAGTAATAGATAATGAAAAAATTAAACAAAACTATTACTTTATTCCTTTTATAATAGATAGTGATGTTGTAGGAAGTATAATAATGTTTTCTAGTAAGAAAATTGATGAAAATAGTAAATCACTACTATTAATCGCATCAAAATTACTTGTTAATTATATTGAATAATTAAATTGAAAAAGAGTCTAACATGTGGTATTATATAGTCATGTGTTAGATTTTTTTATGAGGAGGTAAAGTATGAGAAAGTTTGAAAAAATTAGTAAAGAACAATATGAGAAAGATTTAAAAGGTAAGTGTGAATATGAAGATATCAGTTTACCAGTTAGATCAACAAAACATTCTGCAGGATATGACTTTAAAAGTCCAATCGAATTTGAACTTAATCCTGGAGAAATAATTAAAGTTCCAACAGGAATAAAAGCACAAATGGAAGATGATGAATATTTAATGCTTTTAGTAAGAAGTAGCATGGGATTTAAGTATAATGTAAGATTATGTAATCAAGTTGGAATTGTTGATTCTGATTATTATAATAATCCTGATAATGAAGGACATATGTTTATTAAAATTCAAAATGAAGGTAAAGAAGTATTAAAAATAAATAAAGGAGATAGATTTGCACAAGGTATTTTTAATAAATTTTATTTAGTAGATGATGATTGTGCAGATAAAGATAGAACTGGAGGATTCGGTTCAACTGGAAAGGGTGAATAACTTTGAAAAAAACATTTTATATAACAACACCAATATATTATCCTAGTGGGAAGTTCCATATAGGTACAGCATATTGTACAACTTTAGTCGATTCTATAAAGAGATATAAAGAATTAAGAGGCTATGATGCATATATGCTTACAGGACTTGATGAACATGGTCAAAAAATTCAAACAAAGGCAGAAGAAAATAATGTTTCTCCACAGGAGTTTGTAGATGATATGGCTAAGAAAGCAAAAGATTTATGGAAATTAATGGATATTAGTTATGATGATTTTATAAGAACAACAGATGAAAGACATGTAAAATCAGTTACTAAAATTGTTGAAAAATTCTTAGAAAATGGTGATATTTACAAGGGAATGTATGAAGATTGGTATTGTATGCCTTGTGAAAATTATTTTACTGAAACACAGCTTGTAGATGGTAAATGTCCTGATTGTGGTAGAGAAGTTAAAAAGATGAAAGAAGAATCATATTTCTTTAATATGAAAAAATATCAAAAATGGATTGAAGAATTTTATAAAGAAAATCCTGATTTTATTGAACCAGAATCTAGAAAAAATGAAATATTCAAAAACTTTATAAATCCGGGACTTGAAGATTTATGTATAAGCCGTGCGACATTTGATTGGGGAATACCATTACCTAATGATCCTAAACATGTACTTTATGTTTGGCTTGATGCACTTACAAATTATATAACTGCTTTAGGTTATATGTCAGATGATGATACTTTGTTTAAAAAATATTGGCCAGCTGACTTACATGTTGTTGGTAAAGAAATTATTAGATTCCATGGTATATACTGGCCTATATTCTTACATGCATTAGGTCTTGAAATGCCAAAGAAGATATATGCACATAGCTGGATTGTAATGAAAGATGGTAAGATGAGTAAATCAGTTGGAAATGTAATATATCCAGAAACACTTATTAATAGGTATGGGTTAGACGCAACTAAATATTATTTATTAAGACTAATGAGTTTTGATAAAGATTCTATGTTTACACCAGATGACTTTGTAGAAAGATATAATTCTGATTTAGCAAATGATTTAGGTAATTTATTAAATAGAACAATTGGAATGATGAATAAATATTTTGATGGTTATATTCCAAATATAACTAAACATACAGAGTTTGATGCATCATTTGAAGAATATGTTAATGATAAAATAAATAATTTTGCAGAATGTATGGATACATATCATGTAAGTAATGCATTAATAGAATTATGGAATATAATATCTAGAACAAATAAGTATATTGATGAAACTGCACCTTGGGTACTTTCAAAAGAAGGAAATACTGATGAACTTAAAACAGTTATGTATTATTTAGCAGAATCATTAAGAAAAATTGCAATATTATTAAAACCATTTATGAAAAACACATCAGAAAGTATATTATCTCAGTTAAATATTAATGATATTGATAATTCTTGGGATACACTTTTAAATTACAATGACTTTAAAGAAGGAACAAAAGTAATAGAAAAAGGTGAACCATTATTCGTTAGACTAGATAAAGAAGAGGAAATAGAATATATTAAAGAACAAATGAAAAAATAAATTAAAAGATTATACTAATTATGGTATAATCTTTTTAGGTGATTTTAATGCTTATTGATACACATTGTCATATTTATTATAGTGAAGTAGAAAATGCTGAAGAAATAATTAAAGAATGCAAAAAAAATAATATTGTTATGATATTAAATGGAATAGATAAAAAAAGTAATTTAGAAGTACTTGAATTATCTAAAAAATATGATAATGTATATGCAGCGATTGGTTATGATCATTCCGTGGTAAATGAAATTACAGATGAAGATTTAAAATTATTAGAGAATCAATTAAAAAATGAAAAAGTAGTTGCGATAGGTGAAATAGGTCTTGATTATTATTGGATAAAAGATAATAAAGAAAAGCAAAAGGAATTGTTTATTAAAGAATTAGAACTTGCAGAAAAATATAATTTACCAGTAATTATCCACAGTAGAGATGCAGTTCAAGATGTATATGATATATTAAAAACAAGAAATTTAAGAGGTAGTATACATTGTTATTCTGGAAGTACAGAAATGGCAAAAGAATTTATAAAAATAGGATTTAATATAGGAATTGATGGACCAATAACATTTAAAAATAATAAAAAACAAAGAGAAATGGTAAAAAATATAGATATTAATCATATTTTAGTTGAAACAGATTCACCATATTTATCACCAGAACCAAATAGAGGTAAAGTAAATACATCACTTAATTTAGTTTATATATTAAAACAAATTGCAAGTGAACTTGATATGGAATATGAAGAAATAAAAGAAATAACTACAAATAATGCTAGAAACTTATTTAAAATATAGGAGTATATATGAAAGATTTAATAGAAAAATATAATTTTAATTTTAAGAAAAAATTTGGACAAAACTTTTTAAAAGATAAAAATATTTTAGAAAATATTGCGTTAAAAAGTGATATAGATAAAGATACATTAGTTATTGAAATTGGAGTAGGAGCAGCTGCACTTACAAATGTAACTAGTAATTATGCTAAAAATGTAATTGGTTACGAAATAGATGA
>ERZ825324.5205-NODE-5205-length-10023-cov-5.173656_pt1 | contig 10023 bp, 6 predicted proteins | sample MGYA00519859_ERZ825324 | MGnify/ENA primary metagenome ERZ825324 (study PRJEB31778, sample SAMEA3449198) | human gut metagenome | biome: human gut; feature: human-associated habitat; material: faeces | place: United Kingdom | collected 2010/2012 ... | reverse complement strand
GTCTTCGATGGCGAACTCGACCGCCCTTACCATGAGTATGACCAACCCAATGGTGGTTTGAATATTTACGCCAAATCCAAGTGGGCAGCAGAGCAGGCCGTGAGGACATTGTGCCCTAATCATCTAATTGCAAGGGTTTCTTGGTTATATGGTGGAAATGGTCCCAGTTTCGTCCATACGATGCTTCGTCTTGCGGATGGAACGCGCCCGGAACTTAAGGTCGTGAATGATCAGATCGGAAACCCAACCAGTACAAAAGCTGTTGCGGATGCGTTGCAAGTTATCTTGAAGTGCCCAGAACTCGTTGGCACGGTACATTTAACATGCGAAGGGGAGGCTTCTTGGTTTGATTTTGCTCAAAAGATCTTTGAACTAAAAGAAATAAACCAAAAAGTGGTTCCATGTACATCGGATCAGTACCCAACTCCAGCAAAACGACCTCATAACTCGCGTTTGCAAAAACTCGTACTGAAAGAGAGCGGTCTTTATCAGATGCCGAACTGGGAAGATGCGCTTAACGATTTCTTGTCCTCCATGGATAAGAATTAAACCATCTTGAGTAAGTGCTATTGGGATGGGAGGATCTGGCAGCCTTTGAAGAACTTAAGTTAGTTTTGGTCGATGATGTGAAGGGAAGGGTGGACGAAGATCTAAAGTGTTTTCCCTACCTTTAATTGTCTGAAAAAATATCTGAATCGTAGCTAACTTAAGTCTCTTTCTCTTAGTGCTATTGTCAGAAAACCAATAATCCCCAATTGAAATAATTTTAAGAATCAACTCCTTCGAGTATACAAACAACGAAAAATCTAAGCAGAAAAAATATTGCCTACTGACTACACTGACTAAATAAAAGATGTTGTTTATTTCTCCTGCCCCGATTCGGCAGCCCTCGATTATTAAAGTTTGAGAGAGAAAACGATTTTGGTTAAGGCTCATTAGGCTAGACTGGCATAAGTAACAACCTGGATATAAGCAAGCCGACATAATTGGATAATCGAATTTAAAACAAGTGCGACAATGGAGTCTTTAACCGTTACACCTTTTATTCGAGACTCTTTTGAGAATTATCAAAAGAGTGCCTGCGGCATTACTTTGGATATCGGACGGCAAAGAATTAACCAGAAGGAGCTCCTTTCTCTCATTGACTTTGTCAAAGAGAAAAAGATGATCGAATCCTTTAACGAAATGCGTAAAGGAAAGATTGTTAATGCCAGCGAACATCGTTCCGCCCTTCATACCTCTTTGCGAGACCCTTCTCCTGACGCTCCTCATGCCGCAGAAGTTCACCAGACACTGGAAGCATTTTGTAAGTTTGCCGAAGATGTCCGCAACTGGAAATGGCGCGGCTGTTCCGGCGACCGAATCACCGATGTCATTAATATCGGCATCGGAGGTTCCGATATGGGGCCGAAATGCGTATACAACGCACTTCGGCCTAATAAACCGGAAATCAAACTACACTTTCTCGCTTCTGCTGACGGCGTAATTTTTGATCGAATTACTTCTGTTTTGGACCCTTTTTCTACCCTGATTGTCATCTCTTCCAAGAGCTTTAAAACTCAGGAAACCAGAGCGAATACTCAGGAAATTTTGGATTGGCTGAAAAAAGCCGGAATCCCTGAAAAAGATTTTAAGCATCACGTCGTAGTGGTCTCCGCCAAACCGGATGCTGTGGAACAGTTCGGATTGCCGAAAGAAAACTTTTTTCCCATTTGGGACTGGGTCGGAGGCCGCTTCTCTGTTTGGGGTGCGATCGGTTTACCCGTTGCGATCGCTTTAGGTGCAGATACATTCAAAAGATTCCTGGCCGGCGCCCATGCAATGGACCAGCACGCTTCGACCGCTCCGCTGCAGAACAATCTGCCGGCGCTCATGGCGATGTTTGCTTACTGGAATTCGGAAAAACTCGACGTTTCCTCTTACTGTTTCCTTCCCTATGACGAACGCCTTCGTGTCATGGTGGACTGGCTCCAGCAGCTGGAAATGGAGAGCTTAGGTAAGAGTACGGCTGCCGACGGAACGCCGGTGATCGGGAAAACCTCTCTGGCGGTTTGGGGCGGACACGGGAATGAATCCCAGCACTCTTTCTACCAGTTCTTGCGCGAAGGTACGGCAAAGAATGCTATCGATGTCTTCTGGTGCGAGAAACCGGGCCACGCGCACAAGGAACTTCATCGCGTCTTAATGGCGAACGCCAAAGCTCAGACGGAAGCTCTCGTAACCAGAGATCCGAAGAGCAAGTACTTCAATGTGGTTTCCACCGTTTCTATTGAAGAACTCACGCCTGAAACTTTAGGTGCTTTAATGGCGATGTATGAGCATAAGACCACAATGCTGGGTACTCTTTTCGGCATTAACGCCTTTGACCAGCCGGGGGTCGAACTTGGTAAGAAACTCGCCAACGAGGCTTATAAAACTATTGCTTGTTGCGATTAATTGAAAAAGTATTCAGCTTTTGTTTGATTGACTTCGCCCAAACTGATTTCGCACAAGATACCTCGTCCGACCAAATGTCGGCTAAAGCTCCATCTCTAAAATTCAGGTTTGTGATTTAGCCGATCTTTGAGTTGGGAAGGAATGTGTAAAAGTCCATATGGATGAAACCGAAGTTCCTGATCGCATCCACGGCTCATCGTTGGTGGATGCGTAGGCGTATGGCAATACAATAACTGCTATAACTCAATAAAACAGAAGTACGTGTCTTATAGATTTCTTTCCTAAATAATTCTACTGACGGATACTGCCTCTAATTAAAAAAGGAGGCAGAAGATGCAGATTGATTGGCCGCGGTACGTTAAAACTGCAAAAGAACAAGGACTCACAGGGATTGAGGTCGTTCGGCTCATTCAGAAAGAAACGAACCGCAAAGTTAACATTTCTGAAGTCAAGCGGCGCTTGGCGGGAACAGAATCTTCAACGCTTGGCTTTGAAGCCGATACCGTTGACGTCATCGACTTAATCGAAGAAGACCTGCCTCAGGAGACAACGCTTCGCGTCAATGCAAACGGCATGACTTTTGAGTTCCGGACGTCAAGTCCGGAAGACTCTGTCGTTGGCATTCTAAGGAAGCTGAACGGAGCAGTCGGATGAACATTCATCTTCAAGATGTGCATGTCACACTGGTTATATCACCGACAGACCTGCGGTGCGGCTACCACCGCCTCCACTCCATTGCACAAGACCAGCTCGGAATTAACTTAAATGACGGAAAGGAAGCCGTTGTCTTTATTTCTAAAACGCGGCGGATCTGCAAGATCATCACTTCCGATAATCGAGGAACAATGCTTCTGACCAGAACACTGCACCATGGCCGATTCGAAGAATTGTTGGTTCGAGTCGGCGAGCAAGCAAAGTGCGCTTTAACCCTGCCGGAGCTGGAGCGTTTTTTAAACGGAGAGCGCCTCTATTACAAGGCAGAGTCATTCTGGTAAGTCTTTTAAATTTAATAACGCCGCATTGATTTTTAAAGAAATTGATGCGGCGTTTTAATTACTTATCGTTTTAATTTATCTTTAAATTCAAATAACTAGTTGTATTTTAGTGATTAGTATGCTATAATTTACCCAATATATGGCAGTGGGTTTAATAATAATGAAAGACCTCAATTCACTCTCTAAGGAAGAACTGATTAAATTGGTTGCTCTGCAGCAAGAGCAGCTCCGAGTTGCCGAAGAAAGGGCCGAGAAAGAGCGGATTATCGCGGAAAAAGCCCAGAGGACAGCTGAAATCAAAGAGCAGTCACATTTGAAATTTGCGCACGGCGTAATCTTCATGGCTCAAAATCTCAAGGAGGTGAATGGAAACTACCTTGCACAAGTCGAAGACTTCTTGAGTTATGCCGATGACGATGAATCCAGAAAGGCAATAAGAGTTCTCTACGACATGATTGCTCACAGCTTAAACACGATCGCGGCTGCGTCCGGGCAGATTGCAGGCTTCTTTGCTCACGGCAATGAGGCGATGAAGTCGGGAGAAACATCTGAGCAAGCCTACGAGAATGCAACCCGTTCTCTGGAGGAACTAAAGAAAGTCCGCTCTTTTAGCAACAACATTAAGGGAGTCGCTAGATTTAGTGCCGCCATCTCGAAGGCTGCCGAGGCACTTAGTTCGACGACAAATTTAACAGTCGAATCTCAGCAAAAGATCTCTTCCATTGTGCGTGCCGCTGCGCCGACTGCAGATCAAGTAAAACAAACTCATCGCGGACGCGTCAACAATATTAGTAAGCTTCCTGAGGCGGCACCGGTCACAGCTTCTGAAACATCAGCTATATGCGACAAATGCGGAGAACCCTTGAGCGGCTGGGAGGTTTTAATTGCAGATCTTAAAACCGGAGTGACCCAGCTCGAGGCCGGCTTCCGACAGCAAAATACTTATAAATTAGGCTTCTGTCAGAAATGCGGTCGAGTTGAAGTGTTTATGGAGCCGGAACAAGATCATCCGCTCTTCCCCGACAGGCTTATAAGTACTAAAACGATCCTCTCTTTTAATCAGGCTATGTGCATCGGCATCCCCTTGGAACGCGCATTAAGGCAGTTCGAAAAAGATGCCGAGCTCGGTTCGAACACGGGTTCATACTCTCTATATGACTATCAGCGCTTTTATTTGAAGCCGTTGTTTAAAGCGATCGAAAAAGCGCTGCAGAATCGTGCCGTGCTCGTGTGCGATGAAACACCGTTCGATTGCCTGCAGGATCAGGGACGCGGGAAGATCCCTGCCGCCGGAATCGAGCCAAAAGCAAAAATAAATTACGTTGTTGCAGTGACCACAGCCGACGGAGCACCTCAGCCGGCAACGCTGTACTATTACAGCCCGACTCGAAGCGCCGAGAATATCGGCAAAATCTTATCCGATTACAGCTTCAAAACCTTGGTAACCGACGGCTACAGCGGCTACAAGACAATCATTAAAAACCGTAACTTGGATAAGGCAGAAACAGAACAGATCCGCCATCAGTCCTGTCTGGTGCATCTCCGTCGAGAACTTCTTAAAGTTGTTCTGCCCTCGGATCTGTACAAACAGCTTCTGGACAAGTCCGAAGAATACGTAACACAAGAGCTTCAAAAACAGCTTCTGGCAAATACAGACGGGATGAAGCTCCACACAGCGTTAAAAGCAATTAATGCCGTGTTCCGCATTGAGGCTGAGAAAAACGCCGGACTGCTTAATCCGGAACAAGCCAGAAAAGCGCAAGCCGAACTTATCAAGTATCTGGATCAAATGATGTTGGAGGCAAGCAAAGGCCTTGTTACACAGAAAGGCACTACTTGGGTAAAGACAAGGAATGTACCGGCTGCAAAGCCTTGTGTTTACTACCTGAACGCTCGGGAGGACTTTGCAACATTCTTAGGCAGCAGCGAAATCCCGCCCTGCACGAATAAGGTTGAAAGAGCCATCCGAGGAGTTACGATCCTTCGTAAAAACAGTCTGCATAAACACTCGGCAAATTACATGGAAGCCATGTGCATGGCTCTGTCCATCGATGCAACCTTGAGGGAAAACGGAATTGATCCCTTTAAGTGGCTCCAAAAATACAGCCAGGCACTATTTAAACATATGACCGCTAAGGGGCTCTCTCAGGTATGGAAGGAAACCGGTCAGAGGAAAAACAAATTCTCTATCCGTCTCCCGGAAAAGTTGGAAGAGGCAGATAAGAAGATCAATAAATATCTTCCCGAAAAACTTGCTGAAGACTTCGATATGCAACCTTGGTTGGACTCTATCTTCCGGGCGTAGACTCGAAATTAAATAGTCTCATCAAAATGACAAAACTCCGGTGCTCTATACGAGGACCGGAGCGTTCGGGCTGTGTCGTCGGTGCAATAATCTAAAAAATAAGCTATAAGACACGTACGTTAGTAATATTATATTTTTTACAAAAAGATAGGATAGAAAAGTTTTGACAAAAATGAAAGTATTACAGATGAAGAATAAAGTTTTATTAGCAAGAATAATCGTTGATAATGTCAGAAAAAGCAGACTCTACTAATGTCAACAATCTACTTTTTTCATACTTATCTAAGCAATTCTCGAAAGCATTATTAGCAATTAATTGACGTTGCTCTGGATTAGCAAAGAGTTCTCTGATAGCAGAATACCACTCTCCTGGGTAGCACAACAGACCATTGATTCCTTGATCAATTGAATTGAGAAAAGAATATGTGGGAGATGCAATAGTAGGTGTTGAAACAATAGAGGCCTCGAAATACTTTAGATCACTTTTGCAATTAGTGAATTCATTTAAAACTAAAGGAGCTATATTCAAATCCACATTTGAAATCATTTTTTGTAGATCTAAATAGTTCGAGAAAGGTAAATACTCAATTCTTTTAATATCTTTTAAATATGCATATTTGTCATGTAATGAAATATGACCTGCAATAACTAACTTCGAATTTTTATTTTCTATTAAGAATTGTATAATTTCTTCGAGACAAACATTTAAATCATTAAAATGGGAGGGGCTTCCTGAAAAGTAACCAATAGTGAAGTTGGGATTTTCTGTTTTTTGTTCTGTGTATCTTATGGAATATTCCAATTGTTCATTATTAAAAAAATTTGGTATTACATAGCCTTTTTTATGAACTAAATTAGTTATTCTTTCAAGTAAATAAGAATTTGTAGAAAAGATATAATTTGCTTGCTTAGCAACTAGGAAAAGTTTTGACGCATAAAGTAACATTCCATTTAAGTCAGCTAATATGGTGGAACTGACCATGGGTATTTTTGAAATGTCAACAACGAGGTCATCACAATCAAAAATTACTGGAATATGGAGTCTTTTACTTTCAGTAATTAAGATTTCATATTCATTAGACCACTGCGTACGGCAAAGTACCAGCAAACTAGCAGTTCTTAATATTTCGAATACTGCACCAATTTCATGAGCATAAAAGTACGTTGCGCCGAATTTTTCGGAGTTTTCCAAAAGTTGACAAACGTTATATACACGGTATCTGAAAGTTGAAGCGTCCGGCCTATCATATAAATAGATGCACAATTTTTTATTTTTTGCAATGGATGTTGCTTCCTTTATTCTTTCAAATAAGGGATAATTACATCTTCCTTCACAAGGGAATTTAATATTTAATGTTGTCATTCATGAATCTCAAAACTTTATCTAAATTAGAATTCCAATCTGTACTGATATTAGTATTAGCATAATTCTCAGACCTTTTTTCAATGTCACAAGATAATTTAAGTGCTTTGTCAAGATTATTGAGAAAATCTTCGGTATCTAATTTAGTTACGATAATGTTTTTGCTCTCACTAAAATGAGTTTTATTCTCAAAAGAATTTGTGAGAACGATACACCCAGAGAGCAGCGAGTCGTAAGGCGGATAAGAAGGGTGAGGCGTATACATTAAAGAAATAGTTAAGTCAGTTTTACCCAAAAATTTCTTATATTTTTTTAAATCCAAGACTCCTACATTTATAGGTCTATATCCATTAGAAAATTCAAAATCGGGGTACTGTTGAGAGCCTGCTAAATAGATATCCCAATCGTTGGTATTTATAATGCCTGATTTTATAGCTTTGTCAATGAGAGCTAAGCCTGTCCAGAATAAATTTCTTGGGTTATGAGGCCTTGCATAAAAAAAGATTCTATTTTTTTCGCCTGGTTGTTTTTGGGAAATTTTATCTACTTTAAAAATTTTAGGAAAAGCAGGTTCGAAGGAAAAAGATTGTCCCTTTATACAGTTATGTATTTTAAAATAATCATTAAGAAAATGAGAATTGACAATAAATATTATATTTTCATCATTTTCGATTGATTTACATAATAGATGGTTATCGCCATGAGGGTAAAAAAAAGTTTCTACTTCTTGAATAAGATAGAAGAACTTTCTAGTTGGAAAAGTCTGTCTTATTGAATAAGCGCTCCACCACGATGTGGCCAAGAACTCATCTTCTGTTGACAAAAGAACCGGAGTCATGTCAGTAGAAAATTCTACTCTGTTAGGCTTTTCCAACTGGTAGAAATTCAAAAGATTAAAATAATCATTTGGGTTTGCAGGGGAACACCTTGTAATAATTCGTAATGGTAAATTGTTTTTGTTACAGTAAATAGTAGCTAAAATTAATGCAGTGGCCACTCCTCCGAATAAAGATTCTTTACCTATTGAGTCTGTAACAAGATTTAAAAATTTAGGATTGTTTCCTCCAATAAGCGAACAATTTAACTTTTTTATTTTTGGGAAATTTTGTTCTAAAACTTTATCTACCTTAATACCGGTTTTTTTATTGCCAAATAGAAAAGAGGACTCATTGGGAATATTTTTTTTCTCTTCCGTGAAAACAACTTGATTATTTTTTTTTAAAATATTTTTATAGAAATAATAAGTTGAATTAATTGTAAAATTAACAGATTTGCTTACAAAATTAGATCTACTAGAGATGTAATTGATCAATGAGTTCGTACTAGTATATCTAAAATATGTTAGGCCATGGATCCTTTTTAAATAAGCATTGATTCTTTTCATTTTATATCTTCATTTTCTGTTCTCAAATAACCTTATCCTTGCTTCGAGCAAGGGGCGACATTAAATTTTATTTAGAATTTATCTTAATTCTATAAATATAAAGCTGTTTGTTGAGTCTCATAAGCTAAAAAATTTCTTATAAATAAATTTCATGGCCTCGTATAGGCGTGGATAATCGCATAATTTCTTCTTAATAATTTCTACCACAAAAAACAATATTTTTTCTGTGATTTTCATTCTAGCATTGAAATATAATTGATTATCATAAAGAACCGATATTTGGTTTATGTTTATAACTCTGCCAGTATAAAAACCAGATTTTCTTGCTACCATGGGATAACATCTTTCTATTGCATGAAGAATTGTTCCATCTGAACTCTTCAAAGGTTCTTTGGGAAAATCAGCTATCCGCAAATTTGAATTAGTTAAGGAGATTAATGCTTCCGAACGTGCCCAAAACATCCCTCCAAAGGGAGCAGAGAAGGCATCAATTTCCTCTCTGGAAGAAAAAAGTGTTCCAGAAAATACTTTTTGATTCAATGATGAAATGGAAGTTAAATTCCTACCCAACGGGTTGAGAACAGATGGAATAAATTTACCAAAAAAAGGCACAGGCGGTACTAAAAGCCCTAAGAGGGGATTATTCTGAAACGTATTCAAGATCTCTTTTATGGAGTCGGGAGACGGACAAAGGTTAAGTTCGCAGTGCTTCATGAAATCCATTCCCAACAATGCAGGTTTTGCATGCGAAGTTTTTTTGTCATGCAATACGCAGACGTACTCATATTTTTGCCATACATCTTTACACGTAACAAAAAAGGCAGCCTCATTCCTTCCTCGATTCATTTGAAATCTATAGTCTATGGATGTTCTAGAATTAGCGAATAGGGCCTGGTAGGATTCGAGCAATTTTGTTTTGGGTGAAACAACTACTATGTCAGCTATCCCAACAAATCGGTTTAAAATTTCACTTATATAGTTCGTCATATCCTCATAATAAACGTAACATATGACAGCAACATTGGTTCTTTTTTTGTTTTCGATGTTCTCTTTTCCAATGATAAAGTTTAAGTGTAAAGTGAAAATCAGTTTCGTAGGACTCTCATGTTTAATGAGTGATCGCAGTATCTGGCGATAATTTCCTCTGTTTTCCTTTACATAATTTAAAGATAAAGAGGGAATATTTCCGTATGAGTTATGGAGGTACTTTCCGTAATCTTCTGTAAATATCTTCTTTTTTAGGAGAGGAGAGCCATTAAGAAAAAGTTCAACTGGATAATAAATTGAAGGATTTATGTCAGAGGAAGGTAAAGTTGCTGGATCAACCAACGCTCTACATCTAAACCCTTTTTTTGAGTAAAAAGCTGTTAACCTGAGTTCACCCAACTTTACTGCATCATTCCAGTTATTTATTTTTGGCAATGTATTCCAAAAATGACTAAATACATTCCAGTCAGTTAACACTCTTTTCTTAAATACGAGAAAATAAGACTGAAGGTGAAAAGGTATCTTTTTATCCTTGAATCCAGTTATGCCCCAG
>ERZ825324.5180-NODE-5180-length-10066-cov-4.155429_pt1 | contig 10066 bp, 9 predicted proteins | sample MGYA00519859_ERZ825324 | MGnify/ENA primary metagenome ERZ825324 (study PRJEB31778, sample SAMEA3449198) | human gut metagenome | biome: human gut; feature: human-associated habitat; material: faeces | place: United Kingdom | collected 2010/2012 ... | reverse complement strand
GAATTGGAACAAAAATCCTGCCTGAGACTTCTTGCCGAATTGTGCGGTGCTGCCTGAAAAAAATCGCTGCCGCACCGGACTTCCCGGTGCGGCAGGACTGTAACTGCACAATAAACGCCCGCATACCGGATACGGTCAGGCATGCGGGCGTTCTTTCGCTACCATTTTGGGCGGGTATTTTTTACCGGAAGATGGCGCCGGGAATATTGCAAATTGCAGGAAAATAGTATATGATAGAGCGGACAGAAAAAGCTGTGCAAATTGATTGCCTGGGGGTATAGAAAGATGACCATTGATGACTTGACGATCGGCCAGTCCGGCGTGATTTCTCAGGTGGGCGGCGAAGGGCCGCTGCGCCTGCGGTTTCTGGATATGGGGCTGATTCCCGGAACAAAAGTAACGCTGCAGAAAATCGCGCCTATGGGCGACCCGATCCAGATCCAGGTGCGGGGCTATGAGTTGACCATCCGCCGGGAGGATGCCCGGAAAATCGCGCTGAAGGAGGGGACGGTATGATTTTCGCACTGGCGGGAAACCAGAACTGCGGCAAAACCACCCTGTTTAACGCTCTTACCGGCTCCAATCAGCATGTGGGCAATTTCCCCGGTGTTACGGTGGATCAGAAGGCGGGCGTAATCAAGGGAACTGACCATCAGGTGGTGGACCTGCCCGGCATTTACTCCATCCGCCCCTATACGCAGGAGGAGATCGTTACCCGGGATTTCATCCTCAAATCCAGACCGGACGCCATTATCAACATTGTGGACGCCACCAACATAGAGCGGAACCTCTATCTGACGCTTCAGCTCCTGACGCTTCAGGTGCCTACGGTGATCGCCCTGAACATGATGGACGAGCTGGTTGGCAACGGCGGCAGCGTGGACGTGCAGAAGATGTCGGAAGCCCTCGGTGTTCCGGTGGTTCCCATTTCCGCGGCGAAAAATCAGGGCATCACCGAGCTGGTGGATACGCTTATCGACACCGCCTCCCGCCGGGTGACGCCCAAGGTGCAGGATTTCTGCCCCGAGGGGCCGGTGCATCGGTGCATCCATGCGGTGTGCCACATCATCGAGGATCATGCCCAGCGCATCAACATCGCCCGCCGCTTCTGCGCCATGAAGCTCATCGAGGGCGAGCAGGACTTTTTCGACGCGCTGGAGCTGAGTCAGAACGAAAAAGAACTGATCGAGCACACCGTCATCGAGATGGAGCATGAGACCGGGCTGGACAGAAATGCCGCGCTGGCGGACATGCGCTATAATTTCATCGAAAAGGTCTGCGGCGAGTGCGTGGTGAAGGCGAAGGAGAGCAGGGAGCACCGGCGCAGTATGCAGATCGACAAGGTGCTGACCCACCGGATTTTTGCCATCCCGCTGTTTATCGCAATTATGGGACTGGTGTTCTTCCTGACCTTCAACGTGGTGGGTGCGTTCCTGTCCAACGTCATGTCCTATGCCATTGACGGTCTGACCCTTCTGGCCGACCGGGCACTGACGGCCTACGGCATCAACCCTGTGGTACATAGTCTGGTCATTGACGGCATTTTCGCCGGTGTGGGCAGCGTGGTGAGCTTCCTGCCGCTGATCGTGACGCTGTTTTTCTTCCTGTCCATTCTGGAGGACAGCGGCTATATGGCCCGGGTGGCCTTTGTCATGGACAAGCTGCTGCGGAAGATCGGCCTTTCCGGAAGGAGCTTCGTGCCCATGCTGGTGGGCTTCGGCTGCTCCGTCCCCGCCATCATGGCGACGAGAACCCTTTCCTCCAACCGGGATCGGAAAATGACCATTCTGCTGACCCCCTTCATGAGCTGCTCGGCGAAAATTCCCATTTACACCCTGTTCGCCGCCGCGTTTTTCCCGGGGCATGAGCTGCTCGTGATGCTGGCACTGTATTTCGGCGGCATTCTGGTGGGCATTCTGGTGGCGCTGGTTCTGAAAAATACCGCATTCAAGGGCAATCCCGTTCCCTTTGTAATGGAGCTGCCCAATTACCGCTTCCCCTCGGCAAAATCCGTGGTTCTGCTGATGTGGGAGAAGGCGAAGGATTTCCTGACCCGGGCGTTTACGGTGATCTTTATGGCCACGGTCATCATCTGGTTCATGCAGACCTTCGATACCCGGCTGAACGTGGTGGAAAACAGCGCCGACAGCATTCTCGCCGCGCTTGGGCGGCTGGTATCGCCCATCTTTGCGCCGCTGGGCTTCGGCGATTGGCGGATGGTGACGGCGCTGGTGTCCGGCTTCACCGCGAAGGAAGCGGTGGTCAGCACTTTCGGCGTGATTCTGGGCGTCAGCACGGAACAGCTTGGCATTGCGCTGCACTCCCTGTTTACAACGGCGTCGGCGGCGAGCTTCCTTGCCTTCTGCCTGCTGTACACCCCCTGTGTGGCGGCGGTTTCCACCATTAAGACGGAGCTGAAATCCGGCTGGAAGACGGTGGGGATCGTGTTTGCACAGTGTCTGGTTGCCTGGCTGGCGGCATTCATGGTCTACCATGTGGGGCTGCTGCTGACATGAGCTGGCTGGATTATCTGCTGCTTGCCCTGATCGGCGGGTACTGTGCGTACTTACTGCTGCGCAGAAAGAAAAAAGACGGCTGCTGCGGGGACTGCTCCCGGTGCGGCAGGAAAAGCGAAAAATAAATGACCCGCTGTCATCCGATTTTGGTGGATGACAGCGGGTTTTTGCACTATATTATTGCTTCCTTCGCCGGTTGTATAGCTTGGCAAGGCCGCCCTCGCTGGTTTCCCGGAAGCGGTGATCCAGATTGACGCCGGTCTCCCGCATGGCGCGGCACACCATGTCATAGCTGATGTTCCGGGAGCCGGTGAGAAAATAGCTCAAATTGCAGGCGTTCATGGCGCGGACTGCGGCGACGGCGTTGCGCTCGATGCAGGGAATCTGCACCAGACCGCAGATGGGGTCGCAGGTCAGACCAAGATGGTGCTCCATGGCGACCTCCGCGGCGTACTCCACCTGATCCAGATCCTGATGGTACAGCTCCGCCAGCGCCGCCGCGGCCATGGAGCAGGCGGTGCCGATCTCCGCCTGACAGCCGCACTCCGCCCCGGAGATGGAGGCGTTGGTCTTGGTCAGGTTGCCGATGATGCCGGCGGTGGCAAGCCCACGGCAAATCTGCGCGTCGGTAAAGCCTTTCGTCGCCTGAGCGTATTTGAGGACGGCGGGCAGCACGCCGCAGGCGCCGCAGGTGGGGGCGGTGACGATGGTGCCGTTGTCCGCGTTCTGTTCGGCGACGGCGTAGGCGTAGGCGGCAATCATCTGGAATTCCTTCATGGCCGGGTTTTCGTCATGGGGGTGCTGCTCGTACAGGTATTTTGCCTTGCGCTGGACGTTCAGACCGCCGGGAAGTACGCCGGTTTTGGAAAGACCCTCGTCGATGGACTGCTTCATGGTCTGCCAGACGTCCAGAAGGAACGCCCAAATCTCCGGCCCTTCGTTCAGCTCCACATAGTCGCTGAGGGTCTGGATGTAGCGCCATTTGCAGAAATCGGCGATCTCCGCGAAGGAATGCTCCACGTAGACTTCTTCACTCTCGGAATCCGTCTGACCGGGGATGCGGATATCGCCGCCGCCGATGGATTCCACCCGCAGCCTGTCCGCTTCCGCCCCGTTTTTCAGAGCGATCAGGTCCATGGTGTTGGGGTGGGCGGAGGCGGGGAGCGCCTCGTCGGAGAACACGATCTCCGTGGGGACGGGGGCGAGGACCTCCCGCAGCACCCGGTCGGTGCCGTGGCCCACGCCGGTTTTGCTCAGAGAGCCGTAGAGGATCACCCGGAAGCCGTCGGCCTGCGGGTGGGCGTTCTTAAAATAGTTCGCGGCACGTTCCGGCCCCATGGTATGGGAGGACGAGGGGCCTTTGCCGGTTTTGTAAATTTCACGGATGGATTTCATAGAGGAACCTCCGAATTTCTATATCTGCCGGGAAACCGGCGGAGTACTATTTTCTTTAGTATAACAAATTCGGGAGGAAATTACAATGGGTTTTCCTCCCGGTTTTGCAGTGCTTCCAGGCTCAGCTCTCCCGCCAGCTTGTAAAGGCTGTCGCAGAGCACCTGCTCCAACGGCAGTCCTGCCCAGTCGGCGACCCGGGAATAAAACAGAGCCACGGCCGGCTCCAAGTACAGCGTAACCTTTGTCATAAGCGCCTCCTGAGCGGAAAATTTTTATGAAAAACATCTGCTTCATCCTATGCAGACCCTTGACAATGGTGCTATAATAGAGTATCAAGATTTGGCATTCTGAGAGGATGAGGAAATATGGCAAAAGAGAAAAAGGTGGAGCAGATCACCGACATGGAGGTCGATTTTGCGCAGTGGTACACGGACGTGTGCCGGAAGGCCGAACTGGTGGAGTACGCCTCCGTCAAGGGCTTTACCATCCTGCGCCCCTATGGCTACGCCATCTGGGAGAATATGCAGCGGATCATGGACGGCGAATTCAAGAAAACCGGCCATGAGAACGTGGCAATGCCCGTGCTGATCCCGGAAAGCCTGCTGAAAAAGGAAGGCGAGCTGGTCAACGGATTTGCCCCCGAGGTAGCATGGGTCACCATGGGCGGCAGTGAGAAGCTGGAAGAGCGTCTGGCCTTCCGTCCCACCTCCGAGACCATGTTCTGCGACCACTGGTCGAACATTCTGCAGACCTACCGGCAGCTGCCCATGCTGTACAACCAGTGGTGCTCCGTCATCCGCTGGGAGAAGACCACCCGCCCCTTCCTGCGTTCCCGGGAATTCTGGTGGCAGGAGGGTCATACCATCCATGAGACCGCCGAGGAGGCCAAGGCCGAGACGGAGCAGCAGCTGAAGTGCTACGCCGATTTCTTTGAAAATGTTCTGGCCATCCCTGTGGTGCCCGGCCAGAAGACCGAGAAGGAGAAGTTCGCCGGCGCCGAAGCGACCTACACCGTGGAGTGCATGATGAAGGATCACAAGGCGCTTCAGGGCGCGACCTCCCACTACTTCGGCGACAAGTTCAGCCGTGCCTACAACGTTACCTTTACCGGCCGGGACAACAAGCAGCAGTACCCCTTCCAGACCTCATGGGGCAGCACGACCCGGATGATCGGCGCGGTGATCATGACACACGGCGATAATAACGGATTGGTTCTGCCTCCCAAGATCGCCCCCATTCAGGTCATCATTCTGCCCATCGCTCAGCACAAGCCCGGCGTTCTGGAAGCGGCGGCGCAGCTGAAAGAGCGTTTGGTGAACGCCGGATTCCGGGTGAAGGTGGACGATTCCGACAACTCCATGGGCTGGAAGTGCGCCGAGTATGAGATGAAGGGCGTGCCTCTGCGGGTGGAGTGCGGCCCGAGAGATCTGGAAAACGGCCAGTGCATTCTGGTGCGCCGGAACGACGGCGAGAAGACCGTCATCAAGCTGGAAGAGCTGGAACAGGCCGTGGAAGCCCAGCTGGAGCTGGTGCAGAAGGGCATGTACGAGAAGGCAAAGAAGAATCTGGAGGAGCATATCTACGAGGCGCACTCCGTTGAGGAAGCCAAGGAGCTCCAGCAGAAGAACGGCGGCTTCATCAAGACCATGTGGTGCGGCGACGAAGCCTGCGAGCTGAAGATGAAAGAGGTCGCCGGAATGTCCTCCCGGTGTATGCCCCTGAAGCAGGAGCATCTGGGCGACACCTGCGCCTGCTGCGGAAAGCCCGCCAAGCATATGATTTACTGGGGCGTCGCGTACTGAGAATCGTGAAGAAAATAGCAGACCTGCCTGCGGGCAGGTCTGTTTCAGGGGATATAAGTTTACATAATATGGAGGAATATGGAGAGAATTCTGATTATTGGCTGCTCTGGCAGCGGAAAATCCACCCTTGCCGTGGCTTTGGGGGAAAAGCTGGGATTGCCGGTGGTGCATCTTGACCAGCTGTGGTGGAAAGAGGGCTGGCGCAATGTGACCCGGGAGGAATTTGACTCCCGGCTTGCCATGGCGATGAACATGGACGGCTGGATCATCGACGGCAATTACAGCCGCACCATGGAAATGCGGCTGGCGAAATGCGACACCGTTATTTATCTGGATTTTAACCGCTGGGCGTGCCTGCGGGGGATGTGTCAGCGGGTGTTCGGCAATTACGGGAAGGCGCGTCCCGACATGGCGCAGGGCTGTCCGGAACGGTTCGACCCATCCTTTGTGAAGTGGATCTGGAATTACAACAAAAACAACCGGGTGCGCAATTACATGTATCTTGCGCAGGCGAAGCACGCCAAAACGATCGTCCTGAAAAACCGGAAGGAGGTCAAGGCATTCCTCCGGAATCTAGGGGACACGCTGCCCGACTGAATCTGACACGACAAAAATTGACAGCCCCAACCGTCAGGTTGGGGCTGTAGAGATATTGAATTCTTACACGATGCCCTGTGCGGTCATGGCGTCGGCGACTTTCAGGAAACCGGCGATATTGGCACCGGCAACGTAGTTGCCCTCCATGCCGTATTCCTTGGCGGCGTTGTCCAGATTGTGGAAGATGTTCACCATGATGGTTTTCAGCTTGGCGTCCACTTCCTCGAACGTCCAGCTCAGGCGCTCGGAATTCTGGGTCATTTCCAGCGCGGAGGTGGCGACACCGCCCGCGTTGGAGGCCTTGCCGGGGCAGAACAGAATGCCGTGCTCCTGCAGGTAAGCGGTGGCGTCCAGAGAGGTGGGCATGTTGGCACCCTCGGCCACGGCGAAGCAGCCGTTTGCCACCAGCGCCTTGGCATCGTCCAGCAGAAGCTCGTTCTGGGTGGCGCAGGGCAGAGCCACGTCACACTTTACCGTCCACACGCCCTTGCCCTCGTGGTAGACGGAGTTGGGACGCGCCTTGGCGTACTCAGTCAGGCGGGCGCGGCGCACCTGCTTGACGTCGATCAGAGTGGCCACATCGATGCTGTCGGGATCGTAGATCCAGCCGGTGGAATCGGAACAGGTGACGGGCTTGGCGCCCAGCTGCCATGCCTTCTCAATGGCGTAGGTCGCCACGTTGCCCGCGCCGGAAACCACAACGGTCTTGCCCTCAAGGGACTTGCCGTTGCAGCGGAGCATTTCGTCCGTCAGGTACAGCAGGCCGTAACCGGTGGCTTGGGTACGGGCAAGGCTGCCGCCGTAGGAAAGGCCCTTGCCAGTGAGCACGCCCTCGTACAGATTGCGGATGCGCTTGTACTGGCCGAACAGGTAGCCGATCTCCCGGCCGCCCACGCCGATGTCACCGGCGGGAACGTCGGTATCCGCGCCGATGTACTTGTACAGCTCCGTCATGAAGCTCTGGCAGAAAGCCATGACTTCCCGGTCGGACTTGCCCTTGGGGTCAAAGTCGGAACCGCCCTTGCCGCCGCCGATGGGCAGACCGGTGAGGCTGTTCTTGAACACCTGCTCAAAGCCCAGAAACTTGATGACGCTTAAGGTAACGCTGGGATGGAAGCGCAGACCGCCCTTGTAGGGGCCGATGGCACTGTTGAACTGGACGCGATAGCCGTTGTTCACCTGAACCTGACCCTTGTCGTCCACCCACGGAACCCGGAACAGAACGGCGCGCTCGGGGGTGGTCAGACGCTCCAGCAGAGCGTCCCGGCGGTAAGCATCCTCGTTTTTCTCAATTACGGGGCGCAGAGATTCCAGAACTTCATAGACCGCCTGATTGAATTCGGGCTGGTCGGGATTTTGCTTTTTGACCCGGGCAAGGGTCTCGTCAACATAACTCATGAACAAATGTCCCTCCATGAAAGATTAGTATGCCCGAATTGTAACAGAACCGGGCGGAAAAAACAAGGGGTATCTGCAACTTTTTCGTCGCGTGATTGCATTTTCCGCAAAATCGTCGATCGGCACAGGCGGAATCGGAAGACTGGAAAGCGTCATCTTGCCCGGGGAATGATCTCCTCCCGGATGACCGAAACGAGAGTGTCCAGCTCCTCGGCGGTGGTGTCCCGGCACAGGGAGACCCGGAAGGAGCCGTCCATGATCTCCGGAGGCAGACCCATGGCTTCCAGCACATGGCTGCGGTGCCCCTTGGCACAGGCGGAACCGGCGGAAACGCAGATGCCGTGGTCTTGCAGAATATTGATGGTGTTCTGGGTGGGTACGCCGGGGACGGACAGGGACAGGATGTGTGGCGCGTCGTGAGCGCCGTTGACGACCAGCCCGTCCAGCTTGGAAAGTTGGGAAACGGCATGCGAAAGCAGTGCCTTTTCCCGGGCGGCATCTGCGTTAAAAGTGGCGGACAGGGCGGTGCAGGCGGCGGCGAAGCCGAAAATGGCCGGGGTCGCTTCTGTGCCGCTGCGGTAGCCTCCCTCCTGACCGCCGCCTTGCAGCAGCGCCGGGAAGGACTTCAGTCGGGGAGAGATATACAGCGCGCCGCAGCCCTTGGGACCGTGGATTTTATGGGAAGAAACGGAGATCAGGTCCGCGCCCAGCGTCTTCGCGGAGAAGGGGACTTTCAGGAAGCCCTGCACCGCGTCAGTGTGGAAAATTGCGTCGGGGCAGAGCCGATGGGTCAGCCGCGCCATCTGCTGAATGGGCATGACGGAACCGGTCTCGTTGTTGACCATCATGACGGAAACCAGAATGGTGTCCTTCCGCAGAGCGGCTTTCAGCGCGTCCACGGAGATGCGCCCCAGACTGTCCGGCTGCAAATAGGTCACGGAGAAGCCCTGAGATTCCAGATCCTTCATGCAGTTTAAGATAGCGTGATGCTCGATAGCGGTGGTGACGATGTGCTTTCCCCGCTTGCCCATGCGCTTCGCGGTGCCGAACACGGCCCAGTTGTCGGCTTCCGTGCCGCCGGAGGTGAAGAACACCCGGTCAGGTTCCGCCCCCATGGCGGCGGCGACGGCGTGGCGGGCGGTACGCAGTTCCCGGGCGGCGCGGATGCCGAAATCGTACAGAGCGCTGGGATTGCCCCAGTTTTCAGTCAACGCTTTTGTCATGGCCTCCACTGCCTCCGAACAGGGGCGGGTGGTGGCGGAATTGTCAAGGTAAATCATGTTATTATCCCTTTTCGTCGATTATTTTCCCACGCAGAACCGCTCGAAAATTCGCGCGGTGATGTCCTCCCGGACGGTTGCGCCGGTGATCTCGCCCATGGCTTCCATGGCCTGCTCCACGTCGGTGAGCACCGCGTCGGGAGTGACGCCCAGCTGCAGGCCCTGAAGAGCCCGAAGCATGGCTTCGTAGGCCCGGCGGATGGCGTCGAACTGCCGGGCGTTGGTGAGAATGGAGCCGTCGCAGGGCGTTTCGTTTTCAAACATAGTATCAACGGCGTCCGCAAGCTGGTCAAGCCCCGCCCCGGTTTTCGCGCAGATGGGAATGACATTCAGGAAGGGCAGTTCCCCCGGCTCCACGGTGCTGCCAAGGTCGGTTTTGTTGATGAGCGCCACCGCGTTCTCCTGCTCCATGCACAGGTCAATGATGGCCTGATCTTCTTCGTCCAACGGCTGGGAGCCGTCGCAGACGAAGATCACCAGATCGGCGTTTTCCACCGCTTCCCGGGAACGCCGGACGCCCATGGCCTCCACGGTATCGGCGGTTTCCCGGATACCGGCGGTGTCGATGAGCCGCAGACGGGTGGAACCCAGCAGCACCGTTTCCTCCACCGTATCCCGGGTGGTGCCGGGAACGTCGGTGACGATGCAGCGGTCAAACCCTGCCAGCGCGTTCAGAAGACTGGATTTGCCCACATTGGGTTTGCCCACAATGGCGGCGGCCACGCCCTGCCGGAGGATACGCCCCTGACCGTAGGTTTGCAGCAGGGCATACAGCGCTTTGGCATCGCCCCGAAGGCTTTTGCTGTATTGTTCAAGCCCAAAGTCCTCGATATCCTCGTCGGGGTAGTCCAGCACCGCGTGGAAATGGCTGCACAGATTGGTCAGGTCGTCGTAAATGGGCGCGAGCTGCTTTTGCAGCTTGCCGCCCACCTGCCCCGCGGCGTTGGCGGCGGCATCGGCGGTGTCCGCTTCGATGAGATCGATGACGGCTTCCGCCTGCGTCAGATCCATTTTTCCGTTGAGAAAGGCGCGCTTGGTGAATTCTCCCCGCTTGGCGGGAAGCGCCCCGGCGAGATAC
>ERZ825324.5177-NODE-5177-length-10071-cov-6.595248_pt1 | contig 10071 bp, 5 predicted proteins | sample MGYA00519859_ERZ825324 | MGnify/ENA primary metagenome ERZ825324 (study PRJEB31778, sample SAMEA3449198) | human gut metagenome | biome: human gut; feature: human-associated habitat; material: faeces | place: United Kingdom | collected 2010/2012 ... | reverse complement strand
AACTGACAAAAAATCTTCTCACAAAATCAAGCACAAAAAGATTCCGAGAGTACATTAAATTGTTTTAACGAATATATTTTTCTGCTATTTTCTTAAGTTTTTCTGGATTTTGGGTATACCAACTTTCATAGGTTAAATGCTCTGCCGAAATCATCTGACCAAGTTCTACAAAGAAATCCGGAATTTCTTCTGCAAGCATTGTTCCCCATTCTTCTCCAAAATGCTCTGCTCCCTGTGCATCTGTTCCATTTACATGAAAAGCAAATGCCGGCTGCATTTTTCCATCCACACGTTTAGATGCCCCGTGGAAACCAAGCTTTCCAATCTGATGTGTTCCGCAAGAAGAAGTACATCCAGATATATGAATTCTTGGAAGTACCCCATCTGCAAAATGATAAGGCTCTACTGTCGCCACAATACTTGCAAGCAATCCCTGAGAATCTCTAAGTCCAATCTGGCATACGGTACTTCCAATACATGATACAGATGTTTCAAACAAATTTTTTGCCCCGTCTTCTGTAATTGCAGCAATCTCCTTTGCCTGTGACGCATTCAGATTAATAATATACAATGTTTCATCTGGAGCAATGCGAACTTCTGCGTCTTCAATATCTTTTATTATATTATAAATTTCTTCAAACTTCTTCACTGGGACAATTCCACCTATTGGGTGATATGCCACTGCATATAGTCCCTGTTGTTTCTGTGGAAGAATACGTTCTGATGCTGCTTCTTTTTGTGGATAACTTTCTGCTATTTCTAATATAACATTTTTATCCGTTTTTACTATGTTTTCTGGTACATTCCTGGTTATGCTCTCTGTTATATTTTCTGACATATCAGCAGTGTTTTTTCCTTCAACATCATCCGCACTATTATTTCCCATATTATTTATTGCATTTTCGGCTACTTTTCCTTCTAACTTTATAAGAAGAGAATCTTTATATTCTGCCTTTACTTCTGCTAACTTTTCCTGATATGCTTTGCGGTAGCCATCTACCCCTAATGTCTCCTGCATGTATCTTGTTCTTGATTTAGCACGACTCTCATAATTACCATAAGTAGTAAATGTCCGAACCATTGCTTCTACATAATAAAGTACCTCTTCAGGCTTTACATTTTCCGCAACCTTTACTCCCATTCGGTAATTATTTCCCAGTCCGCCTGCACTGTATACATCAAAAGTTCCTTCTTCTTTTGCTACAAATCCAAGATCTCTAAACGTTGCATGTGTTACATTCGCCGGAGAATTAGAAAATCCTACTTTTAACTTTCTTGGAAGCTTCACCGTCTTGATGATTCCCATCAGATAATCTCCCGCTTCTTCCGCATAAGGAAGTACATCGAAATATTCCCCCTGTTCCACCCCAGAGAGGGGAGAGACCATAGTATTTCTTGGGAAATCTCCACCGCCTCCTCGAGTAACAATGCCAGCATCCATTGCCTGCTCCATAATATCGCAAACCGCCTTTGCATCTAAATCATGAAACTGCACTGTCTGGCAAGTTGTGATATGTGCTCTTTTCACATCATACCTTTCAATAGAATCTACGAGGAACTTTAACTTTTCCTTCGTCACTCTGCCGCCTGGCATACGCAGGCGGAGCATGCTCGCTTCTCCACCTTTTTGTGCATAACTTCCAAAGCCGCCAGAGAAACCTTTATAATCTTTCACACTGACTTCTTTTGCATAAAATTTCTCTGTCATCTCTCGAAATTCTTTTAAATCTGCTTTAAATTCCTTCATTAATTCCTGATTCATATTTCCTCGACCTTACTTTCTATTATTCTCTATAACGCATTATTATTTTCTCTCAATAATAACGAATTAAATTATATCATACTTATCCTACCTGCAAAAGTAGTAATAAATTTAATAGTAATTTGTTGAGCTAAACAAAAGCGACAGGCTAACCAGGAAACTAATTGGTAAATTTATTGTTTGACAATTTGGGGATTTCTCAGAAAATTGTACTCATTAGGAAATTAAATTTGAAAGGGCCAATACTCAAACTACTGGCATAATGTAGCTAACGCGAAGCGCAATTGTTAGCACTCATTTAAATTGAGTGCTAATTTTTTCTTGACATTCCTGCAAACTGGTATTAGTATAAGAATGGTATTGATAAAAATACAAAGGCAATATTCCAGTCAGAAGTTTTTTTGACTTAGTTCATAGAATATTAGCCTACATTTATATAATTAATTTTAAGGAGATGCTTATTATGGCTAAACAGGGAAGTTTATCAATTAACAGTGAAAATATTTTTCCTATTATAAAGAAGTGGCTCTATTCTGACCACGACATTTTCATCCGTGAGTTAGTAAGTAACGGATGCGATGCTGTAACAAAGCTGAAAAAGCTTTCTGTTATGGGTGAATTTGAAGAAGCTGACGATGAGAAGTATAAAGTAGAAGTTCGTATTAATCCTACTGACAAGACTCTTACCTTTATTGATAATGGTATTGGTATGACAGAGGACGAAGTAGACGAATACATCAATCAGATTGCTTTTTCTGGTGCTGCTGCTTTCATGGAACAGTATAAAGACAAAGCAAGTGATGAGCAGATTATCGGTCATTTCGGACTTGGTTTCTATTCTGCATTTATGGTTGCTGATAAGGTTACTATTGATACTCTTTCTTATAAAGAAGGCGCTACACCAGTTCACTGGGAATGTGATGGTGGTACAGAATTTGATATGGAAGATGGTGACAAAGCAGAGCGTGGTACAACAATTACTCTTTACCTCAACGATGAGAGTTATGAATTCTGTAATGAATACCGCTGCCGCGAAGTTCTTAACAAATACTGTTCTTTCATGCCAGTTGAAATTTACTTTGTAAATGAGGAAGAAGAAGCGAAAAAGGCTGAGGAAGCTGCTAAAAAGGACGCTGAAGAAAAGGTAATTGACGTAGACGTAACGGACGCTGATGCAAAAGAAAATAACACTGATACAGAAGATGGTGATTCCGAAGTAACTCTTGAAGATGAGGAAGAGGATGAAGAGGATGCACCTAAGCCAATCAACCAGATTCATCCATTATGGACAAAGCATCCAAACGACTGTACTGATGAAGAATATAAAGAATTTTACCGTGATGTATTCCACGATTATAAAGAGCCTTTATTCTGGATTCATTTGAACATGGATTATCCATTTAACTTAAAAGGTATCCTTTATTTCCCTAAAATCAATACAAAATATGATACAATCGAGGGAACAATTAAGTTATATAACAATCAGGTATTTATCGCAGATAATATTAAAGAAGTTATTCCTGAATACCTCTTATTATTAAAGGGATGCATTGACTGTCCAGACCTTCCACTGAACGTATCAAGAAGTGCATTACAGAATGACGGTTTTGTTAAGAAAATTTCTAACTACATCACTAAGAAAGTTGCGGAAAAGCTTTCCGGTATGTGCAAGACCGATCGTGAAAACTATGAAAAATACTGGGATGACATCAGCCCATTCATTAAGTTTGGCTGCATCCGTGACCAGAAATTTAACGATAAGATGAAAGATTACATCATCTTCAAGAACATGGAGGGCAAATATGTTACACTTCCAGATTATCTTGAAGCTGGTAAAGAAAAATACGAAAACAATGTTTTCTATATCACAGATGAAGTAGCACAGTCTCAGTATATCAATATGTTCAAAGAACAGGAAATTGATGCCATCTACCTGACACACCAGATTGATACAACATTTATCACTCACTTAGAGCAGAGAAATCCAGAAGTAAAATTCCTGCGTATCGACTCTGAACTGACTGATAACTTCAAAGAAACAATTGATGAGAACGAAGAAAAAGAACTCACTGAAAAGCTTTCCGAGAAGTTCAAAAAGGCAACTGGTGTTGAAAACTTAATCGTAAAAGTTGAAAAGCTGAAAAATGCCGATATGCCTTCTATGATCACCGTTTCTGAACAAACACGTCGTATGTCCGAAATGATGGAAATGTACGGAATGAGCAACAGCTCCACAGGACTTGGTGCAGAAGGTGAAACTCTCGTCCTTAACATGAACAATGACTTAGTTCAGTATGTTTTAAACAATGACGAAAGCGAAAATACTACTACAATCTGCCAGCAGCTCTATGACCTTGCACGTCTGGCAAACCATCCGCTGAAACCGGAAGAGATGACTGCATTTGTTGCACGTTCCAATAAAATACTCTCCATTCTGACGAAATAATTTCTGATTTGCCGCAGGCAAGGGAGACGCCCTCTGGGAATGAAATAATCCTTATTTCATTCCCAGAGGGCGTCTCCCTTGCTGCACAATCAGAAGTTAATAAAATCCATTATATTCTTTGTCGTTTTTCTTTAATTCCTGATTAATATATCCTCTTCCTAATTTCTCTGGAAGTGTTTTTTGACCAGAGAACAGATTCGTTCCTAATCCCAGGCGATTTCCATCAATCTGTACTCCCAAAGCTGCTAATGTCGTTGGAAACATATCCATTGTAGAAAAATCTCTGTTTTCGGTCACATTTTCTTTATAGGTACAATCAGCATTGATAATTGTATTATACACGGTTCTTTTATAATTATTATTTAAATTACCCCATATCGGATCGGACGTATCGACCATTGTCGTATGATCACCAGCTATAACAATTGTCGTATTTTTGTAAAAATCCTGTTTTTTTATCCATTCTACAAAGTCATATACCTGCTGGTCTGCACAGGCAATTACATTAGCATATTGTCTGTTATATTTATCTTTACAAAGTCGGCATTTATAACCTCGTGGAAAATGCGTATCCACCGTCAGCATTGTAAGATTAAATGGTTTGTCAGACGAAGAAAGCTGTTCGAGCTGCTTCTTCGCACGTTTATATAATATTTCGTCTTCATGCCCCCAAAATACTTTGTAATCCGGCGCAATGAATCCTTCTTTTTTCGCTGCGTTATAATCTTCTATATGAAAATCTTTGTGGCTTGTAAAGTATGTATCTCTTCCGGCAAAGTCTCCCTCACTTCCACACAAAAACACCTGCTGGTATCCTTCTTTATTAAGAATATCTCCCATTGTTGTTAAATTAGGAAGAAAGTTTCCAAACATAGATCCCGAATTATGAAGCTTTAAATTAATTGCTGCTGTCTGTGCAACCATTCCTCCAACCGTATAAGCCGTTGCCTCTAAACAAGTTGGCCCGCCTAGCTTTCCATCCGCCTTATCTGAAAAATTTATATTTTCCTTCGCCAATTTTGTCAGATTCGGAATATAATTATCATCCATGATACCGCCATCTTCCTGATCGGCATAACTACTTTCCATTGATTCCATAAATATATAAATCAAATTTCTTTTTTGAGATGGAAAATCAAGTTTTGTCTTAGCTGGGTTTACATAATATTTTTCATAGAAATCCGTTTTCTCCTGAACACTTTTTATATACTCCCACATACCTACTTTTGTTCCCTGAACTTGTATTGTTCCAACCAGGGCAATGAGCAGAATAATTTCCAGACAGATTTTAGTCCATGCAGGAACCTTTTTTACAGGTAAATCTTCAAGATTGTATAATACTCTTACCATAATAAGATAAACTATGCTAATCGTAAGCGTAACAAGGAGCGGCGGAATAATTCCTGTTTTTATAATACTGTTTATTACGCCACTGTCCGTTCCTTTTATCGGACTGGTAAGCTGCAGCACAATAATGGAAAATGAAACATCCCCACATGTACTTTTAAGCCATGCAACCATACTACATACCAGCAGTGTTATAAATAAGGCTACCGGAACTAATAAACCAAACGGAAATGATAATACTTTCAATATTTTGTTCTGATCCGTCCTCTTCTGAAGTTCAACCGCATGAGATAATAGCAAATAGCAAGCCGGCATAAGCAAAAACATCATAAAATAAATTATCATTGTTATCTGTTTTTTCTGCACACGCTCCCTGTAATTTGCATTTAATTCTATATGATCTAATACAAACTGCTGCCCTATCTTGCTTCCAAAACGAACTTTTATCCTTGTTATTCCAGTAGCATCTATCTCTCCAAATGCTATTTTTTCTCCTTTTTTTATATTAGCCCATACTCTTGGGTTCTGTTCATAAGTAGGCTTTTCTTTGGTCTGGTAAGAAATTTTTACATCTGTATCCTGCGCCACTGGTTCTTCAAAATATACTTTTACATTGGCAATTTTCGAGGACTGCATCTTATACTTTATAAAAGGTCTTGCTTCTTTAATAAGAAAATGATTTCCATTTATCTCATACCCACGAAATTCTGCTTTTTCCAGATTCACATTCTGCGGTTTTAATGCTTTTTCCTGCGGAATTCCAGAAATATGCCATGCAAAAAATAAACTAAGAAGCACAATAACTATTATCCCTGCTACTTTACTGACAGATTTTTTTAAAAAATGTCTCCAACACACAGTAAGGCCAAAGAGCAAAATGCCTGCAATCAGTCTTTTTAATACTGGTGCCATCAGGTTTTCCATTCCTTTTTCTTCTCTCATAAGATAAAGGGCAGTCATGATTCCTGCACAGAGGATTATTGCAGCCAAAACAAATCCTACTACAGCTTTTATATAATTCTTTTGTTGCTTATTCATCTGTTTCAATCTTCTCCTAATAAAACTGATTATACATTTTATCGTTTCGTTTCAGTTCTTTATTAATATAATTAGCACCTAATTCTTCTCTCAACGTCTCTTCTCCTGAAAATAAATTAGTTCCTAATCCAAGTTTATTCCCATCAATTTCTACACCAAGAGCCGCCAATGTTGTTGGGAACATATCCATTGTAGAAAACTTTCTCTTTGTCGTAACTTTTTTCTTATATGCACATTGCGGATTAATTATTGCATTATATACCGTACGCTGATAGTCATTGCTTAAACTTTTCCAGAACTTACTTCCTGTATCTACCATAGAAGTATGATCTCCGGCAATAATAATTGTCGTGTCTTCATAGAAGTCCTGTTTCTTTATCCATTGTACAAAGTCGTAAACCTGACGGTCTGCACAGGCTACTGCATTCCCGTAAGTGGTATCGTATTTGTTCTCACATAAATCACAAATATATCCATTAGGGAAATGTGTGTCTACCGTCAGCATAGTAAGATTAAAAGGTTTACCTTCCTTAGATAATTTTTTCAGATTCTTTTTTGCTCTTTCATATAGAACTTTATCCTCATGACCCCAGTACACTTTATAATCTTTTGGGATATCTCCTTCTTTTATTGCGGCTTTATAATCTTCAATCTGATAGTCTTTATGTGTTTTAAAATAGGCATCTCGCCCTGCAAAATCTCCATCACTTCCACACAAAAACATCTGATTGTATCCCTGTTTGTTAAGGATATCACCAAGTGCTGTCAGGTTAGGAAGGAATGAGTCAGATACTGCCCCAGAATTCATTACTTTTAAGTTAATTGCAGATGTCTGTGCTACCAATCCACCGGCAGTATACGCTGTTGCTTCTAAACAGACAGGTCCACCCACTTTTCCATCTTTCTTATCAGTAAACTGTACATTTTCTCTTGCAAGCTTCGTCAGGTTCGGAATATAATTATCATCCATAGTTCCACCATCTTCCTTATCTGCGTAACTGCTTTCCATAGATTCCATAAATATGTAAATCAGATTTTTCTTTTCCTTAGGAAATGTCATCTTTACCTTTGCAGGATTCACATATTCTTTTTCATAAAAATCAGAACTCTCCCTCACACTTTGTATGTAATCCCACATACCTATCTCTGTTCCCTGTACCTGTACAGTATGCAGAAAAAATACAACCATAACTACTTCTATACAAATCTTACTCCATCTTGGAATTTTCTTCACTGGAAGATCTTCTAATGCATACATTCCCCGCACAATGAAAAGATAGCACAGTACAGCTGCTACGGCAAGAAGTACCGGAGGAACTACTGCAGTCTTGATGATACTGTTTATAATTCCGCTATCTGTTCCTTTTATCGGACTTGTAAGCTGTAAAAGAATAATGGAAAATGAAACATTTCCACATGTCATCTTCACCCATTCTACTAAATTCACTACAAGGAAGGTGGCAAATAGTGAAAGAATTGTTATAAATCCAAATGGAAAAGATAAAATTCGCAGGCAAATATTTTTATCCGTTTTCTCCTGCCACTTCTTTCCTGCTGCTAATATAAAATATCCTGCCGGAATCAGCATGAAAAACACAAAATATTCCACCATGCTAACTTTCTTTTGATGCATACGTGCCGCATAATTTCCATTGATTTCGGTATATCCATAATCAAACTGTGTTCCAATCTTTCTTCCGATACCAATTTTAATTCTCGTAACATCTTTTACTTTCATTGAAACACAGCCTACTGTCTCTCCCTTATGAACTTTTACACGCATTTTTCTTGTTTTATTATCAAATCCATGCTGTGTCTTTGTCTCATACAGAACACGCACAATAACTTTCTGTGTAACTGGTTTTGAAAAATGTACCGTAACATTATCAAGATAATCTACATTAATTTCTTTTACAATATTTGCGTTTGCCTCTGCCACTGTAAAATGACCATCTTTAATATCATAACGATCAAATTCACTTTCCGGTGTTTCTAATCGCTGCGGCTTCAACTGGCTTTCCTGCCAGATTCCAGAATTCTGCCATGAAAAAACTCCCGCAACAAAAAGAAGAACAATAATACCTGCTATCTTTCTATTTCTTTTCTTTAGCAGATGACGTACTGCTATTGCAATTCCTAATAATACTGCTATTTCTACAGTCAGTTCCACTTTTTTTACCAATTCTTCAGCAGAAAGGCCAAGCTCTCCTTTTAAATAATTAGCCCCTGCAATTCCTATGCACGCAATAAAAAAAGCGGCCAGAAAATAGATTACTGCCGCTTTTTTCCCGCTCTGCATGTTCCCCTGATTTTCCATCTTTTCCTCCTTATGTATTTTATGTAATTTGCTATATTACATTTTTTAATCTTGTTTTTGTTTTATACTTCTCAAACGTATTTCATAAATGCTTTCTGCAAGATATGAACCACACACGCTCTCTAAAACAAACCAACCAAGAATTATAGCATGAAAAGATAGAATTGTAAATGCAGGTACTACATAAAACGATACTATTTGAAATATTTATCTACGCCATTCGCAATTCCCTTCGCAAGTTTCTTCTGGTAAGAAGAAGAATTCAACTGACGGTCCTCTGTTGGATTTGTGAGGAAACCACACTCTAAAATCATTGTAGGAATCTTTGCCCAGTTAATAGTTGTATAATAATCTGAGCGGATTGTTCCGTGACTTTTCTTATTCACAGCTTTTGCTACGGAACTTAACAGGCAGCTTCCAAGACGGCGTGAACTGTTAAATATCTTCTTTCCAACATAACGTGAACTTCCGGGAACACAAACCAAAGGACCTCTCGCACTTGCTCCTGATGCATTACAGTGAATACATATATGGATATCCGCACCACTCTTATTCGCTTTCTTCGTTCTCTGCTGGTTAGAAAGTGGACAATTATTGGTTGTTCGGAGCATTATTATTTTATATCCTCTCTTCTTCAGCTCTTTTTTTGTCGCTTTTGCAATTGCAAGATTAGTCTTATATTCTGGGATATGCGTACGTACACCAGCAGTACCAGATGTCAGTTTTGCTTTTCTTCTGGAAGAACCTGGCGCTAATCTTTCTGTAGAAGAGATTCCTCTCTGCTGGTGTCCAGCCGCTATAAATACAGTTCTCTGCTTCTTTGCTTTTGTCTTTTTTTTCTTTTTTGCTGTCTTTTTTGCTGTCTTTGTTGTTGCTTTCTTTGCCTGTGTAGTCGCTGCCGCTGCTTTAGCAGATACTTTCAATGTACTTGTCGGAATCATAGTAAAAGCCAGCATAAAAATCAGCAGAAAGCTAAACGTTTTTTTCATCATTTTCTTCACTTTTTATTCCTCCCTGTAAAATTTATAAGTCCATTATACACTCTGCAAAAATATACGTCCACTGATTTAATTTACTATTTAATTCGTTAGACAAACAGACGCCCGGGAAGAGAACCGATACCCTATATTTGTGACTTTAGTCGCGGCGGTTTAAATGCTC
>ERZ825324.5148-NODE-5148-length-10117-cov-3.326078_pt1 | contig 10117 bp, 9 predicted proteins | sample MGYA00519859_ERZ825324 | MGnify/ENA primary metagenome ERZ825324 (study PRJEB31778, sample SAMEA3449198) | human gut metagenome | biome: human gut; feature: human-associated habitat; material: faeces | place: United Kingdom | collected 2010/2012 ... | reverse complement strand
GGCAGTCCGCTGACTTCAGACAGACCGAGAGCTATCTCCTCAGCCTGATTATAGCCTCTAATTAGCTTTTTCATGCGTGCAAGAGGCACCGGTACAATGACGTCGATCCCATCGAAGAATCCCCTTGATGCTATTTCGTAGGCGAACATACGGCCAAGCGTCCGAGCAAGTTTCGGACGTCCGTTGTATTTCGCCCTCTGCACAAGCATGGCAAAAGGGGAGTCGCGGTAGTAATAAAACCATGATGCGGCTTTCGCCACTGGCAGTCCAGGAGAGGCGAGGCGCTTGTGTATTTCGGTGAAAGCATCGTCGGCTATGCCGGTGCGCGGCATATCGGTCAGACATTCCAGACAAAGAGTATCCTCCCCGTGGGTGAGCGACTGCCCGCAGACTTCGCAAACTTTCGGAAATATCACGGCCGCAAGATCGGAAAGCCATGATTTGATCGACGCGATCACAGCTCCTCGTCCCATAATCTGCGGCTTTTCACAAGAGCTATTGCTTTTGCGCTCTCATAGCCTCGGGCGATGGCAAGACGTATCAGCTTCGACAGGCTGTCATAGTCGTCAGGAGAGGCATTTATGCTCCGGGCCTTGGCTTTCAGAAGTGTCAGCAGCGAAGCTTCATAATCTGTTTCGGTTATCTCCTCGTCCATCGCGCTGTCGGCCGTCGGGCGGTCGATGCGCTTGGCCGCGAGTGCAGCTCGTATCTTCAGCCGCCCCCAGTGATTGAAAAAGAACTTGTCGCGGACGAAGGCGTGCGCGAAACGCTCATCGTCGATATATCGGTCGCGACGCAGAGAGGCTATGATTTTTTCGCCGTCAGGAGATCCGATTCCCCATGAATAGAGTTTCTTTTCGATTTCAGCCGTGCAGTGTTCGGAGCGGCTGCAGAGATAGCGCAGCCGCTCAAGAGCCTGACGAGGAGTGATCTGACGCCTCATCATGATGGTGAGGTCGCTATCGCGAATCTTAACTTTCCTGAGGAATCGCGCCTGATGTCGATGTCGCTCCATCCCTGCGTAGCCAGCATTGAGCGCAGGGTGTCGGCATGCAGAGGATTTATCTCCAGATAGAGCGACCGTCCAGGCTCCAATGCCGTTAGTGCGTAGCGGCCGATGGCGCTGTAGAAAACCAGAGGATCATTGTCGGGAACGAACAAGGCCTGATGAGGCTCGTAGAGAAGCACGTTGGCATCAACCGAAGGCTTTTCACTCTCGGCTATATAAGGCGGATTGCTTACTATCACATCGTAAAGCGGAGCGGCGGGTGCTGGCATATTAAGCACATCAGCTTCCTTCACCGTCACGTCGACTTTAAGCTGCGATGCGTTTTCCCGGGCTATCTTCGCGGCTTCGGCCGAGAGTTCGACCGCTGTGACGCGAGAAAACGGAAGATTTCTCGCCAGAGCGCAGGCAATGCATCCCGAGCCGGCACAGAGATCAGCCACGCGTAGATCTCTCTGATTACCGAGGGAGCTTACTATCAGGTCGACGAGTTCGGCTGTCTCAGGCCGCGGAATCAGCACATCGGGAGTCACCGTGAAGTCGAGTCCGTAGAATTCGGCCCGTCCGAATATGTATTGTATAGGCTCGTCAAGCAGCAGCCGTTCCACCGTCTCATTGAGTTTCCCCTGAATGAAATCACTCAGTGGCTCGTCGGCCTTCACTGCGAGATCCACAGGCGTCCACCCTTTGAGTCTGAACAACGCCTCTCTGACAAGCGCCCGGGCCTCACCGTCGGAATAGTGAGGCTCCAGGCGCTTGCGTGCGTCAGCGATGCTATGGCCGAGCGTCATGCGGGGATCACTTGTATTCGTCCCACGACTTGATCTCGATCTGGTCGAGCGTCATCGAAGTAAAGGCGTCGATGAAGGCCGATGCCAGACGTGCATTCGTCAGCAGCGGTATATTGAGGTCGATCGCCGCACGGCGTATAGTGTGACCGTTGCCAAGCTCTGTGGGAGTGAGGTTCTTGGGTATGTTGACCACCAGGTCGATCTCGTGGCTGTGGAGCAGATCGAGAGCCTGCGGCTGCATGTCGGCCTGGCTGGGCCAGTAGACCTTGACTGCCGGTATGCCGTTGTCGTTGAGGAAGGCGTGGGTGCCTCCGGTGGCGTAGATCTTGTAACCCTTGTTGTGGAGCTTGTGGGCAGCGTCGAGCATAGCCGCTTTCTGCTTCGGGCCTCCGGTGGAGAGAAGTATCCCTTTCGACGGGATGCGGTTGCCCACCGAGAGCATGGCTTTGAGAAGCGCGTCGGAGGAGTCGTCGCCCAGACATCCCACCTCGCCGGTCGACGACATGTCGACGCCGAGCACCGGATCAGCGCCCTGCAGACGCGAGAAGCTGAACTGCGAGGCCTTTATGCCTACATAGTCGAGATCAAACGCGCTCTTCGACGGTTTCTCGACAGGAATGCCGAGCATCACCTTGGTGGCTATGTCGATGAAGTTGAGCTTCAGCACCTTCGAAACGAACGGGAAGCTTCGCGATGCGCGCAGGTTGCATTCGATCACCTTGATGTCGTTGTTCTTGGCAAGGAACTGGATGTTGAACGGGCCTGAGATGTCGAGAGCCTTTGCGATGGCTGACGATACCTTCTTGAGGCGCCGGATTGTCTCCACGTAGAGTTTCTGGGGCGGGAACTGTATTGTGGCGTCGCCCGAATGCACTCCGGCATATTCTATATGCTCAGAGATAGCGTAGATCTTTATCTCGCCGTTCTGTGCCACGGCATCCATCTCGATCTCCTTGGCGTTCTGTATAAATTCGCTGACCACCACGGGGTGTTTTTTCGAAACGTTGGCAGCCAGCCGGAGGAAGCGTTCAAGCTCGTCGGAGTTTGAGCAGACGTTCATGGCGGCTCCCGAAAGCACGTAGCTCGGACGCACGAGCACCGGATAGCCCACCTCGTCGATAAACTGGTAGATGTCCTCGAAGCTCGTCAGCTCGCGCCAGCGCGGCTGGTCGACTCCGATGCGGTCGAGCATGGCCGAGAATTTGTTGCGGTCCTCCGCGTTGTCGATGCTCTTGGCTGAGGTGCCGAGTATGTTGACATGCTGGTCGTCGAGACGCGTGGCCAGATTGTTGGGGATCTGACCACCCACCGACAATATCACGCCGTGGGGCTGCTCAAGGTCGAGTATGTCCATGACTCGCTCGAATGTAAGCTCATCGAAATAGAGGCGGTCGCAGAGGTCGTAGTCGGTCGATACGGTCTCGGGGTTGTAGTTGATCATCACCGATCGCCAGCCCTCTTTTTTGACCGTAAGGAGAGCATTGACCGAGCACCAGTCGAACTCTACAGAGCTTCCTATACGGTAAGCGCCTGATCCGAGCACTACGATCGACCGGTGGTCATGGAGATAATTGACGTCGTTTTCAGTACCGTTGTAGGTCAGATACAGGTAATTGGTGCTGGCCGGATACTCTGCGGCGAGAGTGTCGATCTGCTTCACGACGGGGGTTATGCCAAGCGACTTGCGCAGCTCGCGCACTTTCAGTATCGTGTTCTCCGGATCGGTCATGCTGTCCTTGAGCACGCAGCGTGCTATCTGGAAGTCGGAGAAGCCCTGCTGCTTGGCCTGGCGCAGGAGCTCTTCGGGAAGATTCTCAAGGGTATCGCACAGACTCAGTTCGTCGGAAGTATTTACAATATTCGCCAGCCGGTAGAGGAACCAGCGGTCGATCTTGGTCAGTTCATGTATGCGCTCTACGCTGTAGCCCTTCATCATGGCCTGGGCTATGACGAAGATGCGTTTGTCGGTAGGTTCGGACAGGGCATGGTCGATGTCGTCGACTGCGAGCTCGCGGTTGCCTGTAAATCCGTGCATTCCCTGACCGATCATGCGGAGTCCCTTCTGGATCGCTTCCTCGAAGGTGCGGCCTATGGCCATAACTTCGCCGACCGATTTCATCGACGAGCCGATCTCGCGGCGCACGCCGTGGAACTTGCCGAGATCCCAGCGCGGAATTTTGCAGACGATATAGTCGAGGGCCGGCTCGAAGAAAGCCGATGTCTCCTTGGTCACGGAATTCTTGAGATCGAAGAGCCCGTAGCCGAGTCCGAGCTTGGCGGCCACGAATGCCAAAGGATAGCCGGTGGCCTTCGATGCCAGTGCCGACGAGCGGCTCAGTCGGGCGTTGACCTCGATCACGCGGTATTCCATCGAGGCGGGATCGAAGGCATACTGTACGTTACACTCGCCTACGATGCCGATATGACGTATGATTTTTATCGCGAGTTTACGCAGGTAGTGGTAGTCTTCGTTGGTAAGGGTCTGCGAGGGAGCTACGACGATCGATTCGCCGGTGTGGATGCCGAGCGGGTCGAAATTCTCCATGTTGCAGACCGTTATGCAGTTGTCGAAACGGTCGCGCACCACTTCGTATTCCACCTCTTTCCAGCCTTTGAGCGATTTCTCTACGAGCACCTGAGGTGAGAAAGAAAGGGCTTTTTCGGTCAGGCTGACGAGCTGCTGCTCGTTGTCGCAGAATCCCGATCCGAGACCGCCGAGCGCATAGGCGGCACGGACGATAACGGGATAACCGAGCCGGGCCGCTGCCGTGCGGGCGTCGTCAACTGTATTGACGGCCTCGCTCTTAATGGTCTTGACGCCGATCTCATCGAGTTTATGTACGAAGAGCTCGCGGTCCTCGGTGTCCATGATGGCCTGCACCGGGGTGCCGAGCACTTCCACTCCATAGCGTTCGAGCACGCCGCTCTCGTAGAGGGCCACGCCGCAGTTGAGGGCGGTCTGGCCGCCGAAAGCGAGAAGTATGCCGTCGGGACGCTCTTTTTCGATGACCTTCTCGACGAAGTAGGGGGTCACCGGGAGAAAATAGATTTTGTCGGCGAATCCCTCGGAGGTCTGCACCGTGGCGATATTGGGGTTGATGAGCACGGTGGTGATACCCTCCTCCTTCATGGCCTTGAGGGCCTGTGAGCCGGAGTAGTCAAATTCGCCGGCCTCTCCGATCTTGAGAGCGCCCGAGCCCAGCAGAAGGGCTTTCTTTATCTTCTGGTTCTTATGGTCTGTCATGATGATGGCTGAGTGTTAGAGGAGACTGATAAATTCGTCGAAGAGAAATTCGGTGTCCTTCGGACCGCTGCTCGCCTCGGGATGGAACTGGGCGGAGAAGAACGGCTTTGTCTTGTGTCGTATGCCCTCGTTGGTGCCGTCGTTCATGTTGATGAAGAGGGTTTCCCATTCTTCGGGAAGAGTGTCGGAGTCGACGGCGAAACCGTGGTTTTGAGATGTGACGAAACATTTGTCGGTACCTACTCTTCTTACCGGCTGGTTGTGGGAGCGATGACCGTATTTGAGTTTGTAGATCTTGGCTCCGGCGGCTTTCGACAGGAGCTGGTTGCCCATGCAGATGCCGCAGATCGGCTTGCCTGTGGCCATGGCTTTGCGGATGTTTTCCACCGTTGTCTCCGCCATGTCGGGATTGCCGGGGCCGTTGGATATGAAGAGGCCGTCGTAGTCGATCTGATTGAAGTCGTAGTCCCATGGCACGAGCACCACTTTCACGCCGCGGCGGGTGAGGCAGCGGATGATGTTGTGCTTGACTCCGCAGTCGACGAGCACCACGGTCTTGTCACCGTCGCCATGTATCTCCACCTCTTTGGTGCTGACTTTAGCGACAAGATTTTCTTTATTGGGATCGTAGAAATCTACATCTCCGCAGCCTTCGACAATTATCTTGCCGAGCATGGCGCCCTTTTCGCGGAGATGGCGGGTGAGCGCGCGTGTGTCGATTCCGTATATTCCGGGAATGTGCTGCTCCTTGAGCCAGTCGCCGAGCGACCTCACGGCCTGCCAGTGGGAGTGGTCATAGCTGTAGTCCTGAGCCACTATGGCACGGGCATGGATATGGTCGCTTTCAAGAAATTCGCTGACCTGTTCCTTCTCCCTTTCGGGGGGAACACCATAGTTGCCGAGGATGGGGTAGGTGGTGACGAGAATCTGTCCCTCATAGGACGGGTCGGTGAGGCTTTCCGGATAGCCGGTCATGGCGGTATTGAACACCACCTCTCCAGAAGTCGAGGCCTCGTAGCCGAATGATTTGCCTTCAAAGCGGGTGCCGTCTTCGAGTATCAGGACGGCTTTTTTTGTTTGTCGCATGCGATAGAATTTTGATGATGTTTCGTCGGTTGTCATGACTTCTATCGTGAAAACCATGCAAATTTAGCAAATAAGCTTCAATTGGCAAAATTCACATTGAATATTCATGCAAATTCCCAGCGGAAGAGGGCACGCGATGAGCAGAGCTTGAAATGAAGCATGGCTATGCCGAGGTCGACTCGTGTATATCCTGCCAGCGAGAACAGCGCGCGGGCTCTTACTGCCGGCAGTCCGCCCGGCGTCTCAGGGGCTATGTAGGTGAATCTGAACCGCTGCTGGTTGACGGCGGTCGGAGCGAGCAAGGCTGCCTTGACTCCTGCGTCGAACCATTCGGGAGTGACGGCGCTGATGTTGCTTACCTGCCCGGGCGACTTTATGCGGTGCGGGTGTCCGTGATCTATGCCGCGTCCGATGGCTATGCACGCAAGTATGCGTTGGCCTTTCTCCGGCTTGGGGAAGAGCGGCGAGGAGCGGCGGTAGCTCAGTCCGGCCCAGCAGGTGTCAAGACCGAGAGTACGGGCGTACAGCACCAGCAGCTCGCCCCTACAGCCGCCCTTGATGTCGGCACCGTGGCCCTTGGGAGCCGTTATTACTATATAATTGGTCACTCCGCTGAATGATCCGTAGGCAAGGAGGCCGCTGAAAGCCTCTGGCTCGTTCTCTACGAGCGTGAACTCTATGTCTTCAAGCCTGTTGAGAAGCTTGATCGCTCTTATGATCTTTTCGCGTGCGGATGCCGACAGAGGCTCAGGATGGTAGCGCCTTACGGAGTGGCGTTGTCGTATCGCTTCAATAAGTGTCATGGCGGGGTGTGGAGATTCAGTCGGAGGATGACGTGGTCTGATGTAAGACGAATGTCATTTCTACGGGATAATGGTCGGAGTAAGGCCAGTCGAGGCGTCGGGTGCGCAGGGGAGTGACAATCTCCGGGCTGTAAAGAATATGGTCGATACGGAAGTAAAGACGGCTCGCATGATATGTGATCGCAGGGCCTATGGCCGATTCACGCCAGGCATCGAGCATGCCGGTATCTGTAAGAGTGCGTATCGCGTAGCATCCGGGCACGTCGTTGAAGTCGCCGCATACGATGCACTTGCCTCCGGTTTCTGCTATCATTTCCCGCAGTTTCGCAGCCTGCACCGCACGGGCACGGAAAGCGGCTGTCAGTTTCGAGATGAGATCAGTACGGATATCACGCAGTTCGCTTCTGATTCCTTTTCCCTGTGTGTCGCCACGTGTGAGGTCGCGGTACAGGCGCTTGTCGTCCGACGTCAGTCCGATCGACTGAAGATGCACGTCGAAAAGGGTCAGTGTGTCACTGTCGACAAATATCCTGAATGCACGCACTCGGAAATCATCAGAGTTAGCTTCGGTAAGGGTGATCTCTTCAAACGGATATCGCGACAGTAGCGACTGTCCGCGTGCGCCGTACGACTGATAAGGATATATCTGTCCGATAGTGTCGAGCAAATGACGGTTGGCGTCGGTGCAGACAAGTGAACTGATTTCATGACATTCCTGCAGCGCCACAAAATCCGCTCCGCATCCGGCTATCTGCCGCAGAGTGGGATTCGGCTCGCCGCTGCCGGTACCGCCGGTGAAGTCCTCAAGCTGCAGCACGTTATATGTGATCAGCCTGAGTGGCTGTCCGCCGGCATCCGGAGCTGTAAAATTGAGGGGACAGAGGGTGAGCAAAGGATTCCAGCAGCATATAAGCGACAGTGCGCCAATGGCAGAAGCTTTGCGGCAAATAAACAGATTGATGAGGATAAGTACCAGCGAAACGACAGTCATGATCGGGAATATCATGGCCAGCACGGATGGCAGCGCCCATGTCAGCGGATTAATCATGCCGGCATACGCCGAAAGAATGGTGATAACGGCCGTCAGCAGGGTGAAAAGTGTCAGTATGATGCGGAGAAGTCTCATTTGCGGCTGATTTCGAAAAGTATGCGTCGCTCTTCAGCAGTGAGCGACGAGTATCCGGAGATGCGGATTTTGTCGAGCAGCCGATCGAGTTCGGCTTTGTCGTCAGAAGTATTAGCCGGCGATTTGACTGTCGTGCGGTTTCTTTTGTTTCCGTTTAGTGACATCCGGCGTCGTGCAATGACGAAAGCGGCTCCCGCACCGGCTCCCGCGAGGTGAGCCAGGTGGGCGCCCGGATTGCCGTTGCCGAGAGATATCACGTCAAGCGCCACGACAGTGACCGCTATCCATCTGATTTCTACCGGGCCGATGAGCATCAGGTTGAGTTTGAGACGCGGAGCCATCACGGCTGTGGCTGCAACGACAGCCAGCACGGCTCCGCTCGCTCCTATCATCGAATGGCCGGAATCCGATGATGCGACAAGGTTGAAAATGAGATAGACCGCGGCTCCGGCGATTCCTCCTGCAAGATATGTTTCCAATAGGCGCCTGCTGCTTGAAAATGATAGAAAAATAATGCCGAACCAATACAGCCAGAGCATGTTGAAGAGCAGATGCAACACATCATAGTGGGTGAACATGTACGTCAGAGGGGTCCATGGCCTGTGGAGTGCCGACGGCATATAGGCCGGGAGAGCAAGCCAGTCGACGAGGCTCCGGGCGCCGTCGGTCATTATCGCGCCGGCGATCCTGACCGCTATGAATACCGCGGCGCATATGATGACAATCCATGTCAGCGCCGACCAGCGTCTGATTCGGTAAGCTAATAAATCAGTAGCCGCCATAGATGGTGCCTTTCTTCTTCCAGATCCAGATCATGATGAATCCGAATATCATGCCTCCGAGGTGGGCGAAATGTGCCACTCCGTCGTTGGCTGAGCTCAGTCCGATCAGAAGCTCTATCACTCCGTAGCCGATCACCATCCATTTGGCTTTGACAGGCACCGGTATGAACATGATGAAAAGGGGCATGTTGGGAAAAAGCATTCCGAATGCGAGCAACACTCCGTAGATGGCTCCGGAGGCACCGATGGTCTGCAGCTGATTCAGGAAAGTGAGTTCCTGTCCTGAACTGACGGCTGCGCTGATCGCCTCGCGCATCTCAGGGAAATCCACTCCATAGAAGTTGGCCATGCTCTTCACGAATATGTCCTCCCAGGTCCACGACCATACGAGTTCCTGTATGAGAGCGGCACCGATGCCGCAGGATATATAATAGAACAGAAACCTCGGAGCTCCGAGCACTCTTTCCAGCGTGACACCGAACATGAACAGGGTGAACATGTTGAAAAGGATGTGGGCGAAGTCGCTTGTGGAGTGCATGAACATATATGTAAGCAGCTGTGCCGGATTGAAGTCAGGCGCTTTGAAGTAGTGCAGCGCGCCATATTGCATGACGTCAATACCGATCCGGCCCGGAAGCACCATCATCGCCAGCCAGATAATGAAATTGATTATAATGAGGTTTTTGGTTACCGGCGGGATATTGCTGAATATCGAGCCTCCAGAGCGTAGCATGTTGTTATAACAGGGTTATAGTTGGTTAGTAGAGCCACAAAATTACCAATTATCGTGCTTTTAACAAAATCGCGGGTGTTTTGTGTCGACTTAATGACGTCGAAATTGATTAAAAATAGCAAAATCGCAGTCAAAACAACATTTTTTTAGCAAAAGATAGTCATAATGTCGCTTTTTTAACCTATTTTTGCCGGAACAACTGAAAATGCTCACACATTAAATCTTTACGAATGAACAAGACTGAACTAATCAATGCAGTTGCCGAAAAGGCAAATCTGTCGAAAGCGCAGGCCAAGGCTGCTCTCGACGCTACCCTCGACACCATCTGCGAAGCGCTTCTAAAGGAAGACAAGGTGGCCCTCATCGGTTTCGGCACCTTCAGCGTAGCCGAGAAGCCCGCCCGCACAGGCATCAATCCCCGCACAAAGGAGAAAATCGAGATACCCGCACGTAAGGCTGTCAAATTCAAGGCAGGAGCTGATCTGAGCCTTGTGAAGTAAGGCCATGCCGGTGAAGCACCGGCTCGCGACGAATACCGCGGGGCGG
>ERZ825324.5142-NODE-5142-length-10122-cov-3.374292_pt1 | contig 10122 bp, 7 predicted proteins | sample MGYA00519859_ERZ825324 | MGnify/ENA primary metagenome ERZ825324 (study PRJEB31778, sample SAMEA3449198) | human gut metagenome | biome: human gut; feature: human-associated habitat; material: faeces | place: United Kingdom | collected 2010/2012 ... | reverse complement strand
TGCTACACCCCATAAGAAGAAATACCTTCTCCAAAAAAGGCAGCTTAACCAGCTGCCTTTTTTACTGCCCAAAAATAAAAGACGGATTACGGAGAAAACAGATATATATGCTTGCGGGATGGAAAAAATTAAGATAATATATTTAAAACATGGTACTAAAAACGGAATGAGGAAAATAGAATGTTATATGAAAGCATGGAGACAGCAAAGAAGATGCAGTATATACTCAATATGAGTCCGGTATTAAATAAAGAGGCAATGTTCAGTGACGGAACGGAATATTACCGAACACCGGTAGAACCACGGGAAGGCGATACCGTGACCATTCGTTTTCGTACCCAGAGAAATAATGTGGACAACGTCTGTCTTGTGCATGACGGAGAATATCTGGAAATGAAACGGGAGAGGACTTCCGGAAGTTTTGATTACTATACTGCACAGATCATAATGGGAAAGGACATTGTACACTATTATTTTGAAATCCATTCAGGGCTTGTTACCTGCTATTATGATACAGATGGTGTTAGCACCAGGCATGAGGAACGGACAGAATTTGAGATCTATCCGGATTATCATGTGCCGGAATGGCTGAAGGGTGCTGTCATGTACCAGATTTATGTGGACCGCTTTTATAACGGAGACCCTTCCAACGATGTGGAAACCGGAGAATACTCCTATATCGGGGATATTTCCGTGAAAGTGGATGACTGGGGAAAGATTCCGGCAGTCATGGGGGTACGGGAATTTTATGGCGGTGATCTTCAGGGAGTTATGGATAAACTGGATTATCTCCAGGAACTTGGGGTGGATGTGATCTATCTGAATCCGGTGTTTGTTTCCCCAAGCAACCACAAATATGATTGCCAGGACTATGATCATATCGATCCTCATATCGGAAAGATCGTGGAGGACTGTGACGGCCTTTTGAGCCCCGGAGACCGGGATAACAGCCATGCGCTTAAGTATATCCGCCGTGTGACCGATAAACGGAATCTTAAGGCCAGCAACGAGCTTTTCCGGGAGCTTGTGGAAGAGATCCACAGGAGAGGAATGAAAGTGATCCTGGACGGGGTATTTAACCACTGTGGATCTTTTAATAAATGGATGGACAGAGAACGGATCTATGAAAATCAGGAAGGATACGAAAAAGGAGCCTATATTTCTGCGGACAGCCCTTATCGTTCTTTCTTCTGCTTCCAGGATCAGAATCGCTGGCCATATAATCCCACCTATGATGGCTGGTGGACCCATGATACTTTGCCGAAGCTGAATTACGAAGGATCTGAGGAACTTTGCCGGACAATCCTTGATGTTGGCAGGAAATGGGTTTCTCCACCATATAACGTAGATGGATGGAGACTGGATGTGGCTGCAGATCTGGGACACAGCAATGATTTTAACCACCATTTCTGGAAAGAGTTCCGAAAAGCGGTAAAAGAGGCTAATCCTGATGCGGTGATCCTTGCAGAACACTACGGAAATCCGGAGAGCTGGCTTCTGGGTGATGAGTGGGATACGGTTATGAACTATGACGCTTTTATGGAGCCTGTGACCTGGTTTCTGACAGGAATGGAGAAACACAGCGATGAGTACAGGGAAGACCTCTACGGTAACAGTGAGGCCTTTATCGGTGCCATGAAGCATCATATGCGGTCACTGCACATGGGAGCTCTTTACGGGGCCATGAATGAGCTTTCCAACCATGATCATTCCAGATTCCTGACAAGAACCAACCACAGAGTAGGAAGGCTTTCCTATGCAGGTGCAGAGGCGGCATCCGCAGGCATTAATCCTGGGATCATGAGAGAGGCGGTTGTGATCCAGATGACGTGGCCAGGTGCACCTACGGTATATTACGGGGACGAGGCCGGTGTGTGTGGCTTTACAGATCCGGATAACCGCAGAACTTATCCCTGGGGAAAAGAAGATCTTGAGATGCTGGATTTTCATAAACGGATGATCTGTATACACAAGGCATATCCGCTCCTTGCAAAAGGTTCCCTGGAGTTTCTGTGGAACGATCATCAGGGCTTAAGTTATGGCCGCTTTTCTGATTCTGAGCAGATCATTGTGATCATCAATAATCAGGATTATGAGAGAGATGTGAGGGTAACAGCCTGGAAAACAGGTGTAAGCCGGAAAGAAGCGACAGCTTTTCAGCGCCTGATGCTTTCTTCCAGAGATGGCTACACAGAAAAGGCAGAGAAATATATTGCGGATGCGGGAATCCTTCATGTGAGAATGCCTGCATACGGAGCGATGGTACTTCACCACAGAGCGAGAGAGAAATATAAATAATGTACAGGCCAGGAAACAGACCGTGAAAATACGGAGGATGCCTGATGGAAAGGAGAAATATACAATGACAATTGAACAGTGCTATAGTGCGATTGAAAGTAATTACGAAGAGGTGCTTGGACGTTTTGCGGGAAACAAAATGCTGGTAGAAAAATTTGCCAGAAAATTCCTTGATGATCCAAGTTATCAGACACTTGTAGAGACTATGGATAAAGCAGATTATGAGGAAGCTTTCCGTGCTGCCCATACATTAAAGGGTGTTTGTGCAAATCTGGGATTCACACAGCTGTTTAAAGTTTCCAGTGATCTGACAGAAGAACTCAGAGGCGGTGCTCCGGATGAGGCAAAGCTGCCGGAACTTCTTGAAAAAGTGTCTTCTGAGTATAAAAAGACGGTTGATGCTATTAATTGTGTAAATGAATAAAAAAAGCCGGAACTGAACGTTATTTATAAAAAAGCCGATCTGCTATTTCCATTGCTGGAAAGCGGATCGGCTTTTGGTGCTTTTTATGTTTTATTCTTCTGTTACGTGTTCCAGACCCTGATTCATGATGGTTGCCACGTGGCTGTCTGCCAGGGAGTAGAAGATTGTTTTTCCATCTCTTCGAAATTTGACCAGTGACATCTGCTTCAGCACACGAAGCTGATGAGAAATCGCACTCTGTGTCATGGAAAGCCGGTCGGCAATATCCTGCACACAAAGTTCTTCTACAGAAAGCGCATACAGGATACGGATCCTGGTAGGATCACCAAAGACCTTGAACAGGTCGGCAAGCCGGTAAAGCGTATCATCATTGATCGGGTAATCGATATGTGGTTTCTTCATTTGCGCATCCTCCAAACTATTAACTTCTATTGTAGCTGAAAAAAACGCACCGGTCAAATTTTTTATTTTTTATACAGGATACGAATGGAATTCAGCACGCAGATCATGGCAACGCCAGTGTCTGCAAATACGGCCATCCACATGTTGGCATGTCCGGCAAGACCAAGGATCATAACGGCGATCTTGATCACAAGGGCGAATATTACGTTCTGCCATGCGATGCGGTTTGTGTTTCGTGCAATGGCGATAGACTGAGGAATCGCATCTACGTTGGAGTTCATAAATACGGCATCTGCAGCCTCGATAGCCGCATCTGCACCACTTCCCATGGCCGCGCCTACATCTGCACCTGCAAGTACAGGAGCATCGTTGATTCCGTCACCGACAAACATAACCGTTCCGTGTGCCTCACGGACCTTTTTCAGGGCGTTGAGTTTGTCTTCCGGAAGGAGCTTGGCATAAATTTCATCGATTCCCGCGTCTTTTCCTACGGCATTTGCACTGTCTTCGGAATCTCCGGTAAGCATAACTGTGTGAAGACCGAGTTTTTTCAGGGAAGCAATGGCTTCTTTTGCATCTGGTTTGATAGTATCGGAGATCAGCATATATCCTGCAAAAGTTCCGTTTACAGCCATAAATACTTCAGAGCCGTAAGAGGCTTCTTTTAATTCTCCGATGGTGACGCCGAATTTATCCATCAGCTTGCGGTTTCCACAGAGAACTTTTCCCTCCGGCATTTCTGCGACAATTCCATGTCCGGAAATTTCTTCCAGAGAGATCGGTTTTTCAAACTGGATTCCGCGTTCTTTTGCGGCAGCTACAATACTGTTTGCAATCGGATGTGTGGAGTTCTGCTCGCAGCCTGCACACATGGAAAGAAGTTCGTTTTCGTTATATTTACCGGCAGTTACAACTTTCTGAAGCTGGAAGTTACCTTCTGTGATGGTTCCGGTTTTATCCATAACTACAGCGCCAAGGTTGCTTAATCCCTCGATGGAAAGGCCGCCTTTGAACAGGATTCCTTTCTTGGAACCGGCACCGATGCCTGAGAAGAATGCAAGCGGGATACTAAGTACAAGAGCACATGGGCAGCTCATTACCAGGAAGGTGATGGCTGTGTAGATCCAGTAATGCCAGTTTCCGGTTACAAGGGATGGAATCAGTGCTGTTGCAACAGCGATTCCTACAACACAAGGAGTGTACACTTTTGCAAAACGTGTGATAAAACGGTCGATCTTCGGTTTACTTGCTGCTGCATTTTCTACAGAATCCAGGATACGTGTGACCATGGACTCTTCGAGAGGTTTTTCCACGCGGATCTTTAACTGACCGGAAGTGTTTACACATCCGGAAGTGATCTCATCACCTTCATTTACAGCAACCGGTACAGGCTCACCTGTGATTGGGGATGTGTCGATACGGCTGCTTCCTTCGATGATCACGCCGTCAAGAGGAATACGATCGCCAGGACGGACCAGGAGAACATCGCCAACCTGAGCTTCTTCAGATGGGATCACCTGAATATCATCGCCAACAACAAGGTTTACAACTTCCGGGCGAAGATCTACAGCGTCCATGATCTGTCCGCGGCTTCGCTCAACGGCTTTTTCCTCAAAAAGCTCGCCGATTCGGTAGAAGAGCATAACGCCTACGGCCTCAGCGGAATCATTGATGGCAAAAGCAGCGAGAGTTGCAACACTCATCAGGAAGTTTTCGTCGAATACCTGTCCGTGGGAGATGTTTTTGGCTGCCTTTACAACGATCACACCGCCAAGTGCCAGATATGCAATCACAAATAACGGAAGAGTGGCAGTATCTGCAAATCCTTTGTGTTCCATGATCTCACCGGCAACAAAGAGGATCGCGCCGATGATAATACAGATCGTGTCGATCTTTTCTTTGGAAAAAGATTTCTTTTTGCTGGATGGGTGAGTTTCGGATGCAGCTGTCTGTGATTTTGGCTTCGGATCTTTTTCTTTTACTACAACTTCGGATTCAATGGAAGTACAGATCTTGCGGATCTGATCAAGGTAGCGGTCCGGATCCTTTGCGGTTACACGGAGCTGCTTGGTAGCAAAAGTGATGGTAGCTTCGGAGATACCGTCGAGATCTGCAATCTGTTCTTCCATCTTGGAAGCGCAGTGAGCACATCCTAAGTTCTCCAGAAGGTAGATCTTGGTTGTCACGTCAGCAGAAGCGGATGGTTTCGGATTTCTCGGAACAACTTTGACTTCGGATTCAATGGAGGTGCAGATCTTGCGGATCTGCGGAAGCAGAGCATCTGGGTCAGCGGCGTTTAAGCGAAGCTGTTTGGTGGCGAAAGTGATGGTTGCACTTTCTACGCCGTCAAGATGCTGGATCTGTTCCTCCATCTTGGAAGCACAGTGGGCACAGCCCAGGTTCTCCAGGATGTAGACACGTTTTGCGGATGCTGTGCTGTGGGAGTGCTCGTGATGCTCGTGGTTGTGGTCGTGATCCCCGCAGCCGCAACCGCAGTGTTCGTCATCGTGATGATGGTGATGCTCATGCTCGTGATGTTCGTGGTCATGATCATGATGATGATGTTCATGCTCGTGGTGGTCGTGATCATGATCCTCGCAACCACAGCCGCAGTGGTCATCGTCGTGATGATGGTGATGATGTTCATGCTCGTGATGTTCGTGTTCATGATCCTCGCAGCCACAATCGCAGTGGTCATCATCGTGATCATGATGGTGATGTTCATGCTCATGATCTTCGCAGCCACATCCACAATGCTCATCATCGTGGTGATGGTGTTCTTCATGTGCATGTTCCTCATGCTCATGTTCCTCATGATGGTCGTGGCCGCAACCGCAGCCACAGGAATCCGTGGACTCCATGGAATTCTTTTTTAAGCTCTCTTCCATATGAAATCTCCTTGAAATTTATATGAATATATGATTGAATGTTCATATGACTATTTAAGCATATGTTTTATCTGATGTCAATATTTTTTTCTAAAAAGAATAAAAGAAATGTAAAATCTATTACAAAAGAAATATAGAAAACATTAATATATTCTGAAAAAATAATCTATTTTATTATTCTTATTTAACATGTTATACTTTTATCAAGTAAAGAAAGAAAGGAAGGTAGCAACATGTACAGTATTGACTTAAACAGTGACATGGGTGAGAGCTTTGGCGCATACAAGCTGGGCGGAGATGAAGAGATCATTAAATATGTCACAACAGCAAATGTAGCATGTGGCTGGCATGCAGGCGATCCAATGGTAATGGATAAGGTAGTCCGCATGGCAAAGGAACGTGGCGTTATGGTTGGAGCCCATCCTGGATATCCTGATCTTCTTGGCTTTGGACGAAGAAAGATGGTTCTCTCTCATGATGAAGTTAAGAATTACGTCAGATACCAGATCGGAGCACTGGCTGCATTCACAAAAAGCTATGGAATGAAGCTTCAGCATGTCGCTCCTCATGGAGCAATGGGAAATGCCTGCCAGTATGATGAGGACATTTCCACAGCAATCTGCGAGGCAATCTGTGAGTATGACAAAGATCTGATCGTTTACTACTGTGCAGGAGCAGTTCTCGGTGATATCGCTGAGAGCAAGGGACTCCGTACAGCATCCGAGATCTTTGCAGACCGTGCATACATGGATGATCTTTCTCTTGTACCGAGAAAGATGGAGGGATCCATGATCACAGATGAGAACATTGCCATCGAAAGATGCGTGAAGATGATCAAAGAAGGAAAAGTAACATCCATCAACGGAAAAGAGCTTGACATCAAGGGAGACACACTCTGTGTACACGGAGACGGACCGAAAGCACTCGCTTTTGTACAGAAGATCCGTGAAAAATTCACAGAAGAGGGTATTGAGATCAAACACTTATAAAAACTAAATAAAGTATATTACATTCACATGAGAGATAGAGTGCCGGATAAATCAAAGGAGATTTAGTACAAGGGATTACTGCGTTGATTTGTCCGGCTCTCTTTATATGGAAAAGTGCACTTTTTTAGGATAAGAAAGGAAAGGGTGGAAACTATGGCAAAAGAGAAAAAACAGAACAACATAGTAAGAAACATGATGATCGCTCTGGTCGGCGGTCTGGTCGTAGGACTTGGATTCATGCTTCTGAAACAGCAGATGTCAGAGGGGACATGGAACGTGATCAATGCACTTCTGTTCCAGGATATCACAGCAGATCAGGGATTTCATTCCATCGGTCTCTTCTACATCATCGGACAGCTGTTCATGAGAGGATTACAGATGGCGATCGTACCGCTGGTACTGGTATCCTTAAGCCTTGCAATGTGCAGTATCTCCAGTTCCTCCAAGCTTGGAAGAATTGCAGGACGTACATTACTTGGATTCTTCTGCTTCTATGTAGTTGGCGCACTTATCGCAGGTATTGTTGCATTCGCAATGAAAACAGCTGGATTTTTCAACGTAAAACTTCCGGCAGAGGCAGTTACAGAGGCTGCAACACTGGATCAGTTCAACCCGCTTGCAACAATCGTAACAGCAGTTCCGTCCAATATCGGAACCGCATTCAGCAGCAATAACAGCATCCTTGCAGTTGTAGTAGTAGCTATCGTTCTTGGTCTTTGCATGAACGCACTTGGCGACAAGATGAAACCGCTGAAAAGCGTACTTGAGAACTTAAGCGACATCATCAACCTGTATCTGACATTCCTGATCAACAAAGTTGGTCCTGTAGCAATCTTCTGCCTGATCTCCCGTACATTCGCAATCTACGGAGCTGAGTATCTGGCACCGGCAGCAGCTTACATCGTAGGCGCAATGCTGACACTGTTTGTACTTGTAGTAACGATTTACCCGATCGGTATCGGCCTTACAACAGGCTTAAGCCCGATGAAATTCCTTAAGAAGATCGCAAAAGTTGGTGTATTCGGATTCTCCACAAACTCTTCCGCAGCATGCCTTCCGCTGAACACCAGAACATGCCTTGATGAACTTGGATGCTCCCAGGAGATCACAAGCTTCGTTCTTCCTACAGGTATGACCATCAACATGAACGGTACAACTGTTATGCATATGTTTGCAGTAACATTTATCGCAACAGCATCCGGAATTGACATTACACCGGCAAACCTGATCACAGTCGCATTTCTTTCCATCTGTGCGGCAATGGGCTGCCCGGCTATCCCGATCGCCGGAACAACTCTGATCGTAACAATCCTTTCCGGTATGGGCTGGACATCTGACCTTTGTATGATCGCATATGCACTGGTTGTAGCGATCAACCGTCCGGTTGAGATGGCACTTCTTCCGCTTAACGTAATCGGTGATGCAACAGTCAACGTTATCGTTAACAAGAAAGAAAATGAGCTTGACGAAACAAAATATAACGCATAAGTAAATATAAAAAGTCTTAATATTATACATACAAATTATTAAATTGACTTAATATTACTACGATGATACCATTTAAGCGTATAGTTGAGACATCAGCTATACGCTTAAATATTAAATGCAGTAAAAACAGCGGAATATCCGCAGAAAAATAAAAGGGTTCAGGAGGAAATGAATATGGAGTACAAGACAGCGAAAAGAATGGAATGCCTTCCGTTTTCCGGTATCCGTGCAGTAATGGAAAAAGCAAACAAAATGCAGCAGGCAGGAGAGAAGATCATTCACCTGGAGATCGGACGTCCGGATTTTGATACACCGGAGAAGATCAAAAAAGCAGCAAATGAGAGCCTTGCAGCAGGACATGTATTTTACACATCCAACTATGGTATCCCGAAACTGAGAGAAGCCATTGCAAAATGGGAGAACGAGAACCATGGTACAGATTATGAAGCATCTGAAGTTCTTGTAACAGTAGGTGTTGGTGAGGCAACTTTCGCATCCATGGACGCTTTCCTGGATCCCGGCGATGAGATTCTTGTCCCGAACCCGGTATGGCTGAATTACATCCATGTTCCGTCAGCACTTGGTGCAGTACCTGTAACATACAGCCTGAAAGAGGAGAACGATTATCAGATCGACTTTGAGGAGATGGAGTCAAAGATCACAGATAAGACTAAGATGATCGTTGTTGTAAACCCAAGCAACCCGACCGGTGGTGTTTTCTCTAGAGAGACACTTGAGAAATTAAGTGAGATCGCCATCAAACATGATCTTCTTGTGATTGCAGATGAGATCTACAGCCAGCTTGTATATGATGGAACTGAGCACGTAAGCATCGCATCCCTTCCGGGAATGAAAGAGCGAACCATCACATTAGGAGGCTTCTCAAAAGCTTACTCCATGACAGGATGGAGACTTGGATATATGTGTGCACCGGTTGGAATTATCCAGGCTTGTGTACGTGTTCATCAGTATACCGTTACCTGTGCATCTTCTTTCGTACAGGAAGCAGCACTTACCGCATTAAGCGACTGTGCAGAAGATGTTGAGGCAATGAGAAAAGAGTATCAGAGAAGAAAAGATTATGTGGTAAAAGCACTGAACGAGATCGACGGAATCAGCTGCAACAATCCACATGGTGCGTTCTACATCTTCGTAAATATTAAGAGCCTTGGAATGACTTCCATGGAAGTTGCCGAGTACCTTCTTGACAATGCAAAAATCGCTCTGGTACCTGGTTCCGCATTCGGTTCCGAGGGAGAGGGATACTTAAGAATTTCCTACGCATGCAGCTATGAGGATCTTCAGGAAGCATGTGCAAGAATCAAAAAAGCAGTGGAAGAACTGAAAAACAAATGATCAGATAAAAAAATACCCACCGCTTTTTGTGGCGAAAAGCAATATATTTATACCGTGAAGTCTGGAAAGTGTTGATTTTAAGCCATTTCTGGATATGTGGGTTGATTCAGAGATATGGTTTTGTGACGTTTTTAGGACAAACGCCAGAAAATATGGAGAGCTCCGTGACGTTTTGAGTTGACTTTTTACCGGTAATAGCATATGATAATAACAGCTAAGGAATGTGGTGAGATTCCAAGTGGCAAAGTGAAAGCCCTCAGAGTTGCAGCTCTGGGGG
>ERZ825324.5138-NODE-5138-length-10124-cov-2.563710_pt1 | contig 10124 bp, 6 predicted proteins | sample MGYA00519859_ERZ825324 | MGnify/ENA primary metagenome ERZ825324 (study PRJEB31778, sample SAMEA3449198) | human gut metagenome | biome: human gut; feature: human-associated habitat; material: faeces | place: United Kingdom | collected 2010/2012 ... | reverse complement strand
GAAACATATTAAGACTCTTAACACAAGAAATCTTAAGGAATCAGCTAAGAAGGGCGGATGTGGCGAGTGCCAGACATCATGCCAGTCAGCTTGTAAGACATCTTGCACAGTTGGTAACCAGAGCTGCGAGAACAAATAGTTTTATATTGAATAAGCAGGACTGTAAGAGAGTGTGAGGACGAAGACACCGGCACTCTCTTCTTAGTGTGAAATACCGAAACGCAGTTTTGCAAGGAGGACATTTTGATACACCAGTATAAAAGCAACGGATACAATATCGTGCTGGACGTAAACAGCGGGTCAGTACATGTTGTTGACGATATAGTATATGACATTATTCCGCTTTTCCAGGAAAATTCAAGAAAAGAGATAGCGGACAAGCTCTCTGACAGATATGATATTGATGAAATTAACGAAGCCTGTGATGAAATACAGACCCTTAAAGATGGCGAGGTATTATTCACGGAGGATATTTATGAACCGTGTATAGAACAGTTTGCGGAGCGCAAAGCACAGGAAAATGTAGTCAAGGCGATGTGCCTTCACATAGCGCATGACTGTAATCTTGCATGCAAATACTGTTTTGCCGAGGAAGGCGAATATCACGGAAGACGAGCCCTTATGAGTGCCGAGGTGGGTAAGAAGGCACTTGATTTTCTGGTGGCCAATTCGGGACACAGAAGGAATCTTGAAGTTGACTTCTTTGGCGGAGAACCTCTTATGAATTTTGAGGTGGTAAAGGAAATAGTGGCTTACGGAAGGGAACTTGAGAAGACACATGACAAGAAGTTCCGTTTCACAATGACTACCAATGGAGTACTTCTCAATGATGAGATACTTGATTTTGTGAATAAAGAGTGCGGTAATCTTGTGCTCAGCGTGGATGGACGTAAGGAAGTCCATGACAATATGCGTCCGTTCCGCAACGGCAGCGGCAGCTATGATCTGATCATGCCGAAGTTTAAGAAAGTTGCAGAGAGCAGAAACCAGATGAATTATTATGTAAGAGGCACCTTTACGCATAACAATCTGGATTTCTCAAAAGATGTTCTGCATCTGGCAGATGAAGGATTTGAACAGATTTCCGTAGAACCTGTTGTTGCACAGCCGACAGATTCATATGCAATCAGGGAGGAAGATATTCCTTATCTTTGTGAGCAGTATGACATGCTTGCAAAAGAACTGGTTAAGAGAAAGAAAGCCGGCAACGGTTTTAATTTCTTCCATTTTATGATTGATTTAAACGGCGGTCCATGTGTGGCAAAGAGATTATCCGGCTGTGGTTCGGGCTGTGAGTATCTTGCAGTGACCCCGTGGGGAGATTTTTATCCATGTCATCAGTTTGTTGGCAATGAAGATTTCCTTATGGGTAATGTCGATGATGGAATAGTAAGACCGGACATCAGAGATATGTTTAAGAATAGCAATGTCTATTCAAAGGAAAAATGTAAGAATTGTTTTGCAAAATTCTATTGCAGTGGTGGTTGTGCAGCTAACTCATATAACTTCCATGGTAACATTAATGATGCGTATGATGTTGGATGTGAACTTCAGAAAAAGCGTATAGAATGTGCAATAATGATTCGTGCAGCCATGGCTGAGGAAGAATAAGTAAAAGGGAGAGTTTTTAACATGAAGTACAGTTTACCTAAGAAGATTATTTATTCAATAATCGTTGCTGTTTTACTGGTTGGACTTGTATTAACAGCATTTTTCGGACTTAATGGAAAGGGATACGGAAGCACTTACGATATAGATCTTGGTCTTGATCTTGCCGGTGGTGTAAGTATCACATACCAGATTAAGGAAGATAACTTTACATCACAGGATGTAGAGGATACTATCTACAAGCTTCAGAAGCGAGTAGAAGGAAAGAGTACAGAGTCACAGGTTTATAAGGAAGGTGACAACAGAATCACTGTTGAGATTCCTGGAGTAACAGATGCTAATGAGATTCTTAAGGAACTTGGTACACCAGGTTCATTGGAATTTCTTGATTCTACAGGATATACAGCATTCTCACAGGGCAATGATTATACACCACTTCTTACAGGTTCAGATGTAAAGGCTGCACAGGCTTACACTGATACTAACAGCACAGATGATACACCTTATGGTGTTCAGCTTACATTTACAGATGATGGTGCTACTAAATTCTATGATGCAACATCAGCTAATATTGGTAACAGAATATATATTGTATATGACGGAGAAGTTGTAAGTGCACCTAACGTTAAGACAGCTATATCAGGTGGTACAGCAACTATCACAGGTATGGAATCGTTCGATGAGGCAGATAACCTTGCAACATATATCAGAGTTGGTTCAATTCCTCTTACACTTGAGGAAGTAAGCTCTAACATTGTTGGCGCACAGCTTGGACATGCAGCAATCAAGACAAGTTTAATTGCTGCTGCTATAGGTCTTGCATTACTTTGCTTATTCATGATTGTTATGTTCAGAATTCCTGGACTTGTTGCAACATTATCACTGATTATCTATACATCACTTGTTTTATTCCTTGTAAGTGTATATGATCTTACTCTTACACTTCCGGGTATTGCAGGTATTATTCTTGGTATTGGTATGGCGGTAGATGGTAATGTTATTATCTACACAAGAATAAGAGAAGAGATTGGTGCTGGAAAGTCTGTAGAGAATGCTATTCTTTCAGGATATAACAAGGCAACATCATCTATCGTAGATGGTAACGTAACAACACTTATCGCTGCTTTAGTATTGTACATATTCGGTACAGGTCCAGTTAAGGGCTTTGCTACAACTCTTGCAGTTGGTAATATCGTATCAATCTTTACATCACTTGTTATTACTAAGGTTATTATGAAGCTCTTATATAACTTTGGTATAAGGGACGCTAAGTGGTATGGCAAGAATGTATACAGAAAGACTCTTAATGTTCTTAGCATTAAGAAATGGGCTGCGATTGGCTCAGCAGTAGTTATTGCAGCAGGTATCATAACTATGGCAGTTCAGGCTGGTCTTGGAAACAGAGCATTAAACTTCAGCCTTGAGTTTGTTGGAGGTTCAACAACAACATTTACATTTGATAAAGAGTATACAGCAGAAGAGATTGAGGATAATATCATTCCTATAATTAGAGATGCTGCAGGTATTACAGAGGTTCAGCAGCAGAAGGTTGCAGATTCAACACAGGTTTCCTTCAAGACATCAGATCTCTCACTTGAACAGAGAGAAGCTATTGAAAATGCTGTTACAGCTAAGTACCCAATCAAGGATGGAACAATCGTTGAGACAGATACAATCAGCTCATCAGTTTCTGCAACAGTTAAGAGAGATGCTATTCTTTCAGTTATACTTGCTACAATCTGTATGCTGATATATATCTTTGTAAGATTCCGTGATATCAGATTTGCATTAGCTGCTGTATTAGCACTTCTTCATGATGTACTTGTTGTTATTGCATTCTATGCATTTGCAAGAATTCCAGTTGGAACAACATTTATTGCATGTATGCTTACAATAGTAGGTTACTCTATCAACGGTACAATTATTATCTTTGATAGAATAAGAGAGCAGTTAAAGACAGCTAATTCGAAGACTAACATTACAGAGCTTGTTAACTCATCAATTACAAGCACAATGTCAAGAACAGTATATACATCTATAACAACACTTATAATGCTTATAGTTCTTTTCATTATGGGTGTAACTTCTGTTAAGGAGTTCACACTTCCACTTATCGTAGGTATTGTTGTTGGTGCTTACTCATCAGTATGCTTAACAAGTGCTATGTGGTATGTAATGGGTGGTAAGAAGAGAGGCGTTGTAGAAGAGAATAATAAAAAAGCAGCTTCTAAGAAAGAGGTTTTTGAAGACGGTTCTCAGGTTTAATTAACAGATACAATAAGTTTATGACATGGCGGGGATTGTATATCAGTTCCCGCCATAATTGGTTTAATAGTGAAACAGGGAGAAAAGAGTGAAAAGCAACTGGATAGTATACACTAAGAAAGCTGATTTCAAAGCAATTGGGGAAAGATTTGGCATTGACCAGGTTATGGCGAGAATTATCCGTAACAGAGGGTTAGAAACGGACGAGCAGATAAATATGTATCTTAATGGGACCGTGGATGATATGCATTCACCACATTTATTAAAGGATGCAGACAAATGTGTTGATATCCTCACAGACAAGATACAAGCTGGAAAGAAAATACATATTATCGGTGATTATGATATAGATGGAATATGTTCAACAACAATTCTTTACAAAGGGCTAAAGGCTGCAGGAGCAGATGTAACATTTGCAGTACCAGACAGAATTATTGACGGATATGGTATTAATGAGCACTTAATAGATGAAGCATATAATAATGGAACCGATACGATTATTACATGTGATAATGGGATTGCTGCGATTGAGCAGATTAAATATGCTAAAGAAAAGGGTATGACAGTAATTGTTACTGACCATCACGACATTCCGTTTGATTTCGTTGATGGCGAAAAGATACATAAAGTACCACAGGCAGATGCAATCGTTAATCCTAAGCAGGAGGACTGCCTATATCCATTTGATAAGCTGTGTGGAGCAGGAGTTGCATTTCAGTTTGTGAGAGCATTGTATAAATCTATGGGCGAGGATGAAAACAAACTGGAAGATCTGTTATCTATGCTTGCGATTGCGACTGTATGTGATGTTGTAGATCTTACAGGAGAGAACAGAATTTTTGTGAAAGAAGGATTAAAGAGGATCAAAGAGACAAGAAATGTGGGTCTTAGAGCATTATTGGATGTTCATGATCTTATGGAAAAACAGATACAGTCTTATGCTCTTGGCTTTATTATTGGACCATGCATTAATGCAAGTGGCCGGCTGGAATCTGCAGAAAAAGCATTGAATCTGTTCCTGGAAGAAGATAAAAAGAAAGCAATGCAGACAGCAAAAGAATTAAAAGAGCTGAATGATCTTAGAAAAAGTATGACAGAGAATGGTGTAAAAGCAGCATTAGATCAGGCAATAAAATATGAAGCAAAAGGCGATAAAGTACTTGTTTTATATTTACCAGATTGTCATGAAAGTATTGCTGGGATTATTGCTGGAAGAATTAAGGATCGTCTAAACCATCCAGTCTTTGTACTTACTGATGCAAAAGATGGAATTAAGGGATCAGGACGTTCTATCGAAGGATATTCCATGTTTGAAGAGATGATGAAAGTTAAAGAGGTGTTTACTAAATTTGGCGGGCATCCGATGGCAGCGGGATGTTCTCTTGAGAAGGAGGACCTTAAAGCATTTCGTAAAAAGATCAATGAAAATTGTACATTGGATGAAAAAGATTTCGCAAAGAAGGTGCAGATCGACATCGATATGCCGGTTGATTATATCACAATGGATCTGATTCATCAGTTGTCAGTACTGGAACCTTTCGGGAAAGAAAATAAAAAGCCCCTATTTGCACACCGTAAATTACAGATTGAACGTGTCAATGTGTTTGGAAAAAATAAAAATGTAATTAAATTAGCATTAAAGAGTAGTCAGGGAACACGGATTGATGGTATGATTTTTGAGGATGAAACAGAATTTAGAGAAAAAATGGGGACAAACAAGTATATTACATGCACTTATTATCCTGTGATCAATGAATATCAGGGATATAAGAGTCTTCAGATCAATATTCAAAATTATTTTTTTGCGGAGGGATAACATGAGTAAGATAAAACTGGTTGCAATGGATCTTGATAATACATTATTAGACAGTAATAAACAAATATCAGAACATACAAAAGAAGTGTTAAAAGAGGCGATCAGACAGGGAGTTTATATTGTACCTGCTACAGGACGTATTTTCAAAGCGATTCCGGAGTTTTTGAGAAATATTGAAGGTGTTCGTTATGCAGTTTGTTGTAATGGAGCAACAGTATATGATCAGTATGAAGAAAAGATTATTTATACGAATCATTTATCCGTGGATGTGACATTGGAGTTATTTAGAATACTTGAAAAATATCATTCCACACATGATATTTATCAAAATGGACAGGGATATATGGAAAAACGTTATTTGGATCACCTTTCAGAATATAATGTATCAGGACATTTACTGAAACTGGTAAATGATACAAGGCTGCCAGTGGATGATCTTAAAAAGCATCTCAAAGAAAATCCATTAGGAATTGAGAAGATCAATGCATTTTTTGATAATATGAAAGAAAGATCAGCAGCAATAAAAGAATTGACTGAAAAAAATATTGCTAGTGTATCAAGTGCACTTGATAATAATATTGAGCTTAATCAGTTTGGCTGTGATAAAGGGGATGGATTAAAACATCTTGCCAAATGTCTTGGCTTAACAATGGATGAAGTTATGGCATGTGGAGATGCTGGAAATGACACCATGATGATCAAGGCAGCAGGAACAGGTGTTGTTATGGGAAATGGACGAGAAGAATTAAAAGCAATTGCTGATTTTGTTACAAAGACAAATGATGAAGACGGAGTGGCATATGCGATTGAGAAATTAGTTCTTAATTCTTGACGATGTTATTTGAAGTGATATAATAAGTATGTTTAAATAGTTAGGGGGGAAATATAAGAATGAGAAAAACGCGAAAAACAGCGGCTGTATTGGCTCTGTATGCGGTTTTGATGCTTAGTTCAGCGTCTGTAGTAAGTGCAGATCAGGTAAATGATAAGACATTTGCAAGAGAACAGACAAATGAGCAGACTGACACTAGCAAAGATAATTCTGCCCAGACGACAGAAGCTTCGACAACTGAGGCAACGACAGAAAAGAAAACAGAAGCTAAGCCAACGACAGAAAAGAAAGATAAGACAAATACAAGTCATAAGAAGAAAGCAACAACTAAGAAGACAGAGCGTAATACAATAAAGAAACATAAGAAGAAAAAGAAAGATACCAAAGACAAGAAGAAAGATAAAAAGAAAGACAAAAAAGATAAGAAAGCGATCATTCCAAAAGTCTATAATGACCATAGCATTGAGATGAAAGGAAAGAAAGAATCTATTCAAGGATTTATTTATTTTAATCAGGCAGATGCAGCATGGAATGACAATGGATATCAGATCAAAAGCAGTGGATGCGGACCAAGCGCTATGGCAGTTTGTATCAGTTCGCTGACGAATAAATGGGTAACTCCAGTTGATACAACAGTATGGGCATATAAGAATGGCTATTACAGTAGTGCTGGAGCAAGTCATGAGATGGTCCCAGCACTGGCACAACAGTATAAACTGGAATGTCATGGACTTGGAAGTGATGTCAGCAAGGTTAGAGATGCATTGAAGAAGAAGCATCCAGTAGTAGCACTGATGGGACCAGGATATTTTACGAAGAAAGGTCATTTTATCGTATTGGTTGCGATCGATGATAATGATCAGGTAACGGTTGCAGATGTTGGAAGCAGACAGCGTACACAGTACAAATATCCACTAAAAGAAGTGATCGCACAGACGAAGTCAGCATCAGCAGGAGGTCCATGCTGGGAGATTTATTCTGATCAAAAGATATCTGCGAAGGCTGATAAGAAGGCAAAGCAGCTGAAAGCTGAGAAGAAATACAGAAGCAAAGAATTTAAAGCAATGTATAATGAGATCAAGTCAGTATTGCAGAAGAATTATCAGTTAGCGGTTCCACTAAAGAAAGGAACACTAGTTAGTGAAGAACAGTTTGTTACGATCACATCCTTAGGAATCAACGATAAAGTTCCCGTAATGGATGCGAGCAAGAAGTTAACAAGTGATGTCGATCTTGACACAGTAGTAGATGAGATTCAGGCAGAGGCAGTCAAAGATTCTTTTTGGAATACGATCATGATCGCACCTGACAAAACTAATTTAACAGATAAATAAAATAGTGTATATTACATAAAGAAAAGCACAGAATCATTGAGTATGATCAATGATTTCTGTGCTTTTTCTATTCTAAAAAATAGGAGGAAAGAAAAATGAAGATTCAAAATATGATCAAAAAAATAACGATTGCTGTATTATCTGCAGCAATGATGCTTGCACCTATCGTTAATATCAAAGCGGCATCAACAGATGTGGTCGATACAAGCAAAACTGGATCCATAACGATCCACAAATATGACATGACAGCAGCAAAACAGGCCGGTGTTAATACCAGTCAGTTTACACCAACAGGAAAACAGGACGCTGCTGCGGAAGCAGCCTTGGAAAAATATGCGATCAAAGGTGTGGAATTTAGTTACCTGCGAGTTGGAGATGTTGAACAGCAGAGTGAGAATGGAAAGATCCAGATGATCTATGAACTTCCAATCACAATACAGCAGATTTTGGGTTTGACATCTTCTGATGCAGCTAAAACAGAAGGAAGTAAGACATATTTTACAAGCCAGCAGATCAATGAGAAACTTGCCAAGGCATTAGAAGATAATACGGTAACGAAAGATAAATTAGAAGATTACATGGGAAAGAATGGGACAGCCATGGATGAGACTAATGCTAATGGTGTGACAAGTAAAGACAAATTGCCACTGGGTCTTTACCTGATCGTTGAGACAAAGGCACCAGAAAATGTAACTTACACAACAAATCCATGGTTTGTACAGTTGCCATCCACGGATTCTAAGGGAGATGACTGGTTCTATGATGTGATCTGTTATCCAAAGAATGAAACTGGAAATCCAACACTTGACAAAAGAGTACGCAATAATCCAGATCAGGACATTGTAACAACTGCCAATACAGACAGACTGGCAGATTTTACTTCTGCAAGAAATGAATACAAATACCAGAGTACCGTGACAGCCTCTAAAGCAGAAAGACTGGATTATCAGTTCATTTCCAAATTGCCACATATCACATCATCAACAACCTACATGTCAACTTATACATTTAACGATACGATGGCAAAAGGAATGACATATGGGAAAGATGCCGTGATCGCAATCTATGAAACTAAGGATGCAGCGGACAGAACAAATGTGAATAATGTTGAGAAGAGTGGAGCATTGGCTGTATGGAAGAGTTCCGACACGGATCCAAAGTTTGCAGCAACATACGGAAAATCTGGAGACGATCCTGCAATGAAGATCGAGATGACAAAAGCAGGACTTAATGAGTTGAATAAGAAATATTCTGATAAATATATTGTTGTATGCTATACAGCTAAGGTGAATACAGATGACAGCGTTATTCTTGGTGATAAAGGAAATCCAAACGATGTATCCCTTACGTGGAAGAGAACAAATACGAATTATTATGATATTTTAAAAGACAAATGTATCATATACTCTTACGGATATGATCTGACAAAGAAATTTTCTGACAGCAAGGGAGATGCAACAAAGGTTAAATTCGTTGTAAAAAATAAGACAGATAATTACTATCTGGTAGCAAGAGCAGATAGAGCAGGTGTTTATCAGGTAACAGGAAAGTCTGCAAAAGAAGCTGATGCGACTCAGTTTAGTCCGTCTTCTGATGGAAAACTTGTGATCAATGGGATCGAAGGAGATGAATATGGATTTACAGAAACACACTCCGATGCAGGATACTCCCTGTTAAAGAAAGAAGTGATCGTTAAGGTCAAAGAGACAAAAGCAGATATCACACCAACCGAAGCAAACATCACAGGGATCCAGAGTAAGTCTGATGCAGATTCCACAGCAAATGATGGAGTTCCTAATGGTGCGGTATTAAAGAATGATGTGACGGTTCAGACTACAGCAGCGAGTGCGACTGTGGATGAGATAAAGGCAACGATGACAAAACACGATGATTCTGGAAATGCATATATCAATATGCAGATCACAAATCAGAAGCAGTTCATGCTGCCAATGACAGGTGGGGCAGGAAACTATCTTCTGATCATTGCAGGGGTTGTTGTTGCTGGATGTGGGATCTTGATCTTGAACAAAAACAGAAGACGATCACAAAGATAAAATGAAACAAAAGATCATACCGATTCTGATCGTTCTGACAGGTTTTTTGCTGTTGTTTTATCCATTTACAAGCAATTATCTGTTTGAAAAGAGTGCAGGTTCGACGGTGGAAAGTTATCAGGAAAAGGCAGCCGGAATGGATCAGGCGATCATAAAAAAAGTAATGGATGAAGCAAAACAGTATAATGGGGAATTGATGCGATCTTCAGTACAGT
>ERZ825324.5137-NODE-5137-length-10124-cov-4.390208_pt1 | contig 10124 bp, 8 predicted proteins | sample MGYA00519859_ERZ825324 | MGnify/ENA primary metagenome ERZ825324 (study PRJEB31778, sample SAMEA3449198) | human gut metagenome | biome: human gut; feature: human-associated habitat; material: faeces | place: United Kingdom | collected 2010/2012 ... | reverse complement strand
TAAGCAGCAACCTGTTCGTATTTGCCATTACGCTGTGTATAAGCTTTCACCTGGTTGTCTACCATTGCATCAGTTATACCATTTTCCTTTGCCATAGCCGTATCTTTTTCATTTTCTTTAAGTATCACATCAATATTTTTTCTGAGATTTTCTGCTATCTTTTCAAGAAGCTCATTTTTCTTAGCCGTTCCTGCCGTTGCTATACTCTTTTTTGATGCCTTAGCTGCTTTACCAAGCTGTTCGATATAATTCATCCGTCTTTCCCCCTCATTCTATAAACGATTTCAGGTGATTGCAAAACCAATGTGTTGTGCTGAGTGCACAATCTAATCATATCTTTACGACAGTTCCGCATACACCTATATAACGATTTGTTTCAATAAAAATCTTCAATATTTTAATAATTATATAAATTTTTTCAGTCAATAACTTTTGAGCACGCAACTGCTATAGAACCAGGTCCTATATGACACGCAATGCTTAGTGACAACGGATAAAGATCAACCTCAGTCACTCCGAATTTTTCGATTATCTGCTGTTTTAAATCCTCTGCCGCCTCAGGATTTTTGGTATGTGCTATCTCCATGTGTATGTTTTCCATATGGTCAGTACCGCCAAATCTCTTGTTTATGTCATCTTCTATTGCTGCGAGCATCTTCTTGACACCCTGCTTTTTTGTCTTGGCTATCGTATATGCGTCAAGTTTTTCTCCCTGAATCTGGAGAACCGGTTTCAACTTCAAAAGTGTACCGAGCGCTGCCGCCGCCGGTGTAATTCTACCACCTTTTTTCAGATACTCTAATGTATCTACCATAATATAAATCGAAGACTCAAATTTGTTCTTCTCTAAAATTTCTTTGATTTCCGCTGCTGTCTTTCCCTGTTCTACAAGCATCTTGGCATCTAATACAGACTGTCTTTGTGTTACAGAAATTCTCTGATTATCCACAACCTGTACTTTTCCATCATAATCATCGGCTAACATCGCTGCTGTTGCACAGGAACTGCTTAATCCGCTGGACATCGCAATGTGTACGATCTCATCATGATCTTCTAATAATTTTTCCCACAGATCCAACACATCTCCTGGTGCTGGCTGAGATGTCTTGATATCTGCATCCTCATCTAACTTCTGATAAAATTCTTCCTGTGTTAATGTGATATCTTCAAAATATAATTCATCATTAATATTATAGAAATTAATAGTCTGTGTCTTACCTGGCTGTGATGATGTTCTTGCATATGATTTCCTGTTCATCAATGCATTAATGAGCGATGATTTACCAACATTTGACTTGCCTGCAAATGCAACCTCCGGAAATGGAGTTTCAGGCAGTGTACTTGTCACTCCGACTACTATATCCAGATTAACCTTTTTAATAACCATAATCCATATCTCCTTTCATTTAATGCATTAGTGCCTGTGCAAATACTTCTTTAACATTATTCACATATATTATGTTCATTCCATCAGTTATCTCAGCATCAAGCTCCTCTACATCTGCCTGATTATCTTCTGGTACGAAAACATTTGTTATGCCTGCTGTCTTACTTGCAAGAAGCTTTTCTTTAAGTCCTCCTATCGGAAGAACCCTGCCTCTTAGTGTAAGCTCTCCTGTCATGGCAACATCTGCCCTTACCGGAATTCCTGTAACTGCAGATAACATTGCTGTAGCCATTGTAACACCAGCAGAAGGTCCGTCTTTAGGAGTCGCTCCCTCAGGTATATGAAGATGGAATGCATGCTTCTGGAAATATTCTGTATCCACCTTGTATCTGCCTTTCTCTGTAACAGACTTGATGTAAGAAACCGCTATACTTGCTGATTCCTTCATTACATCACCCATATTACCTGTAAGCTTGAACTCGCCTTTGCCCGGCATCGTTATAACCTCTATCTCAAGAGTATCTCCCCCCGCCTGCGTCCATGCAAGGCCTCTTACAATACCAACTTCACCCTTTGGGTTCTTCTTATCCGGTCTATACTTAACTTTTCCAAGATAATCTGTAATATTCTTATCAGATATGTTAACTGTTTTCTTTACAGACTTGTCTCTTGTTCCATCAGGCGTGAATACACCTGCCTTATACAACTCGCTGACCGCCTTTCTTACAACTTTGGCAATCTGTCTTTCGAGCCCACGCACCCCCGCTTCTCGTGTATAAGAATCTATAATTGTCCTTATAACTTTATCTGTGAATTTAACATCTGATACAAGCAGACCGTTCTGTTTAATCTGCTTCTTAATAAGGTGCTCCTTAGCAATATGAAACTTTTCATTTGCCGTATACGAGCCAACCTCTATTATCTCCATTCTATCAAGAAGAGGACGGCTTACTCTTGATAAGTCATTAGCAGTCGCTATAAAAAGCACATTTGACAAATCAACTGGCATCTCTATATAGTGGTCAACAAAATTAACATTCTGCTCGCTGTCTAACACCTCAAGAAGCGCTGCTGAAGTATCTCCCTTATAATCGCTGCTCATCTTGTCTATCTCATCAAGAAGCATAAGTGGATTGTTAACCTTTGCGCCCTTAAGTCCCTCAATAATTCTTCCTGGCATAGCACCGATATATGTCTTTCTGTGTCCTCTTATCTCAGCTTCATCTTTAACACCACCAAGACAGATTCTCACATATTCTTTTCCTAGTGCTTTCGCAACTGACTTTGCAATAGAAGTCTTACCTGTTCCCGGAGGTCCTGCAAGACATATTATAGGTGCTTTGCCACTGCTTGTTATATTTCTAACTGCAAGTGATTCAAGAATTCTTTCTTTAATATCCTTCATTCCATAATGATCTGAATCAAGCACCTTTGCTGCATTGTCTATATCCTTATTATCCTGTGTTCCCACATTCCATGGAAGTTCAAGGCATGTCTCTATGTAAGTTCTCTCCACATTTGCTTCCGCATTATTGCCAGCTAAAGATTTAAGTCTCTTTATTTCTTTATTAAGCTTATCTTTTACATATTCAGGTGCATCTAACTTTTCAACCGCAGCCTCATATTCTTCTGCCTCCGATGCAGTTCCTCCATCAAGTTCTTCATTAATTGCCGCAAGTTCTTCTCTTAATATGTAATCTTTCTGGTTCTTATCAACTCTTTCTCTTACTGCATTGCCAAGTTCTTCTTTAATCCTGTATGCATTAATTTCATTAATAAGCAATGTTGCTGCAAATGTATACATCTGCTCATAGTCTTCAACTTCAAGAAACTGCTGTCTCTTATCATAATCCATCAGGAATTCCTGTGCAAACTCCATCATCAGCTTTTCTGCATCATTATATGACATCCATCTCTTAAGTGTATCCTTGGCAAACTTAGGATTAACATGTGAATACTGCGATAAAAGTTCACGCATGCCAACTACTATTGCTCTTGAAACAACCTTTTCTGGCTTCTCTAATCCATCAATTACGCTTATATCAGCAATCATCATGCCTGATACTTCCTCAAAGCTGTTTATAATTGCCTTTTCAAGTCCTTCAACCTGTACTCTTAAGATTTTACCTGGCATCTTGATTATCTGTTTTACTTTGGCAATTGTTCCTACTGTATATAAATCCTCTATTCCCGGCTCACTTACCTGTGAATCTCTCTGGGTAACAAGATATATAAGCTGATCTCCCGCCATGCTTGCCTGAACAGCTTTAACCGACTTCTTTCTGCTTACATCGAAATGCATTACCATTCCTGGAAAAACAGTTACATTTCTCAATGGAATAGTGGGATAATGTCTGTTATATTCGTTATTCATATATTCCTCTCTATCAATAATGGCGGACCGTCCATCACGAACAGTCCGCCTGAATCAATTCATTACTGTGCCTTTTTTACAGCATCCGTTCTGTATTCTAACAGAGGCTTTGCGCTGCCTTCTACAGCTTCCTTAGTTATTATACATTTGGCTATTGTCTCATCTGATGGAATCTCATACATTACTTCATTCATGACTGATTCTAAGATTGAACGTAAACCTCGTGCACCTGTCTTTCTTTCAAAACTCTTGTGAGCCACCGCCTCGATTGCTTCATCTGTGAATTCGAGTGCTACTTCATCAAGTCCGAAGAGTGCCTGATACTGCTTTACAATAGCATTCTTAGGTTCTTTAAGAATTCTCACAAGTGATGCCTCATCCAGTGAATCAAGTGAAACAACAACTGGAACTCGGCCTACAAACTCAGGAATAAGGCCGAATTTAATAAGGTCCTGTGGAAGTGCCTTATGGAACATCTCACCAACATTATCATTGCTCTTTTCCTTAAGCTCTGAATTAAATCCAATTGAACTCTTATCCATTCTCGATTCAATAATCTTCTCAAGCCCGTCAAATGCACCACCACATATAAAAAGAATATTAGTTGTATCAATAGGAATAAGTTCCTGCTGAGGATGCTTTCTTCCTCCCTGAGGCGGAACAGATGCTACTGTTCCTTCTAATATCTTAAGAAGTGCCTGCTGTACACCTTCTCCGGATACATCTCTTGTTATAGAGACATTCTCTGATTTCTTAGTAATCTTATCTATCTCATCAATATATATGATACCATATTGAGCTTTTTCTATGTCATAATCTGCAGCCTGAATAAGCTTTAAAAGGATATTCTCAACATCCTCACCAACATATCCAGCTTCTGTAAGAGTTGTTGCATCAGCAATTGCAAAAGGTACATTAAGAAGTCTTGCAAGATTCTGTGCAAGGAATGTCTTTCCTGAACCTGTTGGTCCAAGCATAAGAATATTACTCTTCTGTAACTCTACATCCAGATCAGCCTGTGACATAATTCTTTTATAATGATTATATACAGCAACTGCAAGAACTTTCTTTGCCTCGTCCTGTCCTATAACATAATCATCAAGGAACTCCTTAATCTGCTTTGGTTTGAGCAGGTTAATGTTCATTCCATCAACTGTATCTACACCATCTGATTCTGTTTCAAACTCTTCATCAAGGATATCGCTGCATATTTCTACACATTCATCGCAAATGTAAACGCCATTATGTCCTGCGATAAGCTTCTTTACCTGATCCTGTGTCTTATTACAGAATGAGCATCTAAGCTTCTCGTCAATATTTCTGCCTGCCATACCATCCTCCAAATCACCAATATCCATGTCCTGTTATCATAACAGGTACCGCTTATTACACAAAAACAAGGGAGATACCTGCAAATGTATTATCTGCAGGCACCTTCCTTATCATAAGCAGTTATTATCTCTTCTCTACAACACTATCAATAAGTCCATAAGCAACAGCTTCCTGTGCTGACATGTAATTATCTCTTTCTGTGTCTCGTGAAATCTCTTCAACTGACTTACCAGTATTAGCAGCCAGTATCTGGTTTAACTTATTTCTTGTCTTAAGTATATTCTCAGCAACGATTCTGATCTCAGTTTCCTGACCTCTTGCACCGCCTGATGGCTGGTGAATCATAATCTCTGCATTAGGAAGAGCAAGTCTCTTTCCCTTGGCACCGCCTGAAAGAAGGAATGCACCCATACTTGCAGCCATACCAATACAGATTGTAGATACATCACATTTGATGTACTGCATTGTATCGTAGATAGCAAAACCTGCTGACACAGATCCTCCTGGGCTGTTAATGTAGAAATGTATATCCTTGCCTGGGTCTTCTGCTTCAAGGAATAACATCTGTGCTACTATAAGGTTAGCAGATACATCTGTTACTTCTTCTCCTAAGAATATAATTCTGTCTTTAAGCAGACGTGAATATATATCATATGATCTTTCGCCTCTGCTGTTCTGTTCAATGACATAAGGTACAAAACTCATTACACAACCTCCAATATACTAAATGTTCACATTAGAATCTGATTATTTCTCAACAACTGATCCTGTAATAACTTCTATAGCCTTCTGGATTGCAAGATCTTCCTTAATCTGCTTCTTCTCATAGTCTCCCATGAATTCCTTAATCTGATCAAGTTCCATCTTGTAAGCTTCAGCCATCTTCTTTAACTCTGCTTCGAAATCTTCTTCTGAAGTTTCAATGTTCTCAGCCTTAACAACAGCCTCAAGAACAAGTCTTGACTGGATTCTCTTAACAGCCTCTGGCTTCATCTCGTCCATAATCTTATCAGCTGTCATACCTGTGTACTGGAAGTACTGCTCAACTGATAATCCCTGCTGCTGTAATCTCTGAGCGAAATCCTCAACCATTCTGTTAACCTGTGTGTCAACCATAGCATCTGGAATATCCATCTTAGAGTCTTCGATAATCTTAGCGATTGCTTCGTCTTCCTGCTTAGCCTTAGCTTCTCTTGACTTTCTGTCAGCAATCTTATTCTTTAAATCATCCTTGTATTCAGCAAGTGTATCAAAATCAGATACATCCTGAGCAAACTCATCATTAAGTTCTGGAAGCTGTTTCTCCTTAATTTCCTTAACAGAAACCTTGAACATAGCTGGCTTACCCTTAAGTTCATCTACATGATACTCTTCTGGGAATGTAACATTAATTTCTTTCTCATCACCGATATTCATACCGATAATCTGCTCTTCAAATGTATCAATGAATGAATGAGATCCGATTGTAAGTGGGTAATCTGTTCCCTTTCCACCTTCGAATGCAACACCATCAACAAATCCTTCGAAATCGATAACTGTGTTATCACCATCCTTAACAGCTCTGTCTGCTACAGATACTGTTCTTGAATTCTGATCCTGAACTCTCTTTAATTCTTCTTCTACATCAGCATCTGTTGCTTCTGTATCAGCCTTAGTTACTTCAACACCCTTGTACTGTCCAAGCTCAACTTCTGGCTTAGTAGCTACAACTGCTTCGAAGATAAATGGCTTTCCAGCCTCTAACTGTGTTACATTAATCTTTGGCTGAGAAACAAGCTCAAGACCACACTCATCAGCAGCCTTAGCATATGCTTCTGGAATGATTGAGTTAGCAGCATCTTCGTAGAATACTTCTGCGCCATACATCTTCTCAATCATCTTTCTAGGTGCTTTACCTTTTCTGAAACCAGGAAGGCTGATCTTGCTCTTATTCTTATTATATGCAGTATTAAGACCTGCCTCAAACTCCTCAGCAGTAGACTCAATAACAAGTTTAACCATATTCTTTTCTTCTAAATTCTCAACTGTGAAACTCATTATAAATTAATCCTCCTATGATATATGTATTGTTACTATCGTACAACATACCCACGAATTATAACACAACTGTTTTTAGATTACCAGTACTATTTTAAAAAAATAAAAGATAGGGCCGTAATCCTTATATTTACTGAAAAATACGCGGACTACAGCCCCATTTATCACTTAAGATAATTCATATTCAGTTATAAACAGCAGTGATTACTTACCGCCCATCTGCTCTTCCTGTCTTCTGATCATCTCTTTTACCATGTTACCACCTACTGAACCAGCTTCTGCTGATGTAAGGTCTCCATTGTAACCATCCTTTAAGTTAACACCGATTTCTGAAGCAACCTCCATCTTAAATCTGTCAAGTGCGCTCTGTGCTTCCTTCTTAGTCTTATAATTAGAACTTGTTGATTTAGCCATAATAAGCCTCCTTATTAAACACATTTTAGGTTTAAGCCGAAAAGTTATGGCGCCATAACTTATCGTCTTGATATTATTATGTGTCTGATGATTCTAATTATTATGACATATTCTGGCTGTTAATTATTAGGAGACATCTTGGTTGTTTCTGTTTCTAAATCTTTAGCCGATTCAGGAATTATGTTCTTATATACGTATATCTCATCATATACAGGTGCCCATCTGTATGTTGCTCCTCCTGTACAGAAAACATATGCATTACCTTTATTAGTTACAGCGTAACTTACAAGACAACTTCCTGCTTCATTAGTGTATCCAGTCTTTCCTCCAGTAACAAGTACTCCTGGTGCTTCATTACCATATATTCTTGAATACATTGTACTTGTAAGCTGTATTCCTTCCGGATGCTGTGCTGTTGCTTTAGTCTTATACTGATATGTTCCAAGTACTTTGGCTCTGGTTTCATCTTTCATGGCATATTCCATAATCATTGCCATCTCTGATGGAGTTGTATACTGTTCCTCATCATATAATCCTGTCGGATTAGTAAAATGCGTATATTTAAGTCCTAGTTCTTGGCATTTTTCATTCATAAGCTTTGCAAATTCTTCATTAGAGCCAGCTACCATTATAGCCAGTGCCTCGGCTGCATCAGCTCCTGATGGAAGCACAAGTCCATACATAAGATCTTCAACATCCACTGTCTCACCTTCAAGGAATCCTGCAACAGATGCTTCTTCCATGTAAAGTCTGTTAAGCATCTCGAATCCAAATGTATAAGTCTGAGGCATCTTATCAATATTCTCTGATACAACTATAAGTGTCATGACCTTAGTCATTGATGCCGGATATATCTTAGAGTCTGCAAGTTTTCCAGCTATTATCTTATGGTTATTCACATCAAGCAACGCAGCATAAGGTGACGCTATCTGTGTATCTGATGACAAATCCTTATAGTCTGCTGCCATCTGTGAATATATAAGAGGCGGCTCTGTTGGCTGCTGCGTCTGTGTTTCATTCTCAGCATATGTTTCTGCAATTATATCTGATGCAAATGCGGCTTTCTGCTTTGATGTCTTTCTTAAGCCTGATGTAACATTAATAATAACTACAGCAATAACAATCGCAGCTACAGTCATTATAATTAATTTAATTCTTAAAGCTCTCTGCCTTTTCTTTCTCCGAAGCTGGGCTTTTCTTTTTCTGTCGCGGCGGATTTCCACCTCATTATAATTATTATATTCCATCGTTAGTCCTGCCCCCCAAACTATATATACTGGGTAGAAGTTCTTAATTTATCAGAAAGTTCTTCCCCTTTAATAAGCTTTACTAGTTCAAGACCAAGATCTATTGATGTTCCCATTCCTCTTGATGTTGTAATATTACCATCTGTCACAACTCTTTGTGGTGCAGGAATTATCTCCGCACCCTTTAACTGGTCTTCAAATCCAGGGAAGGCCATCGCTTTCTTACCTTCAAGAAGGCCAAGATTACCAAGGATAGAAGGTGCAGCGCAGATTGCTGCAATTCTGTTATTCTTCTTATCATATTCTTTAAGAAGTGTAAGCAGTTCATTACATTCATAATATGACTTATGTCCAGGTCCACCCGGAAGGAAAATAAGTTCATCGCCTTCAAATACGTATCCATCTAAAAGTGCATCAGCCTTAACAACTACTCCCTGTGCACTTTTAACATTAATATCTCCTGTAATTGATATCATATCTGTTCTGATATCAGCTCTTCTTAATATATCTATAACCGCAAGTGCCTCAACTGTTTCAAACCCATCTGTGAGAAATGCACATACTTTCATTAATTATTTCCTCCAACAGCAAAAATATACATTTGAATTAATTATACAACAAATTTTTAATTTATGATACTCATATTTTACAAAATATTAATATTTATGTATTGTGGTTTTGAAAACTATGTGTTATCATTCCATTTAACAAAACAAATCGTTTTAACAACGTGGAGGATAATATATATTATGTTTGATATAATCACTGATTCAGCATGTGACATCGTAAGAGAATATGCAGAGACTCATAATCTTAAGCTTGTCCCTCTCTATACAACATTTGACGGTGTTAACTACCTGAAAGAACAATACGACATTACTCATGATGAATTCTATAGAAGAATGACAGATGAAGGCGCTTTTCCAAAGTCTTCTCTTCCAAGTGTACAGGATTTTGTTGATGCTATTATGCCAAGTGTAGAAGCTGGCAGACCTGCTATCGTATGCACAATTACATCATACTTTTCAGGTTCATACAATTCAGCCTGCACTGCTAAGGACATTATATTAGAAGACCATCCTGATGCTAAGATTAGTGTTATCAATTCTTTACAGAATTCGGCATCTATGTCCCTTTTTGTATATGAAGCTATGTGTATGAGAGATGCTGGATATTCTTATGAAGATACAGTTAAGAAGCTTGAAGCTATGCGTCCTTTTGGAAGAATTATATTCACAACAGAATCTCTTGATTACTTAACTAAAGGTGGACGTCTTGTAAAGACAGCTACTATGATTACAAGCAAGTTAAATCTTCGCCCTATTATTATTAT
>ERZ825324.5136-NODE-5136-length-10124-cov-6.662926_pt1 | contig 10124 bp, 6 predicted proteins | sample MGYA00519859_ERZ825324 | MGnify/ENA primary metagenome ERZ825324 (study PRJEB31778, sample SAMEA3449198) | human gut metagenome | biome: human gut; feature: human-associated habitat; material: faeces | place: United Kingdom | collected 2010/2012 ... | reverse complement strand
GGCGGCTATATTGACATGACCTGCGGCAGCAAAGGAAAGACGGCGCCGGCAAACTGCATCATGCAGGCAAAGGAAAAAGGCGTAGCGATGGACCGCATCACCCTCAGCTCGGACGGAATGGGCAGCTGGTCCACCTATGATGCACAGGGCAACCTGCTGAAGATTGGTTATTCCAGGGTGGATACCGTTTATGAGGAGATTAAAAAGTTGGTGCAGCAATATGGGATGCCGCTGGAGGAAGCACTCTGCTTTGGAACCAGCAATACAGCACACGCACTGGAGCTGTACCCACGCAAGGGACACATTCAGGTGGGCGCCGATGCAGACCTGCTGCTGATGGAAGAAAACCTGGATTTAAACTGCGTGATTGCAAACGGTCGTCTGATGATGGAGGATGGCAAGCTGTTGGTCAAAGGGACCTACGAACAGGGAAGTATCGAACGATAAAAAAATCAGGAGCCGAAGCTGTTATATACAGCTTCGGCTCCGTTTGATTTGTGCTTTACACACAGTAAGCTCCAAACAGCTTGGCAGTGTGTGCGGTGGGATTTTTCCAGGAATGTGGTGCATTGGCAGGAATGTGTACGCAGTCGCCGGGGTTGAGCAGATATTCTTTTCCTTCCAGGTAGCCATCTTTTACGTTTGTGGCATGAAGCACCTTCGCAATGTTTCTGGCTACGCTGGGTTTTTCCGCAATTACAAGCTGCAATTTTCTATCTCCTTTCTGCACCTGTCGCTGTAATTAAGTGAAACAAAGTTATTCCTCTGATTCTTCGTCTTCTACTTCACCTTCCATTTCATATTCTTCTAATTCTTCATCATCCTCACGAATTGTATCTTCTTCCTCCTCATCGTCGTCCTCGTCCTCTTCATAATCAAAAGAAGTATTTCTTCCTTTCATAAATTTCCAATAATAGTAAGCACCACAAACTCCTGCCAGAACCAGCAGCATTAATAAAATCGTGCCGGAATTATTGCTTTTCTTCTCAGGTTCTTCCTTTTCTTCCGGTATGATCGTAACTTCTGGTTCCGGTGTCTCTGTGAGCTTCTCTGTTTCAAGTGGCAGTGCGGATTCTGCAATAGCCTGGTTCTGTGGAAGTGTGACCATGTTGGTATCCGTAAAGTTCAAAAGATCATTTTCGCCTACCTCTGTAAGAAGATAAACATTTTCATCCGTTTTATCCTTATCTACGATCAGATAAAAAACCTTATCACTTTTTGTCTTGATCGTATAAAATTCCTTTCCCCCTTTGTCCTGAACTGTTCCTGTTGTCATGCCGGAAGCAGAACTTTCTCCCTGCACCCGTCCGGTATCTGCTTCTGTATCCGTTTCATTTCCTGTGTTTTCTGGTTCTGTTGGTGCAGTAGCAGTCTCGTTCGTTGTCTGATGTTCCGTTACGGTTGCCGTAGCACTGGTGGGCTTACTTGCAGTTCCATCGGCTGGCAAAGAAGCTGCATTCTGCTCCGTTCCGGAAACCTCTGTATTCTCTTTTACTGCATCTGGATTTTCATAATAAGGGTTTCCTACTTTATAGATCTCTGACATATTTCCTGCTTTGTCTTTTGCCTGCAGGGTAAAGTATTCATAGGAAGTATCCGCTTTTTGCAAACGGACATTTAACGTATTATTCGTCAGTTCTGTGAATTCATTTCCATTGACATACAAAGCAGCAATTCCCGATTCCGCATCAACTCCCTGCACGATCAGTATCCCATTCTTCGCAGCCGCAATAATAGTTGGTTTGGTTTTATCAAAACACTCTATGTAACGATTCTGCTCATAAGTATTTCCATTCTGATCGGTAACTCTCACATAAACACTACAATTAGAAGAGATGGATACTTCCATATTTCCGGTTATGTCTGACCATCCTCCATTTTCTGAAAGTCTTGCTTCTACTTTTGCAATAGAAAAAGCACCTGTATTCTTTGTATCTTCCACTTGAATTTTTACGGTTGCCGTATCTGTCTGCCAGCCTTCGGGTTCTGTAAAGGTAATCCCTACTTCCGGTGTTTCCGTCACATCATTTCCTGCATCTTCCTGTGCCTGTTCCACTGGATCTGCAAGAATTTCAGCTTCTGATCCATCTGAAAAATCAACATCTTCCGGGCTGCTTTCTTCTGATGATTCCACTTCTACATTATCTGCCCATACAGTCAGACTTCCGGGCGAACTATAAAAGAAAGCTCCTGCCGGAAGTCCTGCTAACGTAGCTGCGGTTAAAAATACAGCTGCTCTTTTATGAAATTTCTTCATTTTCTGTCTGCTCCTTTTCTCTGGTTTCCAATATCTTTTTTTGTTCCTCCTTGCTGATATCAATCATCAACTGAAGTTCCTCTGCGGAAACTCCATTGCTTCGGATAATTTTCAGATACTCCATATCCTCTGCCTGTTTCTTCTGTTCTTCCAGATCCCTTGCTTTTTTCTGTAGCTTTTCAATCTTAGCGTAGGTTCTTGCAAGTTCTTCTTTTATTCGTTCAATGTTCAAATACGCCCCTCCTTATGGCCTGCCAAAAGCATAAAAATGAGACTGCCAGTATGCAGAATTAATGGACGTATACTGAATTGGATTTCCACAATGGATCATCTGTCCATCTCCGGCATAAATTCCTACGTGGGTAACCGGCTCTCCCGCATCATACGTCCCAGTGAAAAAGATAATATCTCCTGGCCTTGCTTCTTCTGGTGATACAGGCATACAAATGTCATAAATTCCCTGTGCAGTAAGTCTTCCCATATTGCAGACACCCGAATTGGTAAACACATAGCTTACAAAACCAGAACAGTCAAAAGAAGTCTCCGGGCTGGAACCGCCCCATACATACGGCATACCAAGATATTTGTCTGCTTCCGCAAATAATCTCCGCACAGTCTCATCATCATAACTGCCGCCTCCACCATACAGCCCGCTATCTCCGGTACTGATATAAAAAACAGGATTATAATATTCCCCATCTTTGACCAGTTCCAAATATAACTGGCTTCCGGTTGCACTTCCTGTACTTCCCGTTGTACCAATTACAGTATCTGTTGTTACTTCCTGACCATTTGCTACCGAAATGCTCTGCAGATAAGCGTATTTAATCTGCACACCTTTTTTATCCTGCGTAACTACATAATTTCCAAAAGTTCCGCTATATCCTACATCTACAACAAAACCATTCATCGCTGACTTCACTTCTGTTCCCTGTCGTACATTAACCGTCACACCTCTGTGAAGTTGTGTCTGCCCGGTTCCATTGTTTACAGAATACCCATAATAGGTACTGATATAGGCATACCAGTTTAACTCAACCGGAGTTTTATATGTCTGTAAATTTCCTCTGTTGGAATAGACCTCTTCATAAATTTCCTGCTCATCCTCTTCCATTCTGGACAGAATAACACTTCTAAGCGGTTTTGCCTGAACAGAAACATTCAGTACATCTGCAGTTACTGTACGGGTAACTTCCACAGAGTTCTGATTGCCCTCTGCCAGAAAACATTCCCAGGTCTGATGACCATGTGCCTCAGCTACTGCGTGATTATCATAATAAACATCAAACTGGACACCATACTGGGCAAAGTTTCCAGTATCTTCTACGGTGTACTCAATCCCATTCATCACTACTTTCGTCCCCATTGGAAGAAATGGGTTTGCAGCATCAACCGCAAGCGTATGATTAGCCTGTGGCATTGCCCCTGAAGCAGTAGGTCCTCCACTCCACACGCCACAGCAGATGGGACAATTACAGTATCCACTGGTCACAACATTTCCCAATGACTGCCCTACCTGTATTGTAGATGTTTCCTGCCGGGTTTCACTTTTTTCCTCTACGGTGATTCCGTACTGTAAAGAAAAAATTGTTTCCAGTTCTCCTTTTATCTCATCAAACTTAAAATCCCCATAACTGGCAGTCAGATAACTGATCAATGTATGAGGATCATGGCCGATTTCACCAATGTTATATCTGTATTCATCTTTTCCTGGATACCGGGCTTCCATCTGGTTTATTTTCTGTTGAAGACTGGCTTCCAACTGCGTATAATACAACTCTGCTTTTTCAATTTCGTCCGGATCCGCAATGTAACTGGAAGCGATTACCGTAGAAATTCCATTAGAAAACATAGCCGAACAGGAAGCAAATCCTGTCATTACGGAAAGAAGCAAAATCAATAACAACCCCATTGAGATCAGAGTAGTTACATTTCTTACAAATACTTCCTGTGCCTTTCTTGCAATTTTAGTAGCAAGATTTACTGACCGGATTGAGGTGTCTTTTGTTTCTTTTGCAATCTTCCCAGCCCGGTATGCCATCTGATACTCTCGCTTAATCCTCTGCTTCTGTATTAATTTTCTGATCAGCTTTTTCTGCATCTCTGGATGTTCTTCCAGATATTTCTGATATTGATACCTGGATGCACTCTTCCAGGCTCTTTTCTCTAAACGGTTTTCTTTATGTATCTGACTGCGGTTCTTCCGGATATTTCTACTGCTATGTTCCTGTAATATCCACTCACCTGAACGCACCAGCTTATGTGCTGCATCTACAGCACTGTTTTCCTCTTCGTCTTCGCCTGCTTTCTGATATACTGCATTTTTTAATGCTTTCTTTGGAACAGAAGACAAGGTTTTCTTTTTACCATCCGTTTTCCCTGTTTTTTTGTCGAAATATAAATGGTACTTTACCTTTGCTTTCTGTTCCTCATTTGTTTTCTTGGTATAAACAGAATCTTTCGGAATTTTGTTCTGCCTCTCAGCTTCCTGTTTTCTTGCAGCCTTATCCACTTCCTGATAAGTTTTTATTGTTTTTCGGCTATATTTCTGCTTTCCTTTTTTTCGGTTTGTAGAAACATCATTCTTCTCTGCCTGAAAATGTCCTCCATCTGTTTCAGCCGAAGTTTTCTTTTCTTTCTTCAGACTTCCATCTGTCTCCAGTTTTCCAAACTGCAGTCTCTGCTGTTTCTTTTTCTGTCGCTGATACTGGCTCCTGTGTTTTTCTTTGCGCTCACGTATTTCTACCGCTGAATCCACAGATACACCTGCAGGCTTGTCCCGGTATCTGTACCGTCCCTGTGTTTTTCGTTTTCCCGGAGGACTGTTTGCAGCCTCTTCTTTTTTGGCAGGATTTCCCTCCTGAACTTTTTCGGAAAATTGTTTCTTTTCAGCTTTTTTATGAGAGTTTTTCTTCTTTTCAGAAGTAATAAATGCCTGTTCTACATCCTTCTGTTTATAAGGCAACTCCTGATCGCTGTTTGTAACTTTTCTGGTCTCCTTTGTTGCAAGATTTTCCTCAACCAGACCATTTCTGGTCATACGGCTGACTTTCTTCTCTTTCGCCGTATATTTTTGTTTTCCCAATGTACCTCACCTCTGCTTTTTTGTCCGTTAAGTCTGAATCTCATCCGGTTTAGTACTCATCAAAGCATAGGTTCTGGTATCCTGCGGATATCTGTCTGCAAAAGGTATGATTACATTTCCGTAAAAAAGCAGCCCTTCTCCTGCATTACTGTTATTTACAAAAGAAATCTGATGCTTGGAAATATTCAATTTCTCCGCAAGGATCTTCTGATCCCCGCTGTGCTGATTTAACATCAGGATAAAATCACTGTTTCCCACAATACTTTCTACTGCCAGAGAGCCAAGAAAATCTGTTACATTCTGACTGATTCCTGTAATGATTCCACCCCACTTACGAAATCTCTTCCACATTTCAATAGAATAATTAGCAGTCTGTGGCTGGTTCAGCAAAAGGTGAAATTCATCCACATAATAACGGGTTGATTTCCTACGACTGCGGTTCTGTGATACTCTTGTCCAAACCATATGCTGGACAATCAACATCCCTGCTTTTCGTAGTGTGGTTCCAAGTTCCCGGATATCAAAGCATACCACTCTGTTCTGCGTATCGACATTACTTCGATGGTTAAATACATTCTGCGATCCTGTTACATACAACTGCAGACTGTTGGCAATGTTCTGTGCTGCTGGTTTATCTGGTGCATAAAAGTTCAGACGTTCATAGAAATCCTGCAAAGTCGGCATATTTTCCGGTTTTGGATCATTGTAAAGATATTTTTTATAAATGTCTTTTACACACAGGTCAATCATGGAAACCTCATCACCATTTAATTCTGCATTTTGAGGTTTCTTCATAATGACCTCGCAGAAAGATGTGATAAACTCTGCTTTATCAGCAATAATGGTATCAATATCCTCCACATCGCCATTAATCCTGTATTTCTCCGGATGATAAATAACATCCAGGTTCACTTCCATAGGATTGATGTAATCATTACTTTTTGCACTGATTTTAATAACTTCACCATTTAAGGCATTTACCAGCGGAAAATATTCTCCCTCCGGGTCACAGATAATAATGTCATCGTCTGTAATCAGGAAAACATTGAGAATTTCTCTTTTCGTTGCAAAACTCTTACCGGAACCAGGAGTACCCAAAATCAGGCCGTTAGGTGTTTTCAATCGTTTCCGATCCACCATAATGAGATTGTTTGACAGTGCATTTAAGCCATAGTAAAGAGCTTCACCGCCTTGGAAAAGTTCCTGTGTGGTAAACGGAACAAAGATTGCTGTAGAAGTCGTAGTCATAATTCTCTGTATTCCAGTCTGGTTCATTCCCAGTGGTAGTGATGCCACAAGTCCCTGTTCCTGCTGATATTGAAGTCTCCGTATATTGCAATTATATTTCTGGGCGATTCCTGCAGTCTGATACACAATATTGTCCAGTTTTCTCTTATTGTCCGCTGTATTCATCAGCAAAAAAGTAAGTTCAAAAAGTTTCTCATTCCTGGACTGGATTTCATTGAGCAATCCCTCCACATCCTCTCCGTATGTAGAAATGTCCGTTGGAATAATATCCATATCATATCCGCTTCTGACCGCTTTCTTCTGTTCTTCAATTTTCATTTTCTGAATATTTGACAGCGTACTTTTCAGGCTTTTAATAGCTGCCTTGGGATCAATTGGACGCAGGTGCATATTGATGATAAGATTCTCTTCCAGATCCAGCAGATCTGCCAGCAGTTTATCCGTAAGTTCTGGTGATGTAATCTGTAAATATGACACGCATCCAAAAGTCTGTCCCATCCGAAAATAGCTGTCATTGCGAAAATCAAATCCGGTAGGTGCAATAAAGTCTTTTGTCTGCAGACCTGTTTTTGCAACCATCCCATAATGGAAATGGAAAGATTCTTTTGTGTCCATATTCATCACATCATGCAGAATTTTCAGACGTTCTACCCCATTTAAAGGCTCTGCCATGGCTCCCATCACCTTAAAATTATTCAATACACTGGCTTCAATTCTCTCCAGCCTGGATTTTGCATTTCGCAGATTATCCGCCTTAATGGAAAATGTAATATATTTTGTTTTTACAAGCCCATTATTTCCTTTGGAAAGCTGCATTTTCAACATATCCGAATATTCTTTCCGAATATCATTGAAACAGTCATCCTGCTCTGGAATATCAATATTTTTTGCATACTCATCAAAATTCACCTGTTGATTAAGAAATGTAATTTGTACCTCAACAGAGCTGTCAAATGAATTCAGGAACTCACAATAGTTCTCAAAAATAGCCGCTTTATCATCATTCTGCGCTAACTGGTAATTTATATCGTAGAACTGCACCATTTTTGAATAATAGTTATCATCCGTTCTGCAGATACCATCCTTATATATTTCCTTATATGGAATCGTATCCTGCGCTGTAAAAGGCTTCCTCTTCTTCTGATTCTCCGCTTTTATCATCCGAAGTTCTTTCAGACGCTTTTTTTCTTCTTTCGTAAGTCCGGTTTTCTGTTTCTTATTTTTTTCGGTCTGCTTTTTTAAGGAAATGGAACGGATTTCTCGCTTCCCTGGCTTCTTTTGCCTTTTTCTCAAGCCATGCACCCTCTTTCTCTAATTTATCGTACTCTATAATCCGGTCATATAAGTTTTGGGAACGATAGACCCTGATTCCAGGTCTTAAAAATTTCTGCCGGATAATGTGAAGCAATATTTTCTCTGCTGGAAATCCATCCTTTTCATACATTGCAAAAAAGAAAAATGGCAGCATCACTATGATCATAAGCGTTGCTGCCACATCTGTTCCCAGTCCTGCTTTTGTCAGCAAATAGACCGGAACACCACAAATTCCTGCCAGAGAAAAACATATAATTTGTCTTTTAGTTAAATTCAGTGCTAATTTTGTCTTTATTTTTGAAAAATCTTTCGGCACTGGAACATATGCCATATTCTTGTTTCCTCCTAATGTGCATTGAAGATTGATTTTGCCAGGGAACTGGTCTTAAACAGGCTGAAACATAAAATAACTGTATATGCTGCAACTGACCAGATAGCTGTATGAAGATTATCCGCAACTGTAATAGCATTTACCAGAACTGCATAAATCGCAACACATACCATCATAAAAAATCCCTGGAATCCCAACGCTAATAATGCCTTCACGTAATTATTTCCAATACTTCCCCATTCCCTGTTCGTAAATGTTGAAAACGGAATAGGTGCCACAGAGACATAAAGATATATTTCTATCATTCGTCCATATAAAATGACGGTAATCAGGACTGATATGATTTTTAGACATAAACTGACCAGCATCGTTTCCAGACCAAGCCCCAGTAATTCTCCGATTCCCATATCTTCAATCTGCGTTTCAAGAAGCGTTTTCAATGCTTCTGTAACATCAATAGATGCGGAACCGGTTATCATACCGCCAGCATTGGATACCACATGATTCGCTACATCAAAAATTGCCATCGCAATATCAAAAGTATGAGTAACCAGATATACCGCTACCCACATCTTAAAAATGTATTTGAAAAACATAAACGTATCCGTATCGTGCATATTGTTTTTTTCCATAATCATGGAAATCAGCTCATAACACAGTACAAATGTAATAATCATCCCCGCAATGGGGACAATGACATTATCCGACAGATTTTTTATCATGGAAAAAATGCCACTGTTCCAATTTTGGGGTGTTTTCCCAACCTCTGTAGCAATCGTTTCTACTTTGGTATTTACATCGGTGAACATGGTATCCAGGTTTGATGTGATCCAGCCTGTTAGCAGATCCTTTATGAACTCTGTTATTTTTTCGGTTATTCCACCCATTTATTTATCCAAACAAAGTTGCAAGCTGTGGAATCAGGTTTATTCCAATCAGTACGATGCCACCGCCCGCCATCAACTGTTTTATGTCTTTTATGAGAAAATATTGGCTCGAAATGAGCCTTGAAAAGATTAAAATAGATTAAATTTTGATAGATTTTTCTTATTTATGGGAGCCGGAACCTCTTTCGATGGTTCCAAGCTCCGGTATTGATTTTAAATTGAAATGAATTTCCATTGTAACCGTTTCAGGAGTACGGCGGTAATTTTCTGTTCCGTCTTTCTCCTGCGGTTCTGAGATAATGATTTTACTGATCAGCCGGTTCAGAAGATTGGCATCCAGTTCTTTGATATCCGCATACTCGCTGATATCGTCAATCCACTGTTGGGACTGTGCGTCCAGTTTTTCTTCTGTGTTCAGCACACTCTCATTCTGGGAAAGTTCCTTTTTGATGTCCGACTGCTCTTTCTGCGTCTTCTCCAACATCTTATCAAAAACAGATTCTGTAATCTTGTCATTGATGAGGTCGTCATACAGTTTTGCAATCAGCCGGTCTAACGTCTCCAGACGGTCTTTCTGCTTTGATACCAGCTTCTCCAGACTGTCTCTGTGTCCCTGCGTATCTTCCTCACACAACTCTTTTACCCTGTCTTCCAGTTCTGTTCCATCTCCGGTGACTGCTTTTGCACATTCCTGGATTCTGGTAAGGACTGCATCATACAGATCATCAGCGTCCACTCGGTGCTGAGTGCAGTGTGCTTTCCCCTTATGGATATAAGTGGAACAGGTATAAACTTCATGTTGGTCTTTGGTGTGTGTCTTCTTTAATGTTAATGCACCGCCACACTCTGCACAGCGGAGTAAACCGGCAAACATACTGTATTCTCCCTGTTCTGTCTGGCGTTTCCTGCCTTTCATCTTCGCCTGTACCAGAGCAAATACATCCTGTGGAATGATTGCTTCGTGGGTATCCCTGACTGTGATCCAGTCCTCCGGAGCTTTAT
>ERZ825324.5134-NODE-5134-length-10128-cov-6.277574_pt1 | contig 10128 bp, 4 predicted proteins | sample MGYA00519859_ERZ825324 | MGnify/ENA primary metagenome ERZ825324 (study PRJEB31778, sample SAMEA3449198) | human gut metagenome | biome: human gut; feature: human-associated habitat; material: faeces | place: United Kingdom | collected 2010/2012 ... | reverse complement strand
TGGAAAGAAGTTTGTTGAGACCTCCTCCAAAAGTAGCAAGGTAGAGCTCCTTCTTTTTCGTAGCAATAATCCAGTGCACGTCATTATTACTCAGGCTCTTTGCATCATTCGGATTACGGGAGAAGTGATGGAACTGAATCTCTTCGGGAGTTTTAAAATTCTCATCAAAGGCAACTGCTCCGGCTGTGGTTCCCACCCAGAGATGTCCATTGTTATCCGAAGTAATAAAACGGGTTTTATAGCAAAGATCAATCGGATATCCTTTTAGGTTATTACGGTGATTAACGAAAATAGTATTACCTGCTTTGTCTTTTGATATATAATTAATTCCGTTGGCAAAGGTTGCTACCCAAATTCTTCCGTTATGGTCCTCATAAACGCAATACACATTATCATTACTCAGACTATACATATCATCTTCATCATACCGGTAACGGGATAGTTTGTAAGATAGTCCATTGGGTGCAACCGACTCGGCACGTACCAGTCCATCGCCCTTTGTAGCAATCCAAAGTACTCCTTTGGAATCCTGTGTTATATCATAAACCGTACCTTTCATTGGTACACCGGAAAGTGAAACATTACCTGTTTCGGTCAGAAAGCCCAAATATTTATGGTTTGCATCATACACACGAAGACGCCCGTCTTTCAATCCAACCCATATATTTTTATGTTTATCCTCACAAAGTGCACGTACTTCATTGCTTAATGATTCATAACTATGTTCTTCGGGAGTCAGCATACTAAACTGAACCGATCGAAAAGTAACCTTTTCTAATCCCTTTGAATGAGTACATATCCACAGATTACCCTGTTTGTCCGAAAAAGTAGAATGAATTTTATTGGAGAAACGCCAATCGCTACTTCCTAACTCATCATAGAAAGGTACAAGACACTGCTCTTTACGGTCGTAAAAAGAGAAACCTCCACCATAAGGGTGCACCCAAAGGTATCCATTAGTATCTTCGTGAATATGAAAGGAAGGGCGCGAACGATCGGCAGCAGTAGGTTCTACACGTATCTGCTCCCGTTTTAATATTCCGGTAATCGGATTAAAATGCACCACTACTCCGGGTTCTTCCTGTTCAAACCATACTTCTGAAGATTTGTCTACATAAGCTGAAATAATAGGTGCGGAAGGCAAATTACGACAAGTAATATGAGAATAATGTACGTGTTCTTTAGTTTTCAGATTGTAGGTAAAAAAACCATCGGTAGAAGTGGCTATAACGACCTTATCCCCCCCCACCGCGCTGATAGCAGCAATACGCGAACGGGTAGGAAGTTCAAGTAACTCAAACTGGCCGTTCTTTTTTTGGTAACGCCACACGCGCCCTCTATCCGAACCAAAACAAATCTCCGTATCATCCTCCTGTACAGCGTAAAATGCCTGTTTAGGATCAGAAAACCGTTCTTTAGTCTCTACAAAATAAGAAACCGGATTTTTCTCTCCCGGACGAATCAGCCCTAAACCATTATCCGTCAGTATCCATTCATTATTGTTAGCATCCTGATATACTTTAAAAACTTTCGTAGCAGGGAAAAGACCGGATTTTGCCGAATAAATATCAGTCGAGAGATGATTTGTCCCTGCAAGAGTAGTCACACGAATGGCACCATCATTTTCGGTGAGCAGCCAAACGGTTCCGCAAGGAAGTACAGTGATCGTATTTACATTGGAAGTACTCCCCGGTTGGCCGGCAGCAGGCACTTGTTCGAAAGTCTCCGTACGCGGATCAAAACGATGAGCACGGTTATCATAAGTCAGCAACCACAAAAAACCGCTGGGGTCTTCGTACATTCGGTCTACACGATTGTTAGTCAGGCTGATAAAACTTCCCTGGCGTGCCTTATAGGTTTTAAAAGAGTATCCATTGAAGCGGTTTATCCCATCCCAGGTAGAGAACCAGAGATTGCCTTTATGGTCTTGCAAAATGCTCATTACAGTGTTCTGAGACAGACCTTCCTCCGAAGAATAATGGGTGAAGAAACAGCTACGCTGGGCATCAGTCGCCAGCGCGATACTCAAAAATGTTATCAGAAATAAGATTCTTCTCATCATTTTATAAACTTCCATGCTGTAAAGATACAAATTAAACCGAATTTCACTCCATTTTTGTGTACTTTTTAACAAGGTATTAGCATGAGAAGGAGCAGGTAATGTGGTAAGCTACAAGCTAAAAACAGCTTTGTGCTTTCTCAAAAAGGTACGTTTCTTTTCTCGGTGCACAGAATCTAAGTAGGAATTTAATTTGCAAGTTGCTTATTAAAGAATGCCAGTATCTCCTCCTGCATCTCTTTACTACAGAAGTGAGGTAAATCCCATAGTCTGGTAATCAGTTTATCATCGGCAGACTGGCTCTTCCAGACCTGGTGCAACTGTGCATAAGCATCTTCTACAGCCGGAACCGGGAAAAGTTTATCCTTCCGTCCGTTAAAAAAAAGCATCGCTTTGGGGCAGGCTATAGAAGCAATGTGCGGATAATCCAGATAGCGCCTTAATCCGGGAAGCACATTGGCATAATTAGAATCTCCTTTACCACGCCCACAGTCGGGAGAAAGTTGATACTCCGTCGTAGTAAGCCAACAAACAGCTGCTCCGGCTTTTATTTTATCAGACAGAGCCGAAAGCATCCAGGATCGATAGGCACCCATCGAGAATCCCATGCAACCGATTCGACCGGCATCTACTTCTTCCAAAGAAGCTAAAAAATCGGTGGTATACATATCTTCATAAGAGATAAATCCACTCCAACTACGTCCCAACATCTCAAAGCTACAAGCCAATGCCTGCTGACTTTCATAACGTACGCCTTCCTTACGCCCGCGTTCTCCCCAGAAAAGGGCATCAATAGAAATCACTACGTAGCCTTTGGAAGCCAGATAATCACCTACATACTGATCATCATAACATTGATGTACCCATTTGTCAGCGTCCGACAACACAAGAGAATCGACACCAAAAGGACGAATCATTTTTTCTTTTCCAATGGAGAAATGCGCTCCGTGGTCGTGGAGTAATACGACGGCAGGAAAAGGTCCTTCCCCCTCAGGTACCAATAAATAGGCAGGTACACGGGAATAGGCAGAAAGATTGAAACGAATCTTACGGGCTTCATATCCGGAACGATGCTCTATAGACACTACCTCCATATCATATTTGCTGGCAACAGGAGGCGGAGTTAACATGGCTTCCAATACAGTAGCACGAGCGGTTTTCCGCCAAATGGGAAAATCCTTCAACGGACTATTTCCCCAAGCCATAGGATAGGTAAGCTCCTGTTTTATCTGATCGAGGAAAACAGGATAATCTTTCTCTATTTCATAAGAAGACACCTCTTGTGCCGTACTTGCTAATGAAACAAAGATCAATAAGCAAAAGCAGATTCGTTTCAACATTCGCATTTACTTTTATTATCGCACTACTTTTACCAATGCATTTCCATTCTTTACCGGATTCCATCCATCTTCTCCAACTAAGGTTTCTTCTATCTGGTATCCTTTCAGATTTTTGAGCTGATGAGAGAAAGTGGCACGGCCCTTTGGATTGGCGCCCTCTCCGAAACTCTCATATTCGGCATAGAATACCGTTTTCTCTGCATCCTTTTTCCCCCAGTTATGCCATCCGGCAGGTTGTATGTGTTTGCCTAGATTGCAACGAATAAATACTGCCTGCGCATAGGGACGCCATGGACGGGAAAGATAAACACCTTTCACGCCATCATCGGCAGTGAGCGTACAGTCATAGAACACATAGCCATACTTCTTTCCTGCATCCGTAGAAGGGGCTGTAACATACCCATCTCTCTTGCTATGAATATGGCAACGATTGAAGACAGCAGTAGACCAACCAAATATAAAATCGACAGAACCTTCTATATAACAGTCTTCATAATACTGACGACTGTTTTTTCCGTATGTATAAAGGGTATCCTGGAAACCAAGAAACCGGCAGTTTTTAAAAAAGATCCGATCAGCAGAAACAAAACAAGCTACGGCTTGCCCAACAGGTCCGGCAGTATTTTCAAAGGTGATGTTCTCCGCATAAAAATCAGGAGCATAAATATAGCAGGTAGATGATCCGGAAGTTCCTTTGGTCTCTCCAAAAACATTCTTCTTATTGGCATAATCATCATAAGAAATCACAGCACCTTCCTGTCCTATCAGTGATATATTAATCTTACTCTCGGGTATTACCACCTTTTCTTTGTATATACCTTTGCGAACAAGAATAGTAGTACGCACATCCTTACGGAAATCAGGCACCGCATCTATAGCCTCCTGGATAGTGAAGAAATCACCACTGCCGTCTTGAGCCACCACATAATCATAATGACGGATACATTTCGCCAATTCCGGAATCTCTTTGCCGATGGCTTTCACCGCCAATCCCGCTACGGTTCTTGCCCCATAGATATTCAAATGAGTATTGTCCTCACGTCCCTTCGGAAAGGCCGGAACCCGATTGGGTTCTACAAACATGAACAGCTTTTTCGACTCTACGGGACCAAGTCCCTGCACCAAGTCGTGCGTGATTTTATTCAAGTCGATGAAGGTCACTCCCAACTCTTTGGCAACATTGCGGGGAGAATCCAGATAGGCCCCATGAGTATCGAACAGAACGGTTCCTTCTTTGGGCTGCTCTTTGGATGCACCGGGTATCCGTCGGATGTCTTCCGCAATAGAAGCGTCTTTCGGCTGAACAAAGTTACGACGGACGATGGAATTGAATAGTACGGGGATACCGCCTTTCGCACGGGTTTCGTTGACAAACCGACGGAGATTATCGTCGAAAGTAGTTCCCGGATCGGTATGACGGGTAGAATCCGTTTTTTCATCATTATGCCCGAACTGAATAAAGACATAATCTCCTTTCTTCACTTTAGAAATCACTTTTTCCCAACGTCCTTCAGAAATAAAGCTTTTAGAACTGCGCCCGTTGACGGCATGATTGTCTATCCGTACATCTTCGGAAAAGAAACCGGGAAGCACCATTCCCCATCCCCTTTCGGGATTTCCCCCATCCATCTTTTTATTTGCCATCGTCGAATCACCGATCATAAAGATAGTGACAACAGGTTTATCCGCACGGAATGCAGACAAAAGAATAAAAGCCGCCGCCAGCAGCCATATCATTTTATTTCCTTGTATTTTCATACTTATCTTACTTTAATTATACTACTCTCCTACATACAAAAAAACGTTTTCCTCTATCACCTATCACCGTGAAGCCAAGTGCTTATCACCGTAAAGATAAGTGTTTGCCGGTACAAAGCAAAGAGTTTCAAGCAGCCGAACAGAAAGTTTCTCACTGATGAAACTAGAGTTTCTTACCGGTGAAACTACAGTTTCACGCCGATGAAACCGAAGTTTCATGCCGTGAAACAAAAAGTTCGCTGTGGCGAAACAAGTGGAAACAAGTCGGCAAAGGACCGTTTACCCCATTTCTCTTACTTGTAAGGGTACCAATTGCTATTTTCTTTGAAAATATTCTCCGGTGTATACCTCAAGGCTTCCTTCTTTGTAAGCTGTTTGCCCCATGCCACACGTCCCGATGTATCCGCACCGTCTCCTGTGTTTCCAAATTCCGCATAACGGGCTGTTCTCTCATTCTCCGGATTCTTCCAATTATGCCAACCTTCGGGACGGATATGTCCGCCAAACTCACAATTAATAAAAGCCGTAGCGGCATATGGACGCCAAGGACGGCCTAAATAGACCTTTTTCACTCCGGGAGCAGCCGTCAGCTTGCAGTTTTTAAAGACATAGCCGAATTCTTCATTTTGAGGAGTCGAAGCAGCAGTGATATACGAATCACGTTTGCTATGCAGCTCGCAATACTCAAAAAGTGCAGTGGAAGGACCGAAGATAAAATCAGTAGTACCTTCTATATAGCAGTTGGTAAACAGCAAACGGCTACCCTCCGAGCCTGTATAAATGGTATCTTGATTTCCAAGAAAGCGGCAGCCGACAAACATCAGCCGGTCTCCTTCGGTATGGAGGGCAACTGCCTGCCCCAAAGGAGCGGCATTATTCTCAATCGTCAAGTCCTTGAAAGTGATATCACTGCCTTCCACTTTCACGGTGTAGGTACGGAATGTTCCCATCTTATTGATATTGGCATGATCATCATACGTAATAATCGTCTTTTCGGAATCTTCACCTACCAGTTGCACGTTCTTCACCCACGAAGGAATCACTAGCTTTTCTTTATATACCCCTTTCTTTATATAGATAGTCACCGTATAATCCATAAAGGCGCGTACCGCCTCCACAGCGTCCTGGATATTACGATACTTACCCGTTCCATCACGTGACACAACCAACGTGTCTTGCTTTTGCTGTTGCTCATAGGACAAAAGACGTTCATATTCCAAACTCGCCATTATGAACGGACCTACCGCCTTCGGGTCATTATTGCGAATCGTTTCATTGATATAATAGTCATAATCGCCTGAACGGTATACTTTTCCTCCCAATCCTGCCACCGCGCAAGCCTTCGTGACAGTTACCACTCCATTCTTGTCCACTTCGATAAAATTATTCAGGAAACCTTTATAGCCTTTCAGCGCCACATTCAAATATGATTTATCAATATATCCCAGCCGTACCGCCTTGAACAAGGAATAAATAAACATAGCAGAGCAGGAAGATTCCACATAATTCCCCTTATCCCCGCTTCTGTCCATCACCTGATACCATCCTCCGGTCTTCGGGTCTTGAAGTTTCCTCACTTGTACGGCAACATTATTCAAAATATCCAGCAGAGAATCTCTTCCGGCTTCATGCTTCGGAATAAACTCCAGCGCATCAACCAAAGCCATCGCATACCACCCCATCGCACGTCCCCAAGTGTGCTTGGACTGCCCCGTGACGGGATCCGCCCAACGTTCGGTGCGGCTCACGTCCGTCGCATGGCGGTAAAGTCCATTCTTTGGATCGTATGTGTGGCGGGCACAGGTTACAAACTGATTGATTACATCCGCATAAGCCTGCGGAAGATTATTGCGGAACGCATATTCCGCATAGAAAGGAGCTCCCATATAAATGCCGTCCAACCACATCTGATGCGGGTAAATCTTTTTGTGCCAGAAGCCGCCATCCGCATTGCGAGGCTGCCCTTCAAACTGGCTGTAAAGCAAGTCGAGCGCTTTCTTATACTTAGGATTCTTCGTCTGCTCATAAATACGGAAAAGGATTTTACCGGAGTTGATGCGGTCGAGACTGTAATCGGTCAGCTTATAAGCGGTAATCGTCCCGTCTTCATGTACCATTGTGTCCGCGTAAGCGATGGCGTAATCACGAATCTTCTCATCGCCATACGCATCATATACATCAAGCATAGCCCCCAATTCAAGTCCGTGACAATAGTCCCACTTCAACTTCGGCTGGAAATCGAGCTGCCAGGATTCGGGGCAACGGATCATTTCCGATTCAGTCATCCTCACCGACCAGGGCAATTTACTGTCTAATTTGCTGTCTACCTGCTGAGCCGACAAGACTAAAGGAACGGTTGTTATGAATAAAAACAATATAAAAAAATCAGAAAAGAGAGTTCGTCTCATGGATTGCTATTTTAAGGATTAAACATTCAGGTCTTTTCACGGTACGAAAGTAGCGCTTTTCCTCCAAATCCTATAGGATTTTTTAGTCAACTAGGTGTATTTTTTGTTTTTCGTGCACGGAAACGACTAATTTTGTGCACGTAAACGTCAAAAATGTCCATTTTTGATGCAATATCTGATAAATTAAGAGTTTCGTTTTGGAAGAAAGCGGAAAAGGTCGTACTTTTGGCACGGTTTACAACTAATACCCTCTGGGGAAACACAGTAATATATCATTAAAACAGAGAAAAAAGAACAGAATGGAAGAAGTATTCAAGTACATTATCGGTCTTGGAGCGGCAGTAATGATGCCGGTCATTTTCACAGTCTTAGGAGTATGTATCGGTATTAAACTACCGAAAGCGCTGAAAAGCGGTTTATTAGTAGGTGTCGGTTTCGTCGGTTTGTCGGTAGTCACAGCGTTGCTTACCAGCAGTCTGGGTCCTGCACTGAGTAAAATGGTAGAAATCTACGGATTGGAATTGGGTATTTTCGACATGGGTTGGCCTTCTGCGGCAGCAGTAGCCTATAATACATCTGTCGGTGCTTTTATTATTCCGGTTTGTTTGGGGGTCAACTTGCTGATGCTGCTTACCAAAACGACACGCACTGTCAACATTGACCTTTGGAACTACTGGCATTTCGCTTTTATCGGAGCGATCGTTTATTTTGCTTCCGACAGTATTCTTTGGGGATTCTTCGCCGCTATCATCTGCTACATCATCACGCTTGTAATGGCGGATATGACTGCTCCCGCTTTCCAGAAGTTTTATGACAAAATGGACGGTATCTCTATTCCTCAGCCGTTCTGCCAAAGTTTTGTTCCATTCGCTATTGTTATCAATAAATTACTTGATATGATTCCGGGATTCGATAAGTTGAATATCGATTCGGAAGGTATGAAAAAGAAATTCGGACTGATGGGCGAACCGTTGTTCCTGGGTATCGTAATCGGTTGCGGTATCGGAGCGCTGGGTTGCGCAAGCTGGCAAGAAGTAGTGGACAGCATTCCCGGCATTTTAGGATTGGGTATCAAGATGGGAGCCGTAATGGAATTGATTCCGCGTATCACCAGCCTCTTTATCGAAGGTTTGAAACCAATCTCCGACGCTACCCGCGAGTTGATTGCCAAGAAATATAAGAACAGCACCGGTTTAAGCATTGGTATGAGTCCCGCTTTGGTGATCGGACATCCTACTACACTGGTGGTATCTCTGCTTTTGATTCCTGTCACTATCTTCCTGGCTGTTATCCTTCCGGGCAACCGTTTCTTACCGCTAGCTTCTCTGGCAGGTATGTTCTACTTGTTCCCGATGATTCTGCCTATCACAAAAGGCAATGTGGTGAAATCATTCATCATCGGTCTGGTAGCCTTGATAGTAGGTCTGTACTTCGTTACAGAACTGGCAGGATTCTTCACACTGGCTGCCAAAGACGTATATGCAGCTACGGGTGACCCGACAGTAAATATTCCCGCAGGCTTTGAAGGCGGCGCGCTCGACTTCGCTTCCAGTCTCTTCTGCTGGGGTATCTTCCACCTGACTTACAGCCTGAAGATTGTCGGCCCGGCTATCCTTGTGATACTTGCGCTCGGAATGGCTGTTTACAACCGTATCCGCATGACTAGAAAAGATGCGAAAGAAGCATTAGAGAACAAATAATCAATGACATAATAATAATCCAATAAAAATTCGAAATATGAAAAGAGTAGCAATTGCAATGATGTTGGGTATCGCAGCCATGTCTGCTTCAGCCCAAGTAAATTACAAGATGCAAGTGGCTTGCAATCCGCAAGACGTGAAAACGTATGATACAAACCGCCTGCGTAGTAGCTTCCTGATGGAAAAAGTAATGGTTCCGAACGAAATCAACGTTACATATTCCATGTATGACCGTTTTATCTTCGGTGGAGCAGTTCCTGCAACTAAAGAGCTGGTATTGGAAACTATCGACCCGCTGAAAGCTAAATTCTTTTTGGAACGCCGCGAACTGGGTGTTATCAACATTGGCGGTGAAGGTATCGTAACCGTAGACGGTAAAGAATACACATTGAAATTCAAAGATGCTTTGTACATAGGTAGAGGCAAACAGAAAGTGACTTTCAAGAGTAAAGATTCAAGCAATCCTGCTAAGTTCTACATCAACTCGGCTACTGCTCACAAGGAATACAAGACTCAGTTGATTACAATCGACGGACGCAAAGGTTCTCTGAAAGCGAACTCTTTCCCTGCCGGAAAGATGGAAGAGAGCAACGACCGCGTTATCAATCAGCTGATTGTCAACAACGTGCTTGAAGAAGGTCCTTGCCAATTGCAGATGGGACTGACAGAATTGAAACCGGGCAGCGTATGGAACACAATGCCTGCACATACTCACAGCCGTCGTATCGAAGCATATTTCTACTTCAACGTACCGGCAGACAATGCAATCTGCCACTTCATGGGCGAACCGCAGGAAGAACGTATCGTCTGGATGCAGAACGAACAGGCTATCATGTCACCGGAATGGTCTATCCACGCTGCTG
>ERZ825324.5129-NODE-5129-length-10139-cov-2.739885_pt1 | contig 10139 bp, 10 predicted proteins | sample MGYA00519859_ERZ825324 | MGnify/ENA primary metagenome ERZ825324 (study PRJEB31778, sample SAMEA3449198) | human gut metagenome | biome: human gut; feature: human-associated habitat; material: faeces | place: United Kingdom | collected 2010/2012 ... | reverse complement strand
TTTTTTGTTCTTTGGCACTCTAACCGTTATCTTCTTTGAAACGCCCTTAAATGCTGATTTTCCAACGGTTTTCAGTGTTTTTACTTTCTTCAGGTTTACGGCCTTTAAGTTCTTATCTCCTGAGAAAGCACTCTGTCCGATGGTCTTCAGTTTGTTTCCGTTTACCGTAACGGTTTTCAGTTTCGTGCAATTTGCAAATGCCTTCTTTCCGATCTTTTCTACGTTGCTGCCGATGCTTACGGAAGTTACTTTTTTATTGCCTTTCAGGGCATTGGCTGCAATAGCGGTTACTTTATAAGTTTTACCGTTTGCTTTGATGTTTTTTGCGATTTTCACGCTGCTCTTTGCTTTGCCTTTTGCAGTCATGTTTTTCACTTCAACCGTATCATTTCCGGTAACTTTGTAGTTAAAGATACCGGATGCATCTGCGATCACGCTGCCGATTGCCGGGGTCTGGCTGTTGTTATTTCCATTATTACCGTTGTTGTTGTCGTTATTATTATCCGGTTTCTTTGCTTCCAGTGCTTTCATGGCGATGTCTAATGCATCTGCAGCATCTTTCAGCTGTTTTGCAGTTGCTGTTTCAGAAGCATTTACTGTCTCTGCAGCACTCTTTGCTTTTGCAAAATTTGCCCAGCTTTCTTTTGTGTAATCTGCTTCTTTCTTTTCTGCCGCCTGTGCAATCTTTGTCTGTACTTCTGTTTTGCCGGAGGCTTTTACTTCATCGAGTTTGCCCAGTGCTTTCTTTAAAGCATCGTCTGCTTCTTTGATTTCCAGTTTGGTTACTTTTTCTTTCTGTGCAACTTCTTTTGCTTTTGCGATTGCCTCTGCGATACCGGACTTGGCAAAAGTTCCTTCCGGATAATCTTTTTCCAGATAAGTTCTCTCTGCAACCTGTGCATCGGTACTTAAGATCGCTTTATCGTTTACTGCTGCCGGCTCATCGCATACGATATTGTATGTCACACCGTCAATCACCGTTGTGGTTCTTCCGATCTCGTTTGCTTTGATTGTCACGGTTGCTTCCGTCGGTGTTATTCGTTTCTCTGCTGCTCCAAGAAGTTTTGTCTGATTTCCTGTTCCATTCGTTGGGTAGAGAACAATAACATGGTCTTTATTGTCTTTATTAAAGATATTGGCGATCAGATATTTTTTACCGGAAGTAACTTTTGATACTCTCTGATATCCCGGAACAATATCTCCTGCTTCTGCTTTGTCCTTTTTCTCAAGCAGAACCACCTCATAGGTTCCAGCTGTAAAGCTTGCATTATAGAGTCTGTTTGCGTTGAAGTCCATGTTTGTATAATAGAAAATTACATATCGTTCTCCGTTTTCTTTGCAGATACGGAAAGTATCACTGCCATCTGTCGGCGTTACCAGCATATTATTTTTTGCTGCTGCACTGAAAAATGAATTTGCACCGCTTTCATTGGTGAGATATACCTTTTTATTTTCATTATATACTGCATACACATTTGCTGTTCCGGTTGAAGTAAAGGTAAACTCTGCATCTGTCAGATTCAGTGATATATCATTTTTTGCTGCAAAACTGCTCAGGTCAGAATTATTGTTTGCTATATGTGCATACATCGGCACAACTTCTTTTTCTACACCATCTACTTTTGCATAATTTACATCTGCAACCTTTTGATCTGCTTCCGTCGTAATACCTGTTTTATGTTCTTCTGCCACCTGGTAAGACCTTGTATAAGTTTCATTTCTAGTAAGTTCTACGCCAAGCTCTAAATCATTTATATAACCATCTGCCGCAAGCTGGGCGATATCATAATTATCATAGCGTATGCTTCCTCCGCCATTTTCCCAGAGAAGTCCTACCGTTCCGTTTTTCAGCTCTGACATACAGGAATACTGATAAGTGCCGCTGTTTACTGAATAGCTGTTTTTTAAAGTCAGCGTCTTGTCTTCTTCTACCAGAAATGTAAATATTTTACCGTTTGCTCGTCCACTTCCGCCCGGGGCAGCTACCAGGATTGCCTGTTTTCCATCAATCGTTTTAGAATAATTGATCGCTGTCACATTACAGGTTGATGTACAAGAAACGCCTGTCTTGACCGGCTTTGTAAATACATAATCACCGGATGTATTTCTTACTGCATCTGAATAGCAGACCACTCCCTGTCCGCTTCTGAAGAACATACGCAATGTTCCGTCTGAAAGCTCTACGACTTCACTTTCGGATGACCAGTAACCACCTGCGGCTGCTCCTGGTACGTCATTGGATCTTTCCCATGTTTTTCCATTATCATCAGACCAGATAATGCTTGCATTTTCTTCCCCATCGCCATGATCATAGAATGGAATGACGATCGTACCATCTGAAGTCAGTACCCCCTGCCCCGGAGATACCAGCAGTGCTGTCTCTTTTGTCGGACGTTTGATCTGTGGATTCAGGATTTCCGGATCTGTCCAGGTAAATCCATCATCGTATGTTTTTGCATACATCATATATCCGGTATTGTATACATGCAATGCAGATCCTTTATAGAAAATATTCTGCTGAATATCCGTATTGGAATTAACCTGTTTCTGTGTCAGGGTATCTTTATACTCTCCATTTTCTACTTTATACAGGTTGTACCACTTATCCACGCCATATCCTGTTTCCGAATGATCGGATCGTTTTAAAATTTTTGCATATCCGTTCTCATCCCAGTCCCCTACATAATAAGCATAAGTTGTGGCATCGTCATCTTTTGGCTGTGTGTTTACATTGTCATAATTATCCGTTACTGCCAGATAATCTTTTCCGTTTACTTTAACATAACCGGTTCCTTCTCCCGGAGCTTTATAACCGCCCATTGTCGTTACGCCGGTTGGGTTTACATCGGCAATACAATAAATTTCTCCGTCTTTTCCCTGTACCAGTGCCGGGTCGATGATCGTAGTTGCCGTATTGCCGATATAACCATCGCTGTCCGGAAAATACAGCGGGAATGAATAATTCCAGGTCTTACCATTATCGGTTGATACAGAAGCGATCGTATCCAGTCCGCCGCCGTCACCGGTTGTAGAATATCTCGCATCCGCTGCTGCCAGAAGATTTCCCTTCTGCGTAACGATAAATGCCGGGATACGGAAATACTGACTTCCCGCTGTTCTCTCTGCAAACGGCTGGTTCTGTGTTACATGCTCTGCTGTCGTGTTGATCGGACCTGCTTTCAGCAAGTCTGCTGCGTCTGCTTTCGCTGCCGGAAACACAGCTACTGCAAGACCACAAACAAGAGCTGTTCCAAGCCCCTGTTTCCACAGTTTTCTTTTTTCGTTCTTTTTCATAGTTTCCTCCTTATTTTCCCTCCTGTGATTATTCAATTTTACTATATTTTTACTGTTTTGTCCAGCAAAAAAAACCTTCCTACAGCACTTGCATGCTATAGAAAGGTTCGCCGCTCTTTTTATAATCTTTATATTCTCAAATTTTGATTAGTCCTGAACGTATGGCATAAGAGCGATGTGACGTGCTCTCTTGATAGCTACTGTCAGAGCTCTCTGATGTTTTGCACAGTTTCCTGTGATTCTTCTCGGAAGGATTTTTCCTCTCTCAGAAACATATTTCTTTAATTTTGCTGTATCTTTGTAATCGATTTCGTTGTTTTCTTTACCACAGAATACACAAACTTTTTTTCTTCTGCGTCCGCCTCTTCTCTTCATTGGAGAATCCGGTCTGTTTCCTTTTTCGAATGCCATTGTACACATCTCCTTTCAACCTTAATTAAACGGTAACTCCTCATCAATTCCGTCTGGAATGTTCATGAAACCGTCACCTGCATCAGCGCTTGGCGCCGGTGCCGGGGCTGTCTGATAAGACTGTGTATTAGCACTGCTAGCATTCTTACTTTCTGCGAATTCCTGTTCCTCAACAACAACTTCTGTTGTATAGACCTTTACACCATCCCTGTTGGTATAGCTTCCGGTCTGGATTCTTCCGCAAACCACTACGCGCATTCCCTGACGGAAATAACGTTCTGTAAATTCAGCACTCTTTCCGAACACAACACAGTTAATAAAATCTGCGGTCTGTTCTCCGTCACGCTTGAATCTGCGGTCTACAGCTAATGTATATCTTGCAATAGCGAGAGCGTTCTCACCTTGTGAATATCTCACTTCAGGATCTCTTGTCAGACGTCCCATTAAAACTACTTTATTCATACGTTGCCTCTTTCTAAGCTTCCTGTTTCACGCATAAATATCTGATTACACCATCCATGATACGAATTCTTTCTTCGATTTCGCCTGGTGTTGTTGTTTCAGATTCAAAGTGAATGAAGTAGTAGTAAGCTTCTTTCATCTTCTGGATTTCGTAAGCTAATCTCTTCTTTCCCCATTCGTCAACGTCAGTAATGTTACCACCGAAACGTGTAACAAGTGCTTTCACCTTTTCGATTACTTCTGCTCTGGCGTCGTCTTCGAGTTTTGCGCTGACAACAACTGCTAATTCATATTTGCTCATGTCCTGCACCTCCTTATGGTCTTTTGGCTCCCGGATCCGCCGGGAACAAGGATAAATAATATATCACAAGTTGGTATGATATCATAATTCAAGCTTTGTTTCAAGCCTTTTTTCTTATTTCTTTTGTATTTTTTTCAACCAGTCTGCGCGGTACCATTACCTGGTGTCCGCATCCCTGACATTTCAGACGAAAATCCGCCCCTACTCTCAGGATCTCCCACTCTGAGCTTCCGCACGGATGCGGTTTTTTCATCCGGATCACATCTCCGACTTCAAATTTTGCTTCTGCTGCCATCGCTTTACTCCTCTTTTATTCTCCTGCCGGCTGTACATTTACCCTGACACCGTGTACGATCGTTCTGTCATCATTTCCCTCCCGTGTACAGGTGGACAACGTCACGATCTGCGAATCATTTCCCACTTCCACACCTGTATCATACAAAGAAGACGCCTTCGTTGCTTCAAGGAAGGATGCAAACGCCGCATCATCTGCGAACTGATATGTATAGCCTTCGGAAGTATCTTTTACCACTCCAACAGAATAAATCTGATAAGTAGCCACATTGCCATCCGGTGTATAAATATAGAAGGAAGGGTATTTTTCCCAGAAACTTTTTTCGTGATACTGCTCCAGCTCATTAAACATCGTTCCATTATACATATAATGTCCGTAAATGATCGTGTTTCTGTCATTAAAATCCGCATGATTATAAGCATTTACAAAAATCGTTCCTACGGTATTGTCATATCCTTTGAATGTCTTACTCAGATATTCTGAATTATCACTTCCTTGCACAACCGGATAATTGATCACCGCCGGTTCATCAAAACGGATCCATGCAACCACATCCGGATTGATCTGTCTGAGTGCATCAAAATCCACGGAAAATCTGCTTCCATCCTGATCGTCCGTCCCGTTCTCCTGTTCCCCCTTATCTTCCGTAACCGCAAGCTTTACCAGATCATCATACTCACTTTCCCCTTTGTGATATCCGTTAAAGATTTTATACAGCTGAAAGGCAGAAAATGCAAACACACAGATTGCAACGATCAAAATGACCGTACTGATGATTCCACCTTTTTTCTTGCGCCGGTCACGCCTGGAATGCTTTCCATACCGACCATGTCCTTTCCGTCCCATAATTTCCTCCTCTGCTTTTTATATATGATGTTCCCAGATTGCTCCATTGCCATGTAATCCCAGAAGTCCTATTTTCTTCCATATTTTCACGATATCAGCAGTATAACATACTTTTTAGAGTTTTTTAATAGAGAGTTTATTGATTTTTGTGTGTGCAGGCGTACAATGTAAACCATCGTATAGTATCATATGATGTTGTGGTCAAAAGGTATTTTGACCCCTTTGATACCAGATTGCTACGTGCTTTCTGACCTTTTGCCCCTGGTATCATCATATTCTATAAATAAAAAAGATTGGGTGAACATTATGAAAGAAAAACTGATGCGTTTTATGTATGGAAGGTACGGAGTAGATACCTTCGGCAAATTTCTCTTATGGAGCGGCGTAATTCTGATGCTGATCACAAGCATCTTCCATTTTCGTATTTTTTATGTAATTGGGTGGGCATTCGTGATATACTCTTACTATCGCATGTTTTCACGTCAGACCTACAAGCGTGCACTGGAAAACCAGAAATTTCTCCAGCACACTTCAAAGATCCGTGTCCCAAAGGGAAAAGGTAAAATTGAGATCCGCTGTCCAAAATGCCAGACTACTTTTATCAAAAAAAGCTAACGATCAGGAGAATAATCAATTATGCAGGATCCTTACTCAATACTCGGCGTTTCACGGGATGCTTCCGACGAGGATATCAAGAAAGCCTACCGCAAATTAAGCCGTATTTATCATCCGGATGCCAATATCAACAATCCAAATAAAGATCAGGCAGAAGCCAAATTCAAAGAAATCCAACAGGCTTACCAGCAGATTATGAAAGAAAAAGAAATGGGTGCCTCCGGATATACCGGAACAGGCTCCGGAGGTTATGGCGATGCCGGAAGCGGATACGGAGGTTTTGGCGGTTTTGGTCCATTCGGCGGTTTCTACGGTCAGTATACCAATCAGAATCAGCAGACAACCGAAACAGAAGAAGACATTCATCTGCGTGCCGCCGCCAATTATCTGAACAGTGGTCATTATAAAGAAGCTTTAAATGTCCTTTCAGGAATCAAAGACCGTTCTGCCAGATGGTACTATTACAGCTCTATCGCCAATTCCGGCATGGGCAATAATGTCCTCGCCCTGGAGCACGCCAAAGAAGCTCTTCGTCTGGAGCCGTCCAACTATCAATATCAGTCTCTTGTCAGCCGTCTTGAAAATGGTGGAAGCTGGTATCGTACACAACAGACAATGTATGGCGGTACACCAACGATCAACAATGATTTCTGCGTGAAGCTCTGCATTGCCAACATCATGTGCAATCTCTGCTGTGGCGGCGGTGGATTCTTCTGCGGTTCTCCTTATACATACCACTAAATGACAGGAGGAAATACTATATGTTAGATTATCTTGTTGTCTATGACAGTGAGACAGGAAATACAAAAAAAATAGCAACAGAAATTTTTGCATCCCTTCCGGGGATGTCCAAAGATCTGATAAATCTTCATGAACGTACCGATTTCCCAGAAGCCAAAATTTATTTTGTTGGTTTCTGTGTTCACCGCGGAACCTGCCGCCTCGAGATTGGCAACTTCCTTTCCGGTCTGTCGGACAAATCCGTTGCTCTCTTTGGAACCTGCGGTGCCGGAAACAGCCCGGAATACTACAAAGAGATCGCATCCAGCGTCCGGATCTGGCTTGAAGATGACAATCACTATCTCGGTTCTTTTATCTGCCAGGGGAAAATGCCGCTTGCTGTCCGTCAAAAATATGAATCCTTGCTGAACACACCAAAAGATTGCGATTGCCAGCAAATCCGAAGGCAATTACAGAATTTTGACGAAGCAATGATTCATCCGACACGCACAGACCTTGAAAATGCGGCTCTTTTTGCTACCGAATGTATAGAAAAAGTTAAGTCCTTGTAAAAAAAGTGTAAAAAAATATCGTTTCAGTCTACCTATGGAAACTTTCTTGTTATATAATAAGAGTGTCGTATAGCGTCACTTTGTGTGATCTGCATGCAGACTTTTCATATTTAAAGTAGCTGTACGATATTTTTTTTGCGACAAAATGTAAACTAATGCTTAAAGAAAAGGAAAACAAAATTATGGGAATTACAATGGTTTTGTCATTGCTCAGTGGGGTAGCCCTGTTTTTATACGGTATGTCACTGATGAGCGACAGTCTGAAGAAAGTTGCCGGCAATAAGCTTGAACTTATTTTATACAGGCTGACCAATACTCCTCTGAAAGGACTTCTGCTCGGTACTGTCGTAACCGCTATCATTCAGTCATCCTCTGCAACGACAGTTATGGTAGTCGGATTTGTAAACTCTGGTATGATGAAGGTCGCACAGGCAATTGGTATCATCATGGGTGCCAACATCGGAACCAGTATCACCGGATGGATCCTATGTCTCTCCTACATTGATGGTTCCAGCGGAATCGCGCAGCTTTTATCAACCGCTACAATTTCTGCAATCGTAGCAATCATCGGAATTATTTTCCGTACATTTATCAAGAAAAAACCGTATTCTGATATCGGTGACATCATGCTTGGCTTTGCGATCCTGATGATCGGAATGCAGACCATGAGCGGTGCTGTCTCTCCTCTAAAAGAGAATCCGCATTTCGTCAGACTTCTGACCATGTTCACGAATCCATTTATGGGAATCCTTGTCGGAATCGTATTTACAGCAGTTTTGCAGAGCGCTTCTGCTTCTGTAGGTATCCTCCAGGCACTGTCCATTACCGGATCGATCACCTTTGCAGCTGCACTTCCGATCACAATGGGTATCGGCGTTGGCGCCGCATGTCCGGTTCTTCTTTCCTCAATCGGAACGAACAAGAACGGAAAGCGTACTGCTCTTATCTATCTGCTGAACGATTTATTTGGTATGATTTTCTGGTCCATCGTATTCTATTCTGTAAATGCCATCGTGCATTTCCCATTTATGGGTGAAATTATGTCACCTTTCCGTGTGGCACTTTTGAATACGGTATTCCGGCTTCTGACGATCCTTGTTCTTGCTCCATTTATCGGCAAGATTGAAAAGCTTGTCTTCTTCCTTATTAAAGATACCGATGAAGACAACGAAGAGCAGGCAGATTTCGATCTTCTTGAGGAACGTTTCCTCAATTATCCGCCACTGGCAATCACACAGAGCCAGCTTGCAGTCAACGGAATGGCAAAGAAAGCATACAAAAATATCCGTCGCGCCCTTGCACTGCTGAAAGATTTTTCAGATAATAAGTTCAACAAAATTCAGGAAAAGGAAAATCTGATCGACAAATACGAAGATAAACTGGGAACCTATCTGATGCAGCTCAATATGCACGACCTGACACCGGAACAGTCCAAACAGACCGCCAAGTTTCTTCATACGATCAGTGATTTTGAACGTCTGGGTGACCATGCAGTCAATATTTCCCGTGTTGCACAGGAACTTCATGAAAAATCACGTATTTTTTCAGATGCAGCCAAATACGAGCTTCATGTTCTTGAATCCGCATTAAAAGAGCTCCTTGATCTCACGATCAATTCATTTGTAGATGAAGACCTTGTAAATGCTGCCAAAGTAGAACCGCTTCGCGAACTGATCGGTATTTTATGCAACGATTTGAAAATGCGTCATATTAAAAGGCTCCGTAACGGGCAGTGTGATCTGAACACCGGATTTGCATTTAACGATCTGCTCACCAACTATGATCGTATTGCAGCCCACTGTTCTAACATTGCCGTTGCAATCCTGGAACTGGATTCTTCCAATTTCGATATGCACGAATACACTAAGAGTGTACGGAAATTGAAAGACAACAATTATGTATCCACCTTTGATTATTACGAGCAGAAATATAATATCAACGGTTATCAGCCGGAAGCGGAACAGGATACAAAAGCAGCCGCCAAAAACCCGGTCAAAGCTGTTGAAGCCAAAAAATAATCTTACAACGAGAAAGGAATCTGCTGTAATGTCTTCTTTAAATATTTCATCACAGGCGCACATTGCCAGTCAGTCCGTCATCCTAGGTGATGTCACCATCGGTGCAGACTCAAGTGTGTTCTATTATGCCGTTGTCCGCGGTGATGAATCGTCTATCACGATTGGCAAGCGAAGTAATATCCAGGATAACAGTACCGTCCATGTAGATTACGGTTTTCCGACCGTTATCGGTGATGATGTCACTGTTGGTCACAACTGTGTGATCCACGGCTGTACAATTGGTGACGCGTCTCTAATCGGGATGGGAAGTACGATTTTAAACGGTGCAAAGATTGGAAAGCATTGCCTGATTGGTGCCGGAAGTCTGGTTACTCAGAACACAGTTATTCCGGATGGAATGCTGGTTATCGGAAGCCCGGCAAAAGTAAAAAGACCTCTTACTGAGGAAGAGATCCAGTCAATTTATAAAAATGCTGCAGATTATGTTGCATTATCAGCTGCGCAGTTTGAATAGAATATCAAATCTGAAATATGTACACTAGTAAAAAGGGAGTTATAGGACAAAATGTGTTGATAGAAACCGCCTTCAGCCCTTGAAAATAAAG
>ERZ825324.5128-NODE-5128-length-10139-cov-9.369695_pt1 | contig 10139 bp, 9 predicted proteins | sample MGYA00519859_ERZ825324 | MGnify/ENA primary metagenome ERZ825324 (study PRJEB31778, sample SAMEA3449198) | human gut metagenome | biome: human gut; feature: human-associated habitat; material: faeces | place: United Kingdom | collected 2010/2012 ... | reverse complement strand
TCCCCTTCCGGGAGGATTCGTCGAACCGCTCGACCAAATACCTGCGCAACAAGATCCGGCTGGGGCTGATTCCCCGCATCCGGGAGATCAACCCCAAATTCACCCTCCTGATGCGCCGCAACCTCGCGCGGCTCACCGATGCGCAGCTGTTCATCAACCACGGCATCGAACGCATCCGCGGAGAGGCCGTCGAGAGCCGCGACGGAATCGACACGATCCGTCCCGAGCGCATCGACCCGGCCTTCCCGCGCGAGTTCGTCATCTACGAGCTGCTCAGCTCGGCCTACGGCTTCAAGGGCGACACGGTCGATGCGCTGTGCCGCGCCCTGGAGCAGAACGCCACGGGAAAGCGCTTCTACGCCCGCGACCGCGTGGCCACGATCGACCGCGGAGCGATCCGCGTGGCTCCGATCGCCCCGGACGACGACTGCCTGACGACCGTCCGCCAGGGCGCCCTGCGCAGCTACTGCGGCAACTCGGCGCTCTACTACGAATACCTCTCCGTTGACGAGGTCAGGACGTTCGACACCCCTCCGAACGTCGCGCTGCTCGATGCCGACAGGCTGCGCTATCCGCTCACGCTGCGCCGCTGGCGCGAGGGCGACCGGTTCATCCCCTTCGGCATGACCGGCAGCAAGAAGGTCAGCGACTTCCTGGTGGACGCCAAGGTGTCGATGCCCGAGAAGCAGCGGCAGTTCGTGCTGCTCTCCGGCGACGAGATCGCATGGCTCGTCGGCCGCCGCATCGACGACCGCTACCGCCTGACGCGCGGCACGGAGAACGTGCTGCGGATCACCAAAGAGATTCTCTGAAAACATGGCAAAAAGCGCACTCAAATTCCGCGACTCGGTCGCCCGGTACGAACAGCTCGCTGCAGAGATCGCGGCCCGGAGGTTCGCTCCCGTTTACCTGCTCATGGGCGAGGAGGGCTACTTCATCGACGCGCTGGCCGAACGGCTCGCCACGACCGTCCTCGACGAGGCGTCGCGGGCCTTCAACCAGATCACCGTCTATGGCCGCGACACCGACGCCGGACAGGTGGTGAACCTCTGCCGGCAGATGCCCATGATGGGACAGTACCAGGTGGTGATCGTCAAGGAGGCGCAACAGTTGCGGGGCATCGAGAAACTTTCGTACTACACGCAGAAGCCCTCGCCCACGACCATTCTCGTCGTCTGCCACAAGGAGAAGAACGCCGACAAGCGTTCGGCCTTCTACAAAGGGTGCGCCGCGAACGGCGCGGTGTTCGAATCGGTGCGGCCGCGCGACTACGAGATCGCCTCGTGGTTGCAGCAGTTCGTCAAGGGGCGGGGGCTGACGATCGACCAGAAGGCGCTGTCGATGCTCACCGACCACCTGGGAACCGACATCGCCAAGATCTCGAACGAGCTGTGCAAGCTCACCGTCTCGCTGCCCGAGGGGACGAAGCGCATCACCGATGCGGATATCGAGGCCAACATCGGCATCTCGAAGGATTTCAACAACTTCGAGCTGTGCAAGGCCGTCCTCACGCGGGACATGGGCCGCGCGCTGATGATCGCCGACCACTTCGCTCGCAACCCCAAGGACAACCCGCTGCTGCTGACCGTCATGGCGCTGTTCGGGCAGTTCCGCGACCTGTTCGTGGTGAACTACCTGCGGTGGCTCGCACGCCACAAGGGCAAGCCCTTCCCGCCCGATCAGGAACTGATGCGCATCCTGCGCAAGAACAACACGTTCGTCCTCGCCGAAATCAAGCAGAACGCCGCGGCGTGGGACAACCGCAAAGTCTTCGGCATCCTCGGGCTGCTGCGCGAATACGACGCCAAGAGCAAGGGGCTCAATGCCGGCGGCGCGCCGGACGGGGAGCTGCTGCGCGAACTGCTGCTGAAAATCTTCTTCGCTTGACGGAGCTCTGCCTATACCAGACCGTGCACGTCGCCCGCGGGCGCGCGCGGAACGTCGCAGCGCATGCGGCGCTGCTCGACGCAGCGTCGCGCGCCCTGTTCGGACGTCCCTATGCACCCGATCCGGCACGGCTCGCAGCCCGCATCGAAGCCCTCGCCGCAGCGGAACGCTACCCGGCAGGCGTCTCGGGTTTCGTACGCCTCGAGCTGACGCCCGAAGGCGGCGAACGGCTGCTCGCGGCCGGCATCTCCCTTTACGACGGGTACGCCCTGCGGAGCCTCTCGCCCGCGGCCGTTACGCTCCGCTACGACCCGCTCTGCCCCGAAGCCCCCACCTCGGCCCGGGAGGCCGCGGAACTGCTGGCCGCACGGCTCGCCGCCCTCCGCGGCGCGGCGGCGGCCGTACGTTGCGACGCGGAGGAGCGGCTGCTCACGGCCGACGGCGCCCCATTGTTCGCCGTGCGCGGACACACGGTGTACACCGCCCCCGCGCCCGCGAGCGTCGAGGGATGCCTGGCGCGCGAAGCGGTCCGGGCGGCCGGACTGACGCTCCGCGAGGAGCCGCTCCGACGCCGCGAGCTGCCCCGGGCCGAAGAGCTGTTCTACGCCGACCACCGGGGCATCACGGCCCTTTCACGCTGCGACGGGCAGCCGCTCATGACACTCGTCGCCGAACGCGTCGCGGAGGCGCTGGAGGGGCTGTTTCCGAAAAAATAGAAACCCGAACGCCCTCCGCCGCCCTATCTTCGGAACGTCGAACCGGACCCTGCGCCGTGCGGAAAACCGTCCCGGCAGCAGGGTCGTAAAAACGCTTCAATCATGAAAAAATTCCTTCTCTGCTACGCCGTCCTGACGACGGCGCTGCTCGCCTGCGCCTGCCGCTCCTGCCGCCACGCCCGCGGGGAAAGCCGGCGTCTGGCCGACAACCAGACCGCCCTCGCCTCCGAAGTCGAACGCTACCGCACACGGCTGGGCGAGGAGGCCGCCTCGGTGCAGGCGCTCCGCCTCCGCTGCGCCGAGTTCGAGGAGCTGCGCGCGGCCGACGCCGCCCGCATCCGGCAGCTGGGAATCAGGCTGCGCCGGGTCGAAGCCGCGGCGAAGAGCTCGACGCAGACCGCCGTCGTACTCCGCGCGCCGCTGCGCGACACGCTCGTTCCCCGCCGGGCGGCGGTCCCCGCATGGGACACCCTGCGGCGGTTCCGCTGGCGCGATCCGTGGGTCACGGTCGAAGGGTCGATAGGCCGCGACTCGGCCGAATGCCGCATCCGCAGCGTCGATACCCTGCGCCAGGTCGTGCACCGCGTCCCGCGCCGGTTCCTCTTCATCCGCTGGGGCACGAAAGCCCTCCGGCAGCAGATCGTCTCGTCGAACCCCCACACGCGGATCGTCTACACGGAGTACGTCCGCATCGAGCGCTGACCCGCACGCAGCCGCAGGACACACCCCGCCGAATAAAAAATCCGCCTGAACCCTTGCCCTTTTCACTTTGTTGCGTATCTTTGTCCGGTATGGAACGGACTGCAATCTTTCCGGGGTCGTTCGACCCTTTCACGCGCGGCCACGCCGCGCTGGTCGAGGAGGCGCTCAACCTGTTCGACCGCGTGGTGATCGGCATCGGCAACAACACGGCCAAGCAGGGGTTGCTGACCGTCGGAAACCGCAAGCGGCTCATCGACGACATCTACGCCCGCAATCCGCGCGTCGAGGCCCGGGTTTACACGGGGCTGACGGGCGAGTTCGCCGAGCAGATGGGCGCCTGCGCCATCATCCGCGGCGTGAGGAACACCACCGACTTCGAATACGAACGCACGATGGAGGCCACGAACCACCGCATCTACCCCGAGATCACGACCGTGATGCTCTTCACCCCTTCGCCCGTGGCGGACATCTCCTCCTCGACGGTCCGCGAGGTGCTCTCGTTCGGCCGCACGGTGGAGGAGTTCATGCCCGAAGGAATCGACATAAACAACTACTTGCAATAAGCCTATGATGGAATTCACAGCCGAAATGATCGCCGGGTTTCTGGGCGGCGAAGTCATCGGCGACAAAAACGCCAAAGTGCACACCGTCTCCTCGATCGAGGAGGGGAAGGCCGGATCGCTGACCTATCTGACCAATCCCAAATACGAATCCTTCGTCTATACCACCGGAGCGTCGATCGTACTCGTGGACAGTTCGTTCACGCCTTCGCGCCCGGTCGCCGCCACGCTCGTCAGGGTGGCCGACGCCGGAGCCTGCGTGCTCCGCCTGCTCGAAATGTACAACGCCGCGAAGCCCCGCCGCACGGGGATCAGCCCCCGCGCCTCGGTGGCCGAAGGGGCCGTCGTGGGCGAGGAGTGCTACATCGGCGATTTCGCCGTCGTCGAAGCGGGCGTGCGGATCGGCAGGGGATGCCAGATCTACCCGCAGGTTTACCTCGGGCAGGGCACGACGGTGGGCGACGGCACGATTCTCTACCCAGGGGTCAAGGTCTATGAAGGCTGCACGATCGGCAGCCGCTGCATCCTCCACGCCGGCGCGGTGATCGGCGCCGACGGCTTCGGATTCCTTCCCAATGCCGAGGGGGGCTTCGACAAGATTCCCCAACTGGGCAACGTAGTGATCGAAGACGACGTGGAGATCGGAGCCAACACCTGCATCGACCGCGCCAAAACCGACTCGACCGTCATCCGCCGTGGCGTGAAACTTGATAACCTGATCCAGATAGGACACAACGTGCAGATCGGCGAGAACACCGTTTCGTCGGCGCAGACCGGCATCGCGGGGACTTCGAAGGTCGGGGCCAACTGCTTCCTCGCGGGGCAGGTGGGCATCGCCGACCACGTGACGATCGGCGACCGCGTGAAGATCGGCTCGAAGAGCGGTCTGGACAAGGACGTGCCCGACGGGGAGATCCGCTTCGGCTACCCGGCGCTGCCCGGCATGCAGTACCACCGCGCGGCCAATGTCTTCAAACGGCTTCCCGAACTGGACAAACGGGTCCTGGCCCTGGAGAAAGAGATTACGGAACTTAAAAAATAACTGACGACCATGAAAAAGATCCTGACACTCGCAGCGGCCGCCGCCGTGCTGTGCAGCTGCGGCAATAATGAAAACCGGTATGTCGTCGAGGGCAATCTCGAAGGCATCAACGAGACGGTCTATCTGTTCGACCGGCAGCAGCAACTGCTCGACTCGGCCAAGGTAGAGAACGGCGCATTCCGCATCGAAGGCGTGGCCGAAGCCCCCGCGAGCGCCATCCTGACCGATGCCCGCGACATGTGCGGAACGTTCGGCGTCATGCTGATCCTCGAACCGGGCACGATCACGGTGGCCCGCAGCGAGCAGGAGCAGAACGCCCTGTTCGCGACAGGCACCGTATCGAACGACGCCAACACGGCCTACATGACCGCCGGCAGCGAGCTGATCCGCGAATTCCGCGATCCGGAGACCACCGACGAGCGCCGCGAGGCCATCGAGGAGGAGTACGAGGAGCTGGGCAGCCAGGCCCTCGAGCAGAACCGCAACAACTATTTCGGCGTGGTGATGCTCTCGCAGCAGGCCTACGGACTTTCGGGCCAGGAGATTCTGGACGAGATCGCCCTCTTCCCTGCGGAGTTGCAGCAGACCGGGGAAATGACCAAAATCAGGGAGAATGCCGAGCAGAAGCTCAAGACCGACGTGGGACAGCCCTATATCGACGTCGTACAGCCCGACGCCGACGGCAAGGAGGTGTCGCTCAAATCCGTCGTAGAGAACCCGGCGACGAAATACGTCCTGCTCGACTTCTGGGCTTCGTGGTGCGGTCCCTGCATGGGCGAGGTTCCCCACCTGAAGAAGACCTACGGGGAGTTCCACGATAAGGGATTCGAGATCTACGGCGTGTCGTTCGACAACAACCGCGACAAGTGGCTCGCCGCCGTGAAGGACAACGGCATGGACTGGATCCACGTGAGCACGCTCGGCGGATTCGACAACCAGGCGGCCAAGGATTACGCCGTACAGGCCATTCCCACGAACCTGCTGATCGACCGCGAGGGCAGAATCGTCGCCAAGAACCTGCGCGGCGAGGCGCTCTACGAGAAGATCGGGGAGCTGCTGAAATAGCCCGTTCCGCCCGACCCTGCGCCCCTCCGGTTCCGGTTCGCCGTCCGGAGGGGCGCTTTTCCGAATCCGTTTCACCGCAAACCGCGCACGCCGTTGGCTGACAAGACATCCTACCGCATCATGGGCATCGACCCCGGCACGAACTACATGGGTTACGGCGTGCTGGAGATCGAAGGGCGCACGCTGCGTCCGGTCGTGCTGGGCGACATCGACCTGCACCGGATCGCGGATCCCTACGCCAAGCTGCGCTACATCTTCGAACGCGTCGGCGCGCTGGTCGATACCTACCGTCCGCAGGAGGTGGCGCTCGAATCGCCCTTCTTCGGCGAGAACGTGCAGTCGATGCTCAAGCTCGGGCGGGCGCAGGGCGTGGCGATGGCCGCCGCGCTGAGCCGCGGCCTCGACGTATTCGAATACGCCCCCATGCGCATCAAACAATCCATCACCGGACGCGGCTCGGCCGCCAAGGAGCAGGTCGCCGCCATCGTCTGCCGCACGCTGGCCGTCGAACGGCCGCCGAAGCGGCTCGACGCCACGGACGGAATGGCCGTGGCCCTGTGCCACTACTTCACGACCTCCGGCCCGATGAACGCCCTGCTGGGAAACGACCGCGTCAAGGGCCTCGGCGGAGGCAAAAAGGCCGCCTCGAAGGGCGGATCGCAAAGCTGGGAACAGTTTCTGAAAAAACACCCCGACCGGGAGATCAAATAATCCGCACCGCAATGCAATAGCAATCAACGCATTGCACTACAGAGACAGAAATTCGGCAATTTTTTCCCGAAATTATTTGCGAGTTTCGGATTTCCGCCGTATATTTGCACTCGCAATTCGGCGCCGTAGCTTAATTGAATAGAGCATCTGACTACGGATCAGAAGGTTACAGGTTTGAGTCCTGTCGGCGTCACAGGAGAAAGAGAGTCCAAAAGGCTCTCTTTCTTGCATTTAGGGAGGGCCCGAAGAAGAAGGAATGGAAACCCGTCCCGCGGCGGACAGGATTCACATTCCGGAAAGGGCCGGAGCAAAAAAACGGAAAAACCGAAAACCGGGAAAAAGCCAAAAGCCGGACGCAGAAAACCGGAAAGAAGCCCGAAAACCGGACACAGGAACCGGGAGGGAACTCGAAAACCAAGCGCAGAAAACCGGAAAGGCCCCGAAGCCGGACGAAGGAACCGGGAGGGAACCCGAAAAAAGGGACATGCGACGAAAAGCGCGACGAAAAAAGGGGATGCCCGACAAAGTCTCCTCCGCAAGCAAAAATCACCCCTGTCGGAGATTGCTCCGACAGGGGTGAACACGTAAGGCCGAACTCGTCGGACTGCCTCTTGTACCGGCAGTTCCGGCCTCCGGCCGGGCTTCTTTACAGATTGCGGGACAAATCGCGGGCCTCCACTCCTTCGAATGTCAGCCGGACCGGTTCGATCCGGCCCTCGGCGTCGAACGTCATCCGTTCGATGCACACCTGCCGGTGAGCCCCCTCGCCGTCGCCCAGCGGATGACGGTGATAGACGATATAGTAGTCGTCCGTGCCCGGGATGCGGATCACGGAGTGATGTCCGGCTCCCGTAGCCACGGCGGGGTCCTGCCGCATGATCGTTCCGACGCGTTCGAACGGTCCGAGCGGCGAATCCGACACGGCGTAGGCCACCGAATAGTCGGGGCCCGTCCAGGCTCCCTCGGACCACATGAAATAGTATTTTCCCTTGCGTTCGAACAGGAACGGCCCCTCGGTATAGCGTTCGGGGGTGATCTCCTTGTAGAGCTCCCCGTCGTCGAAAGGACGGATTCCCGTGAAGTCCTCCTTCAGCCGCACCACGTTGCAGTGGCCCCAGCCGCCGTAATACATGTAGTATTCGCCCCCGTGTTCGTAAACGAACTGGTCGATGGGCTGCGCGCCGTTCACGATCTCATTGATCAGCGGCTTGCCGAGCAGATCGCGGTAGGGTCCCTCGGGACGGTCGCTCACCGCCACGCCGATACCGCCGACCTCGCCTTCGTGCACGTCGTTGGCCGCGAAGAAAAAGTAGTAGCGGCCGTCCTTGCGGACGGCGGACGGCGCCCACATGGCCCGCCGCGCCCACGCCACGTCGGCCTGCTTCAGGATGCCGGTGTGCTTCGTCCAGTGCACCAGGTCGTCGGAGGAGAAGCAGTCGAAGGAGAGCTGCTCGTCGTAGGGAAGGCTGCTCGTGGGATAGACCCAGCAGGTTCCGTCGTAAACGACGGCTTCGGGATCGGCATACCATCCCTCGAAAATGGGGTTGCCGCTCCGTTCCGGCGTTCCGGACCCGGCGCAGGAGACGCCGAATACCGTGCACCCCGCCAACGCGAGCAGGCTGAAAAAGCGGATGTTCATAACGTTTCAGTTGGAATTGACGACGCTAAAATACGAAAAATCCGCCACGGACCCGCAGATCCGCGGCGGAAAATTCGCCGGCGCACGCCCGCGCTCACTTCCGCCCGCCGTCGGGCATCGTCCAGCCGCCGCCCAATGCCTTGTAAAGCTGCACGAGGGCCAGGTGCTCGTCGCGGACGGCATTGCTCAGCCCGATCTGCGCATCGAGGTAACGCCGCTGGGCGTCCAGCACGTCGATGTAGTTGATATTGCCGCCGCGGTATTGGATATTCGCCAGTTTGACGTATTTGCTGGCGGCATCGCGGAGCGTGACGTTCAGCTCGGCCGTCCGCCGGACGTTCCGGTAGGTCACGATGGCGTCGTCGGTCTCCTTGAAAACCTCCAGCACCTTCTTCTCGTAGGCCAGACGCGCCTCGTCGTAGGCCGCCAGCGCGGCACGGTACTTGGCCTGCTTACGGCCGAACCCGAAGACCGGGGCTGCGATCGCCCCCGCCACATAAGAGAAGGGCGAACGGAAAAAGCCCGTCAGCTCGCTGTTCTCCACGCCGCCCGTCAGCGTGAAGGTCAGCCGCGGGAAACGGTCGGCATAGGCCATGCCCGCCTCGGCCATCGCGGCCCGGAGCTGCTGCTCCGAAGAACGCACGTCGGGACGCCGCTGCAACAGCCCCGAAGGCAACCCGACGGGCAGGCTGTCGGGCATGGTGATGTTCAGCGCCAGCCCGCTCCGCCGCACCTCCCCTCCGGGATAACCGCCCGCGAGCAGCGAGATGCTGTTCTCCATCATCCGGATCCGCCGTTCGAGATCGGGGATGCGCGCCGCCGTGGTGGCGTACTCCACCTGCGCCTGCTGATAGACCGTCTCGGCCGTGAGGCCCCCTTCGAACCGCAGTTTGGCCTGATGCACGTCCTCGCGCCGCGTCTCGAGCGTCCGCCGCACGATCGCCAGTTCGTTGTCGAGCGCCATCAGTTCGAAATAGGCCGTGGCGACCTCCGCCACGAGCGTCATGCGCATCGCGCGCCAATCCTCCACCGACGCGAGGTATTCGGCCCCGCCCCGGCGTTTGGCCCAGCGCAGGTTGCCCCACAGGTCCAGCTCCCAGCTCACGGAGGCCTTGGCTCCCATTTCGGGGTCGTTGCTGAACGGCTTCTCGTAATAATCGTTCGTCTCGCGGTTGGCATAGACCGAAGCGGAGAAAACGGGCAGCCGGCTGGCCTTGTCGATCCGGTAGAGCTGCCGCATCCGCTCGACGCGCGCGGCGGCCGCCAGCATGTCCTTGTTGGCGGCGAGCGTCCGTTCGATCAGGTCGCACAACGCCGCATCGCCGTAGAACCGCCACCACGCGACGTCGGCGACGGTCGTCGAATCGGTCTGGTCCGGGGAGAGGGTCTCCGGCAGGTTCAGTTCGGGCGACTTGCAGTGCCTGACCGCCGAACAGCCGCAAAGGAAGGCCGCCGCAAGGGCGGCAAGGTATATCGGGATTCGTTTCATCGTTTCAGTTTGGCTTTAAGACGGTAAATCCAGACGAAGAAGAAGGGCACGAAGACGATGCCGGCGGAGATGGCCACGAGCATGCCGAAGAACACGCCGGTTCCGATGCCCTGGCGGCTCGCCGAACCCGGCCCCGACGCGAAGACCAGCGGCAGCAGGCCCAGAATGAAGGCCAGCGAGGTCATGACGATCGGGCGGAAGCGCAGGTGCGCCGCCGTGACGGCCGCCTCGACGATGTCGCGCCCCTTCTCGACCTCCTCCTTGGCGAACTCCACGATCAGGATGGCGTTCTTGGCCACCAGCCCCACGAGCATCACCAGTCCGATCT
>ERZ825324.5120-NODE-5120-length-10157-cov-3.134825_pt1 | contig 10157 bp, 5 predicted proteins | sample MGYA00519859_ERZ825324 | MGnify/ENA primary metagenome ERZ825324 (study PRJEB31778, sample SAMEA3449198) | human gut metagenome | biome: human gut; feature: human-associated habitat; material: faeces | place: United Kingdom | collected 2010/2012 ... | reverse complement strand
GTTCTGAATGCCGTTAAAGGCTACATACAGGGCGTCGCCGTCCACCTCGGGCACCAGCTTGGAGGCAGTGGTGTCCATCGTTTCGGGGAAGGTCACGTCGCCGCCGCTGGTGGCGTAAGTCAGGTCGTCGACCTCGTCCTCATCGCTGGTTTCCTGGCGCAGGCCCAGGGCAGTGGTGGTTTTCAGGATGGCGCTTTTCAGCACTTCTTTGGGGGAACAGGCCGTCAGCGACACACACAGGCAGACCAGCGCGGTCAGCAGGGCAAGAGTACGGGTACGTTTCATATTTTAATAAACCTCCGTGGGGATACTCAAAACTCAAAGTAAACATAGGTATTATATCGCATTTTGGGCCGGGGTACAAGAGGACAGAAAAGGAAATCCGTTAAAAACCGTTGCGGCTGGCCCCGCACCATGGTATACTTACAATAAATACCACTGTTAAGGGAGCGCCTGTTTATGAAAATCGCCGTTGCCGGTACCGGTTACGTGGGCCTTAGCATCAGTGTGCTGCTGGCCCAGCACAACGAGGTATGGGCTGTAGACATTCTGCCCGAGAAAGTGGCCCTGCTGGCGGCCCGCAAAAGTCCCATTGCCGATAAGGAAATCGAGCAATATTTAGCCGAAAAAGAGCTGGACCGTACAAACAATATCGACTCGGAGCACGGTGTAGCCACTGCCGTATTTACAATTCCTGCCGCAGGGGGCAAATTCACAGAGGCCGAACGCGCTAAAGTGTCATTGAGTAACCTCGTGGTTTACGTCAATGTATCTACCGCCGCCCGCGTCACCCCATTGGACGGTTCACCCAAATTCGGTGTTCCTGCCGATTGGACCCGGGAGCATAAATACAGCGTAATGGCTGCCGACGGTACAAAGAAAATCTGGACAGTGAAAGTTACTCTGAATAAATAAGTCCCCACTCGATTATGACTCGTAGAAGTCACAGATTCAATAGGTAAGTATTGCTTAATTATCAGATGTTCTCTGAAGCCGTCGGGTAAATATATTTATGGAAATAAATAGTAACCCGGCGGCTTCTATTTAGCCTCAAGTGATCCACTAATACAAAAAAATCATATACCTTTGGATACCCAATTCATCTTATTCAATAATACATTTAAAGCAAGAGACTACATACCATGAAAAAATATCTGCACATCCTACCCGCCTGCTTTTTATTTTACGCTGCCGCCCATGCACAGCAGAAAGATACTGTCTACGTCACCGACTTCGGAGCACTCCCCTACTCGTACGAGAACTGTGTTACACAAATACAGGCTGCCATCGACGAATGTAAACGCACGGGAGCCAAAGTGCTATCGCTGCCCGAAGGCCGCTATGACATCTGGCCCGAAGGAGCCACCCGCAAAGAATACTACATATCGAATACATCCACCGAACAGGAATGTCCCTCAAAAGTAAAGACCGTGGGACTGATGCTCCATGAAATCGATGACCTGACCATCGAAGGAAACGGAGCCACCCTGATGTATCATGGGAAAATGACGACCATCGCCCTGGAACATTGCAACGGGGTGAGAATAAACAACCTGCACATCGACTTTGAACGTCCTGCAGGATCTGAGATTCAATACCGGAAAGTGACCGGAGGAGAAACAGAAGTAACCCTGCACCGCGATACGCGTTATGAGATTGTGAACGGAAAGATCCGGCTGTATGGCGAGGGATGGCGTTCCAACAGGAATCACTGCATCGAGTACGACCCGGATACGGAATCTTTCACCTACAGCCAGGGGTGGAATACACTGTCGGCATCCGATGCCAGAGAGATTGCTCCGGGCATCGTCCGCTTCAATACCCCGGCGGAATTTATGCCCAAAGCAGGAAACACACTGACCGTCCGCGATATTATCCGCGACCAGGTGGGGCTTTTCATTCTTGAAAGCAAAAACATCACGCTGAGCAGGCTACAGATGCACTACATGCACGGGTTGGGCATCGTCAGCCAGTATACCGAAAACATAACGATGGACCGAGTCAAGTGTGCTCCCCGCCCCGATAGCGGCAGGTTATTGGCAGCCTCAGCGGATATGATGCACTTTTCGGGATGTAAAGGAAAAGTAATCATAGACAGTTGTTATTTTGCCGGAGCACAAGACGATCCGGTCAATGTGCACGGAACCAACCTGCGCGCCCTTGAGAAAATAGATGCGCAAACCCTGAAGTTACGCTTCATGCACGGACAGAGCTATGGATTCAATGCTTACTTCAAGGGAGATACCGTCGCCTTTGTCCGGGCAGCCACCATGGAACGCTTTGCCTCGGCAACGGTCAGGGACGTAAGGCGAATATCGGACAGAATAGTGGAAGTACGTTTCGACCGGGACATTCCGACAAGCCTGGAGCTCAATCACGATTGCGTAGAGAACATGACCTGTACCCCCGAAGTGGAAATACGTAACTGCTACTTCACACGAACCAGTACAAGAGGAACTCTGGTCACCACTCCGAGAAAGGTGGTGATAGAGAACAATACGTATTACAAGACGGGCATGAGCGCCATACTGATTGAGGCCGACGCCGAAGGCTGGTACGAATCGGGACCGGTCAAAGATGTATTGATCAAAGGCAATACCTTTATAGACTGTGCCTATAATGGAGGCCCCGGCCATGCTGTGATCGCCATACATCCTTCCAACAAAATCATCGATGCCGAACGCCCGGTACACCAGAACATCCGCATAGAGGATAACACGTTCAGAACATTCGACTACCCGGTGCTCTACGCCAAGAGTACGGCAGGACTCTTGTTCAGGAACAACACCATCGTCCGCACGGAAACTTTTCCTGCCGCATCCGGCAATCCGTACGTTTTCTATCTGAACGGCTGCAAGAAGGCAGTGATAGAAGGCACCGTATTCGAAGGAGAGACTCCCCGGCAGAGTATAAAAACAGAGAATATGAAAAGAAAAGACCTGAAAACAACGATCAAATAATCCCTTACGCTTATGAAAAAGCCTTCATCAACTCCTTCTCCCCGCCTGGCCTCACTGGACATCCTGCGCGGTTTCGACCTTTTCCTGCTGGTCTTCTTCCAGCCGGTATTGTGGACATTGGCACATCAGCTCAACCTCCCATGGCTGAACAGTATTCTTTTCCAGTTCGATCATGAAGTATGGGAAGGGTTCCGTTTCTGGGATCTGGTAATGCCTCTTTTCCTCTTCATGACAGGAGCCTCCATGCCGTTCTCGTTCTCCAAGTTTAAAGACAATCCGGACAAAGGACCCGTTTACCGCAAAATCATCAAACGCTTCATCCTTCTGTTCATCTTCGGAATGATTGTACAGGGCAATCTGCTGGGCCTCGACCCGAAACATCTGTATTTATACTCCAACACCCTTCAAGCCATTGCCACAGGCTATCTGATTGCCGCCATCATACAGTTACATTGCAACTTCCGCTGGCAGCTGATCGTCACAGCCCTGCTATTAGTGATTTACTGGATACCGATGACCTTCCTGGGCGACTTCACTCCGGAAGGAAACTTTGCCGAGAAGGTGGACAGGCTGGTACTGGGGCATTTCCGCGACGGAGTGTTCTGGAATGAAGACGGCAGTTGGAGCTTCTCTGCTCACTACAACTACACCTGGATCTGGAGCAGCCCCACTTTCGGGGCTACCGTGATGCTGGGAGCTTTTGCCGGAAAGATAATGAAAGCAGGCAAGGATAATCGCCGGAAAGTGGTACAGACCTTGCTGATAATCGGCATATCCCTGATAGCCTTCTCGCTGATATGGAGTCTGCAAATGCCCATCATCAAACGGTTGTGGACAAGCAGCATGACGCTTTTTTCCGGCGGACTTTGCTTCCTGCTGATGGGTGCCTTCTACTACCGGATAGACTACAAAGGACACAGCCGCGGGCTGAACTGGTTGAAAATATACGGCATGAACTCCATTACGGCTTATATCTTGGGAGAGGTCATTAACTTCCGTTGCATAGCAGCATCCGTCAGTTACGGACTGGAGCAATACCTGGGTGGTTATTATCAGGTGTGGTTAAGCTTTGCCAACTATCTGATTGTATTCCTTATCTTACGGATCATGTACAGGCAGAAGATATTCCTGAAAATCTGAGTGGAAAGATCGGAAGTGTCAGCCATCTGCAGAATCATAGCGCAAAAAGAAACCGAATAGCACTTTTTGCTAACAGAGCTCCTATTCGTTTCGGATGCTTCAGGAGAAAAAAAGGGCCGAACGGCAGCTTTCGGCAGTGAAAAGCCGGGCTCCGGGGGTAAAAGAGCCTTGCTTTTCGGAAAAAGAAGTAAGTATTTACTCCGAAAGGAGTAAGCATTTACCCGGAAAGAAGTAAGCATTTTCCTAAAATGTCCTTATGTTCCGGAAATATCTCCTATTGTTGTCCGGAATATCTCCTATTGCTATCCGAAACGGGTCTTGGCGGAAGAACTTTTCCTCCCGTTGACCATTGCAGACAAAGCGTTGTACACTGACAAAAAAGCAGGAAGGAGACCGGATAAGGAACCATTTACCGGCAGAACCGTCATTCCACCTTCAAAGTAAAAGCAAACAAGCCCAAAGATGGGAAATGTGATATCGGACTTTACACGCAGGGCGCGTTTTTTTCGCCCGGACTGCCAGTCGGTCCGAAAGAAACGATTCTGAGGAGGTCCGATAATCAAAGTGACACTTTGCTCACGGGAGATCCCGGGAAGGGGAACACGCATAATAAAATAGAACGTTTAACAGATATTTTTTATAAGTATGAGACTACATGTACTATCACTCACATGCCTGCTGCTTACAGTAGGAGGCACAGGGCCGGTCGCAGCCCAAAAGCCACAAAACTATCCGTACGGTGTTCCTTCCGAACCCTGGGAGGAATCTTTCGGAAATCATCGGGCGGTACTGCAAATAGAAAAGCCGGCACCAATCGCGAACCTCGACTTCCAATGGCGGCGTCCGGACAAAGATGCAGGACACAGACGATTTCTTATCATCCACGCTGCAACGGGAGATACCATCCGGAATATCCGCCGGATAGAGGTGAACGACGAACACTGCCGTTTGCAGTTCGGTCCGGTGGAACAAAAAGGCACTTACTACTTCTACTACCTCCCCTACCAAGTGCAAAAGGGATACGGATTCTACAGTGGCGGATACCTTCCGAAAGAAAACGAACCGGATGCAGCCTGGCAGGCTCAAGGCGGGTCAACCCTGAAAAGCACTCGGGCCAAAGTGGTCAGAGTAGAGTCGCGGCAGGCTTTCGACAGTTTTTACCCGATGGAAGTTGCCGCAACGGCCCGGGAGAAAGAGAACTACATCAACCGGCACAAAGCCTCCCTCTACCTCTTTGCCGAAGATCGCAGGTTCCCCATCCGGATGCGCAGCAACCTCCCCACCAAATGGCTGGCAGACAAACAGGGAAAACTGTTTCGGGGAGAAGCAGCCCCCAATGAATACTATACTTTCCAGATCGGGCTTTGGGCAGCCGTGAACCAAGCAGACAAGATTGCTTACCGGGCTTCTTCCCTGAAGTCCGGCCGGGAAATAATACCGGCAACGGCCATTACCTGTTTTAATGTCGAAGGTACCGATCCTTACGGAAAAGCGTTCAAAAAAGAAGTAAACGTCCCCAAAGGAGAGGTACAGGCTCTCTGGTTCGGAATAGATATACCCGACGGGCAGAAGGAAGGCATCTATACAGGCACCATCACCCTCAGCGATGCCGGCGGAGCACAAAGCTCGATCCCCTTGAGTATACGGATTGCGGGAAAGGCATTGCCCGACAGAGGTGACAGTGAATTATGGAGATGCAGCCGCCTGAGATGGCTTAACTCGACATTGGGCATAGCCGATACACCTACCGCACCCTACACAGCCATGACTGTGAATGAGAACCGTATCGGTTGTCTCGGGCGTAGCATAACGATAGACGAAGGCACAGGACTGCCCGCACAAATCCGTTCATGGAACAACGACGTGCTGAGCAGTCCCATAGAGTTTGTCATCCAAACCGCCGGTGGAGTGAAAAGCCTGAAAGCTGTCCCCGAACTGACGGAGCGGACAGAAGGCCATGTAGCAGGCAACTGGAAAGCCGAAGACGAAGATATGACAGTCAGCTGCAAAGCAATCATGGAGTTCGACGGATGGATAAACTACATATATACCATCACCCCAAAAAAGCAGATACAGGTGAAAGACGTCCGTCTGGTATTACCGGTCAGGAATGAAATAGGAACTTATTTTCTGGGCATGGGGCTTCCGGGGCAACCTACTCCTCAACAGTATGACGGTAAATGGGATGCCCCCGAGAAAACGGTGAACAACTTCGGAGTGTCCATCCCCACCTCCAAAGAGCAACAATGGCTGTGGCCGTTCGACAGTTTCTGGATCGGGAACGAGCATGCAGGTATCCACTGCGAATTCAGGGGAAGCACCTACAGCGGTCCGCTATTGAATCTGTACCGTCCGGCCTATCCGGAAAGCTGGTTCAACGGGGGTAAAGGCGGATTCGCCATACGGAAAGAGGCAGACGGAGTGAAAGCTGTGGCATACAGCGGAGAGCGCATGCTCGAAGCGGGCAGTTCCATTACATTTGATTTTGCCATGATCATCACTCCGGTGAAAATGCTGGATATGAAAAGCCAGTTTACAGACCGCTATTACCACAATGGCCCCAAACCCACACCTTCACAAGCCGACATCGAAGCAGGAGTACGCATCATCAATGTCCATCAAGGCAATGACTACAATCCGTTTATCAACTACCCCTTCCTGACGGTAGACAAAATGAAAGAGTTCACCAAAGAGTGGCATGCCCGGGGATGTAAAATAAAGATATACTATACGCTGCGCGAACTGAGTAATGCCACCGCCGAGATATGGGCCATCCGCAGCCTGGGAAACGAAATCCTGAGAGGCGGAAACGGCGGGGGATTCCCATGGTGCCGCGAGCACTTCGTGACGAACTACACACCGCAATGGTACGAACACTTTGACAATGCTGACAAGCAGGGTATCACTGCCGATGCATCTATCCTGACAGCCGAAGGAGACTCCCGATGGTACAACTATTATATAGAAGGATTGCGCTGGATGGTGCAGAACATGGACATCGACGGTATCTATCTGGACGACGTTTCCTTCGACCGCCGTATCCTGAAACGAATGCGCCGGGCTATGGAAAGCGTTAAGCCGGGATGCCTCATCGATTTACACTCGAATACGGGATTCTCAAGGGGACCCGCCAATCAATATACGGAGTTTTTCCCGTATGTAGATAAGCTGTGGTTCGGCGAAAGCTTCCTTTATGATAAAATGACACCGGCCAACTGGCTGGTCGAGTCATCGGGCATTCCTTTCGGACTGAGTGGCGACATGCTGTACAGAGGTGGGAACGCATGGTTGGGGATGCAATATGGAATGACCGTCCGTTATCCATGGTACACCGAAGGAGTCAACTGCGATCCGCGCCAAGTATGGAAGATATGGGATTCATTCGGCATTGCGGAAGCCACCATGCTCGGGTTCTGGGAAGAACATCCGGCTGTAAGCACATCGGACGAAGCTGTCAAAGTCACTGTCTACCGCAAACCGGAGAAAGTACTGCTGTCTTTAGGTAATTATTCGGATGAAGTGAAAACCGTAAAACTGAATATAGACTGGAAACAGATCGGCCTGAACCCACAAAAGGCAAAGCTGACAGCACCCGAAATACCGGACATGCAACAGGCGCATGAATGGAATGTAGACACACCGATAGTGACAGCCCCCCGGAAAGGTTGGATAATTTATCTTACCTCCGAGTAAACGTCACGTAGTCTGCACAAGATTCAAGGTTTTTCTTTATCTTTGTGCAGACTATGACAAACCAATACTAACTCTAATAACACCCAAACATGAAGAAACTTTATTCACTTCTCCTCACCGCCCTGTTTGCCTTGCCGGCGGCGCATGTCCATGCCACCGACTACACGCAAGGGCTCTCCATCTGGTTCGACACACCGAATACACTACAAGGCAGAGCCATCTGGTATGGCAGCCGCCCCGATCTCTGGAAAGGAGAAAGCAAACCGGAGAGCGCAGGAGACACTGCCCGGAACCCCGATGCCAACTGGGAGTCGCAATCATTGCCCATTGGAAACGGAAGCATCGGAGCAAACATCATGGGCTCGATAGAAGCGGAACGCATCACCTTCAACGAGAAAACTCTCTGGAGAGGAGGACCTAATACTTCGAGAGGAGCCGATGCCTACTGGAATGTAAACAAACAGTCGGCACATGTACTGAAAGAAATACGCCAGGCCTTTACCGACGGAGACCAGAAAAAGGCCGAAATGCTGACACGCAAGAACTTTAACAGCGAAGTGCCTTATGAGTCGAACCGAGAAAAACCTTTCCGTTTTGGTAACTTCACCACAATGGGAGAGTTTTATATAGAAACCGGACTCAGTACAGTGAACATGAGTGACTATAAACGTATTCTCTCTTTGGATTCGGCATTGGCCGTTGTACAATTCAAGAAAGATGATGTAGCCTACGAACGCGATTACTTCATTTCCTATCCTGCCAACGTGATGGCAATCCGCTTCAAAGCCGACCGGCCGGGCAAGCAGAACCTTACTTTCAGTTACTCCCCCAATCCGGTATCGACAGGAAGCATGTCGGCAGACGGTGCCAACGGCCTCGCATACACTGCCCACCTCGACAATAACGGCATGCAATATGTAGTGCGCATTCATGCCATTGCCAAAGGCGGAACACTATCGAACGCAAATGGAAAAATCACCGTAAAAGACGCTGACGAAGTAGTATTCCTTGTCACTGCGGATACCGATTATAAGATCAATTTCGACCCGGACTTCAAAGACCCTAAAGCATATGTGGGAGTAAATCCTGCCGAAACCACCCGTCAATGGATGGACAATGCCGTAACCATGGGATATGATGTACTCTTCAAACAGCATTACGACGACTACGCCGCTCTGTTCAACCGGGTAAAACTACAACTGAACCCGGACGCACAAAGCGCCAACCTGCCCACCGGCAAACGCTTGCAAAACTACCGGAAAGGGCAACCGGACTTTTATCTGGAAGAACTCTATTATCAGTTCGGACGTTATCTGCTCATAGCCAGCTCAAGACCGGGTAACATGCCTGCCAACCTGCAAGGCATCTGGCACAACAACGTAGACGGTCCGTGGAGAGTGGACTACCATAACAACATCAACATACAGATGAACTACTGGCCGGCTTGCTCGACCAACCTCTACGAATGTACATTGCCGCTGATCGACTTTATCCGTACGCTGGTAAAACCGGGACAGAAAACAGCGCAGGCTTACTTCGGAACAAGAGGATGGACAGCATCGATCTCAGCCAATGTCTTTGGATTCACCACGCCGCTCGAAAGTGAAGAGATGGCCTGGAACTTCAATCCAATGGCAGGCCCCTGGTTGGCAACGCATGTCTGGGAGTATTATGATTACACCCGCGACAAGAAATTCCTGAAAGAGACCGGATACGACCTGATCAAAAGCAGCGCCCAGTTTGCCACAGACTTTTTATGGCGCAAACCGGATGGAACTTACACCGCAGCTCCGTCTACCTCACCCGAACACGGACCGATTGACGAAGGAACCACTTTCGTTCACGCCGTAATCCGCGAAATTCTGCAGGATGCCATCGAAGCAAGCAAAGTGCTCGGAGTGGACGGCAAGGAACGTAAACAATGGCAAGAAGTGCTGACACATCTGGCTCCCTACAAAGTGGGCCGCTACGGTCAGCTGATGGAATGGTCGAAAGACATCGATGACCCGAAAGACGAGCACCGCCACGTCAACCACCTCTTCGGACTGCACCCGGGACATACGCTCTCACCCATCACCACACCCGACCTTGCCAAAGCTGCCAGAGTGGTACTTGAGCATCGCGGCGACGGAGCAACCGGATGGAGTATGGGATGGAAACTTAACCAATGGGCACGTCTGCAAGACGGTAACCACGCCTACAAACTTTTCGGTAATCTGCTGAAAAACGGTACACTGGACAATCTGTGGGATACTCACCCGCCTTTCCAGATCGACGGAAACTTTGGAGGTACCGCCGGTATCACAGAGATGCTGCTGCAAAGTCACATGGGCTTCATCCAACTATTGCCCGCACTTCCGGATG
>ERZ825324.5115-NODE-5115-length-10167-cov-3.078026_pt1 | contig 10167 bp, 9 predicted proteins | sample MGYA00519859_ERZ825324 | MGnify/ENA primary metagenome ERZ825324 (study PRJEB31778, sample SAMEA3449198) | human gut metagenome | biome: human gut; feature: human-associated habitat; material: faeces | place: United Kingdom | collected 2010/2012 ... | reverse complement strand
GAGCCTGTGCTGCCTTCTGCTGGCCAGTGTAGAAAGGATGGCACTTAGAGCAAACTTCAACGTGAAGTTCGGGCTTGGTAGAGCCGGTTACGAATGTGTTGCCACAGTTACAGGTTACAGTTGCCTGGTAGTAGTTAGGATGGATTCCTGCTTTCATTTCCTTTCACCTCGTCTTATATTGATTGGTTATCTGTACTTGTTCTCATCCGCGAGGCCTTTCGGCCACTGCCTGTAATATTCTACGGACAGCTTATTTATAATACCATAGGAGTGTGCGCAATGCAAGACTTTTTGCGGATTTTAAAAAATTTCCATTGCAGTTCACTCGTACCGTTTGCGAATGGCGCGAGTGAACAGTAATCGACTTTCAGGTCTCTTCTTTTTTCGTATCTTTCTGTGCTGCCTCGATCAGCCCAAATTTCAGAAAAATCCCGTAAATATAAGATATGCCGCGGATATCTCCCAGTGCTTTCGGCCGTGTCACAATCGGCTTTCCTTCCGTCTTTTCAAATGCCATCCTCACTGAGCTCCACGCCAGGCTCTTGCTCTTTTCCCGCCGGTCAATCCAGAGCTCCTTTGTCAGCTCGCCGTTTCGTCCGGTTTTCAGTTGATAGGAAAACGGCAGTCCGGAAATCGTCTGAAACGGATATCCCTCAAATGCAACAATGCAGTCCCAGAGATGCTGCTCGTCGTGGTTTTCGTGGAGGACAGTCAATAGCTCCGCGTGCGGAAGTTCCTCAATATCCCTATGCAGACCGGCGATTGGTTGAGTCTCTTCCCCCATTTTATTCCTCCGCCCCGTCGCAAAGCTTTAACTCGATATGTTTTCCCAATGCGGAGGCATATTTCTGCAAAACAACCAGTGTCGGAACTCTTTTTCCACTCTCCAGCCGCGCCAGATTCGAAGGCAAAATTCCTGTGATGTCCGCCACATCCTGCTGGGTCATCCCCTGCCGCCGTCTCTCTTCCACCAGCTGCCGGATCAGCTCACAGGACTGCTCCAACGTCCTTTTCTGAATGTCTTCCGAATAAGCGGACAGACGCTTTTCCCGCACTTCTTTTTCTTTTTCGTAATTCGTTCGATTATCCCGAAAATCGTAGGGCATTGACATTCTCCTTCTCCTGTAAAGTCCGGTGCAGCCTGGCGCAGATTTGCAATCCTACAGTATATTCACAAGCCATGGATCGACATCTGTAAGGGCACAATACAGCCAGGGATCCTCTTTGATTTCTTCTGCAAAGTCTCTTGCCAGCAAATATGCCTCCATCTCTGCTCCAAAAATGACTCCCATCATCTCTGCATTCCGCAGAGCGTCTTCCTTCTTTTGCTGCGCGTACAAAGCAGCTTCCCTTGCGTGCTCTTCTTCTGCCTTTTCTATTTCCGCGTCAATCCGCTTTTTCTTTTCCGCGTAATGTTTCAGATCCTCCAGGGAATCCAGATATACATAGAGCTCCTTCTGCACTTCATACATCTGATTTACTTCTTTATCATTTTTCTCCGGCTGTCTGGAAATACATTTTTGCCAGAAAATTGCCTTTCCCGTTTCCAAAATAGCCTCTCTGCATGCCTCGATGCGGGATTTATACGTTTCCGGCTGCTGTTCTGATTGAAGATCACTGATCGCTTCTTTTTTCATCTTTTCTGCATACAGCATATGGATCCGAGGCAAATCCTTCAGCGGACTGTGTTCTCCATTCCATACCAGCCGATCCATCCAGAACAGCTGCTCAAACAGCGTATCCTCTTTATCATACAATAATGCCAGTTTTAGCATTGCAGGAATATATTGCCGATTTGCCGCAATTTCATAATATTTGCAGGCAACCTCCGGATGGTTCTTTTCCATCAGCGCTCCCATACAATAGCAGGCTTCCGGATGCTCCTGCTGAGCTGCCTGTTTCAGCCAGCTCAATACCTGTTTGAATTCTTCCTCGGACAGGTTGCCGTTTGCCTGCTGCGCTGTCCATATTGCAAGCCGATAGCAGGCTTCCGCATTTCCTACATTCGCTGCTTTTTGATATGCAGCAATCGCTTCTTCTGTATTTCCTTTCTGCATGGCGTCCGCTCCCTGACGATACAATGCAAATGCACTGCCACGTTGCTTGCCCAGTTCTAAAATGCGGGCTGCCAGCGCCTCATCCTGTGCCAGGAACCAGTCGTACTCCACCAGATTGTCTTCGATATAATCCTGATTGACTGCACGTCGGATCCATTCCGCTGCAATGAATGGATTTTGTGTCTTTGTCATACCCTTTATCCAGAAATACCCACACAAAAATTCTGCAGGTGCATAGCTTCCAAACGCTGCCTTTTGTTTGAAGCGAATTTTTTCCGGGATCAGGTACCAACACTCCGATTTCGTCCTCTCGTGTCAAAGGAAACTCACACAAATAAATGCTCTGCCAGCTGTGCCAGTGCTTCGGTATCCTTCACCCCCGCTGTCTCGAATGCAGAATGCATGGCCAGCTGTGCCAGTCCCACATCCGCAGAGGGAATGGAGACATGGGCAGTAGAAATATTTCCGAGTGTGGAGCCGCCTGCGATATCCGAACGGTTTGCAAAGGTCTGCAGCGGGATCTCCCAGGTATTACAGATCTGGCGGACAATTGCTGCAGAATAACCGTCTGTCGTATATTTCTGACTGCCGTTATATTTGAGCACAACGCCACCGTTTAAGTACGGACGGTTAGTCGAATCGGTCTTCTCCGGATGGTTCGGATGCACCGCATGTCCGTTGTCCGCGGACAAAAGAAAGCTGTTCTGATAAAAGCTGCGCTTCCAGAGCCTGTTTTTATCCGGATAGACATTTTCCAGAACAATTTCCAGAAACTCCTCCAAAAACGTGGAATCTGCGCCCTGCTTCGTTCCGCTTCCAACTTCTTCATTGTCAAACAGCGCATACACACTGATAAATTCTTCCGGCTTCGATGCCAGAAATCCGTGCAGCGTCGCATAAGCGCATTGCAGATCGTCCAGACGCGGAGAACCGATCAGGGAATCATCCGCTCCCATGATGCGCCCTTTATCCCTGTTATACACATACAGATCGCTGCCAAGAATCTCCTCTTCCGCCACGCCTGCCGCTTCTGCGCACAGCTTTTTGATCGAAAGCTCCTGATCCAGCCCCATCAGCGGTGCCATGTCTGTCTGCGGATTGTATGCAAAGCCATTGTTGATTTCCCGGTTAAAATGAATCGCTACATTGGGAATTATCAACAGGTCTTTTTTCAGATTGACGAGCTTTGCTTCCGGCTTTCCATCTTTTCCGGCCACAAACACACGACCTGCAACGGAAAGCGGGCGATCCAGCCACGGGCTTAAAATCATGCCGCCGTATTTTTCCACATTCAGCTTCACATAGGTGTTTTCCACCTTCATCTCCGGCACTTCCTTGATTTTAAAGCACGGAGAATCGCTGTGGCTTGCTGCAATCCGGAAACCCTTGGCAGGATTTTCGGGGATTTTCACCGCCAGCACCGCAGAACCGTTCTGCATCGTATAATAGCTTCCACCCGGCACGAGAGCTCCCTCCGCCAGATTTTCCAGCTTTTCAAAGCCGTTTTCCAAAAGCAGCGCTTCTACGTTTGCCGCCGCATGGAATGCCGTCGGGCTCTCCTCGATAAATTGAAGCATCGCTTCGGTTATGCTTTGGTTTTTCATAATGTACCTCTCCTGATTTCCTATTTTAGTTGCCGCAGACCCGGCGCTATGTTATCAAATAAACAAATGGCCAACCTGATATACCAGAAACGCCGCTATCCAGGCGATCACGCACTGTCCGACCACGACAAATACCGCCCATTTTCCGCCAAGCTCCCGACGAATCGAAGCAATCGCCGCCACGCAGGGCGTATACAGCAGGCAGAACACCAGAAGGCTCGCAGCAGAAAGCGGCGTCAGAACCGTCTGCAGCGCCCCGGTGGAACCAAACAACACGGAAAGCGTCGAAACCACGCTTTCCTTTGCCATAAATCCGGTGATCAGCGCCGTGGAGATCCGCCAGTCTCCAAAGCCCATGGGTGCAAACAAAAATGCAAGGCTTCCGGCAGCCAGCGCAAGTATACTGTCTTTCGAATCCGCTGCAATGTTCAGATGCAGGTCAAAGGTCTGCAAAAACCAGATCACCAGCGTTGCCATGAAAATAACGGTAAAGGCCCGCTGCAGAAAATCCTTTGCCTTGTCCCAGAGCAAATGTCCAACATTTTTGGCTCCCGGCATCCGATAGTTTGGCAGCTCCATGACAAAGGGAACCGCTTCTCCCTGAAACAGCGTCCCACGCATGAAAAGTGCCATCAAAATCCCGATCACAATTCCGCCAAAATACAGTGCAATCATCACAAGTGCCCCGTGTTTCGGGAAAAATGCCGCTGTGAAAAACGCATAAATCGGCAGCTTTGCAGAACAGCTCATAAAAGGCGTCAGCAAAATCGTCATTTTCCGGTCCCGGGCAGAGGGCAGTGTCCGACTCGCCATAACGCCCGGCACGGTACATCCAAACCCAACCAGCATCGGCACAATGCTTCTGCCGGAAAGACCGATTTTGCGCAGCAGCTTGTCCATCACAAACGCAACCCGCGCCATATATCCACTGTCCTCCAGCATCGAAAGGAAAAAGAACAGTGTAACAATGATCGGCAGGAAACTCAGCACGCTTCCAACCCCCTGAAAGATTCCATCTACAATCAGTGACTTTAATACGCCATTGACTCCTGCCGCATCCAATGCCTGACTGCAGGCTACAATCACCTGGTCAATTCCCTGTTGCAGAAGATCCTGCAAAAATGCTCCGATCACATTAAATGTGAGCCAGAATACCAGTCCCATAATTGCGATAAATGCCGGAATCCCGGTATATTTTCCTGTCAGAACCTGATCAATCTTCCTGCTTCGCACCCGCTCCCTGCTCTCATGTGGCTTTAAGACCGTATCTTCACAGGCACGCTGGATATAGTTAAAACGCATTCCCGCTACTGCCGATGAACGGTCTACCTTGCATTCTTCTTCCATCTGCAGATTGATATGTTCCAGAAGTTCCTTTTCATTCTGGCTCAGCTTTAATTTTTCCAGGACAAGCTCATCATTCTCTGCCAGTTTGCTGGCTGCAAATCTGACCGGGATCCCTGCTTCCTTTGCATGATCTTCAATCAGATGCATGATCGCATGAATGCATCTGTGAACCGCACTTTCCTGACCTTCAGCAGAGCAGAAATCCACTTCCTCCGGTGCTTCCTGATATTTTGCGACATGTAGTGCATGTTCTACCAGTTCCGCAATTCCTTCTCCCTTTGCTGCCGAGATTGGTACAACCGGTACTCCGAGAAATGCTTCCAGCTCATTCACACGCACAGAACCTCCGTTCACACGCATCTCATCCATCATATTCAGCGCAACAACCATTGGAATCTCAAGTTCCATAAGCTGCATCGTCAGATACATATTCCGTTCAATATTGGTTGCATCTACAATATTGATGATTCCCTTCGGTTTATCCTGAAGCAGAAATTCTCTTGTAACAATTTCCTCACTGCTATACGGAGACATAGAATAAATTCCCGGAAGATCGGTAATACGGGTATTGGGATGTTCCTTGATCACACCGTCTTTTCTGTCAACCGTAACACCTGGGAAATTTCCCACATGCTGATTCGATCCGGTCAGCTGGTTGAACAGCGTTGTTTTTCCACAATTCTGATTTCCAACCAATGCAAACGTAAGTGTCGTATTCTCCGGTAACGGATGCTCTGTTTTCTTCTCATGAAAAATGCCTGCTTCTCCATACCCCGGATGCTGTGCATCTCCTAACGGTTGTCTGCCTTCCTTCTTCTTATAATGTGGCTCATGGGCCGGCGTAATTTCAATCTGTCCGGCATCCTCCAGACGGATCGTAAGTTCATAACCATGGATCCTGATCTCAACCGGATCCCCCATCGGCGCATACTTTACAATCGTTACTTCTGTTCCCTGGATCAATCCCATATCCAGAAAATGCTGCCTGAGTGCACCATTTCCTCCTACGGAAAGAATCGTAGCTGTCTTTCCGACTTGTAATTCTTTTAATGTCATTCCTCTATCTGTCTCCTTTGGCAAAACCATTTATTGATAATTTATATCATTATCATATCAGTCCTGTAGGTAGTCATTCAAGAATAACATTCGTTTTTTCTAACTAATTTCATCGTCTGCAAATTGTTTTATTCCGTAGCCTCTCTAAACCGGTACCCTACTCCGATTTCTGTCAGAATAAATCTGCAATTTCCGGGATCCTTTTCTATCTTCCTTCGCAGTGCTGCCATAAATACCCTCAGGTTGGCTGCTTCTACTCCCTGTGCACTGCCCCAGATCTGGCTGAGAATATAATTATGTGTCAGTACCTTTCCCCTGTTGTCGATCAATAGTTTCAAAATCTTATATTCCATCGGAGTCAGATGAACTTCTTTCCCATCTATCGATACCTGATGTTTTTCCCAGTCCACTTTCAGATAATCACACTGAAAGATTTTTTCTTTCTTCTCTTCCGGGATCTGGTTACTCTTTCTGAGCGCCACACGGATTCTGGCAAGCAGTTCGCCCATATAAAACGGTTTTGTCACATAATCATCTGCCCCCAGATCCAGTGCCTGTATTTTTTCTTCCTCTTCCTGTCTTGCACTGACCACAATGATCGGTATCTTCGAGATTTCTCTTACATTTTTTATAATCTCAATCCCGTCACCATCCGGAAGTCCAAGATCCAGAATGATCATATCTGGTCTGTTTGCATAGAACAGTGCATTTGCTTCTCCACATGTCTTCGCAATCACATAATCATAGTCTTCTTTCTTAAGACTCATCGAGATAAAGTTAATAATATATTTATCGTCTTCCACAATTAAAATTTTATGCTTATCTGCCATCTGTACTTACCTGCCTTGCCTCCAACCAGAACATGAACCTTGCTCCGCCTTCTTTTCTGTTCTCTGCACAAATATTTCCACCATGTGCATTTACTACCGCTTTACATATAGCCAATCCCAGTCCGATTCCTCTTTGTCTGTCCCCTTTTTCATCTGACCTTGTAACAAATTCGTCAAAAATATTTTCTTTCAGATCTTCCTGAATCCCGTCTCCGTCATCTTCTACACTGATCCACACTTTCCCTGCATCATATCTGGCTTCTATACAGATCCATCCATTTTCCCCTGTATGCTTCATCGCATTATCCAGAAGATTGACCAGCACCTGGACCATCAGTTTTCCATCTACATTTACAACAATCAGCTCCGACGGAAGTTTAATTTCAAACCTCCTCTTTTCCCGGAGTCCTATGATATGTGATACGGCTTCATAGATCAGATCATCCACTACTTCCTGGTTTTTCCGGATCTCAAATTCTTCACTTTCCAGCTTTGTCATATTCAAAATATTTTCCATCAGGCGCATCAGCCATACAGACTGCTCCTGTATCTCTCCTGCCAGTTCCTTTCTGACTCCGGCATCCAACTCATCCGCCTCTTTTAAGAGTCCTGCAGCTCCCATAATTCCGGTCAAGGGTGTCCTGAAATCATGGGATATACTTCTCAGCATATTGCTTTTCAGCTTTTCTCTTTCCATCTGTGCCCTTGTTTCCTCTGCAATACGCACCTGATTATGAAATCGTACCATAATACTTGCGGAAATGAATCCTGTGATAAGGAAAAATACCAGACGTACCACATCATTCTGATCCGTCATCGCAAATGTATGCACCGGCACTGTAAAAAAATAATTAAACAGCAGCACACTGCATACAGAAGCCATCATTCCATACAGATAACCGGTAGTTGTAACTGTTATGACCAGTACACCCACAATATAGATCATCAGAATATTTTCTTTTCGAATTCCATAACTCTGGAGAAAAAAAGACAAAAATGTTGCAACCGCCATGATCGCAATCGACTGCACCATATATTTTACTCTCTTTTTTGTCATTTTCTTTCCCCCATCATTCATCATTTTATACTTGCAAGCAGACGGTCAATATCCTTTGTAAGACCTACTACAAGCAGATGATCCTTCTCATGCATCACATAATCCGCTCTCGGAAGGACCACCACCTCTGTATTTTTCTTTATTCCAAATACATTTATATGATAGTTTGCCCTTATATCCGCTTCTTCTATCGTCCGCCCGATCCATGCAGCCTTCGGCTGGATTTCAAAAATCGAATAATCCTTACTGAGTTCAAAATAGTCAAAAACATGATTTGCACTGTATTTTACAGCCAGTCGCTCTGCAATATCCCGATCCGGATAAAAGACTTCATCCGCTCCGTTTCTCAATAAGAATTTTGCATGAATATCCCTGTTTGCCTTACTGACAACATGTTTGGCTCCAAGCTCTTTTACCAGGCTTGTTATCTCCAGACTGCTCTGGAAATTTGATCCGATGCACACAAAGCAAAGATCGAAATTTCCTACTCCAAGACTTCTTAATACTTCTTCATTTGTACAGTCCCCTACCCGTACTGCTGTTGCGTATTCCAGCAAATCCGTTGTCTTTTTCTCATCTTTATCGATGATCATTACCTCATTTCCCCGATTTGCCATATCAATACACAGATGATGGCCAAATCTTCCAATTCCTATAATCAATACTGATTTCATTTTCTACTCCTTGTTCTATCCTATCGTAATTTCTTCTACCGGTTTCCGGATCGGTGCTCCATGTCTGTGCCCTTTCAGTGAAAGTGCAAATGTCAGACTTCCTATTCTTCCGCAAAACATCAGAAATACCAGCACCATTCTTGATGCCATACATACATCTCTTGTGATTCCCGCAGACATTCCCACTGTTCCCATTGCAGAAAAGACTTCAAACATCACATCCGACAAAGAAAACGGCTGCATAATTTCCATGAAGATCGTTCCTGTTAGTATAAGGAACAAATTCGTACACATTACAACACTGGCCTTTCTGATCGCAGTTTCATCCAGTCTTCTGTTAAATACATTACAACCGGCTGCTTCCATCAGATTTGCACGCACAAATACAATAAGAACCACTACGGTTGTCGTCTTAATTCCACCTGCTGTAGATCCCGGGCTTCCTCCTATGAACATCAGAATCATAGTAACAAGTTTACTGCCTTCCGTCAACGCTCCTGTATCGGTTGTATTAAATCCTGCCGTTCTGGCTGTCACCGAGTGAAATAAAGAACAGAGTATCTGTTCTTTCACAGGCATCCCTGCCAGTACATTATTTTTTTCCAGTATCAGGAATAAAACTGCTCCTCCTATAATCAGAAAACCTGTTGTTGATAATACAATCTTTGTATGCAGATGATATTTTTTCCATTGAAATTTTTTCACAGACAGATCATCCCACACCAAAAAACCGATTCCACCGATTATAATCAGCAGCATGATCACTGTATTTACCAGCCAGTCATCCGAATATCTGATCAGTGACTGATAGGCACCATTTTCTCCCATAAGGTCAAACCCGGCGTTGCAAAAGGCTGATATAGAATGAAAGATCCCGTACCAGATTCCTCTTCCTATTCCGAATTCCGGAATAAACCGGATCATCAGCAATACAGCTCCAATGCTTTCAAAAAAAAGTGTTCCTTTTATAATCTTCTTCGTAAGCTTTACAATTCCACCAATTTGAATACTATTGATACTCTCCTGCAAAATTCCACGGACTTTAAGCCCTATCTTTCTTCTTAACAGAATCGCCACACAGACACCAATTGTCATAAATCCCATACCGCCGATCTGGATCAGGATCAAAATGATAAGCTGTCCAAAAAAAGACCAGTGCAGATATGTATCCTGTACAACCAGCCCAGTCACACAGGATGCGGATGTCGAGGTAAATAATGCATCTGCAAAAGATGTCATATTTCCATCCCTTGATGAAACCGGAAGCATTAAGAGAATACTTCCCAAAAGGATCAACAACAAATACCCGACAACAATCATCTGTGTCTGTGTCATCTTTTTATATATTACTGTCATTTGTTTCGTTTCCTTTCTCCTCTATATCTTTCTTCCTCTCTCTCTTTTTTATCCTTCTTCAGAAAAATGTCGAGTTCACGCATCAGATGCAATCCGGCGATCAGCAGAAAGCTCAGGATCCCTGTAAATAAAATAATACTCTCAATCTCGAACATAACCTTTCCTTCCTCTCACTGTTTTTCCTCT
>ERZ825324.5109-NODE-5109-length-10175-cov-23.758794_pt1 | contig 10175 bp, 6 predicted proteins | sample MGYA00519859_ERZ825324 | MGnify/ENA primary metagenome ERZ825324 (study PRJEB31778, sample SAMEA3449198) | human gut metagenome | biome: human gut; feature: human-associated habitat; material: faeces | place: United Kingdom | collected 2010/2012 ... | reverse complement strand
TGGCCCTGATGCTGTTCTGCTCCAAGAAGATCACCTCCATGAGCGGCAAGTACTTCATCGCCCAGCAGCGGGACCTCGGCAAGGTGAACGGCTACATCGAAGAGATGATGGAGGGCCAGAAGGTCGTCAAAGTCTTCACCCACGAGCAGAAAACGCTGGCCGGTTTCCGCGAGCTGAACGATAAGCTCAAGGACAGCGCAAAACAGGCCAACGCTTACGCCAACATCATCATGCCCGTCACCGCCCAGCTGGGCAATATCAGCTACGCGGTCTGCGCACTGGCAGGTGCAGCCATGGCCGTCGGCGGCATCGGCGGCACCACTCTGGGCACCGTCATGGCCTTCCTCGCCCTGAACAAGAGCTTCAACATGCCCATCAGTCAGGTGTCCATGCAGGCCAACAGCATCATCATGGCACTGGCCGGTGCGGAGCGCATCTTCAAGCTGATGGACGAACCCAGCGAGACCGATGAAGGCTACGTCACCCTCGTCAACGCCAAGTATGACAAGGACGACAACCTCGTGGAGACTTCCGACCGCACCGGCATCTGGGCGTGGAAGCACCCCCACCACGACGGCACCACCACCTATCACAAGCTGGAAGGCGACATCACCTTCACCGGCGTCGATTTCGGCTATGTGCCGGAAAAGACCGTCCTCCACGACATCAACCTCTATGGCCGCCCCGGCCAGAAGATCGCCTTCGTCGGCTCCACCGGCGCGGGCAAGACCACCATCACCAACCTCATCAACCGCTTCTACGACATCTCGGACGGCAAGATCCGCTACGATGGCATCAACATCTCCAAGATCAAGAAGGACGACCTCCGCCGCTCCCTCGGCATCGTGCTGCAGGAGACGCACCTGTTCACCGGCACGGTCATGGAGAACATCCGCTACGGCCGCCTCGAAGCCACCGATGAGGAGTGCATCGCCGCCGCCCGTCTGGCCAACGCCGATGGCTTCATCAAGCGTCTGCCCGACGGCTACCATACCATGCTGACCAACGACGGCGCCAACCTGTCGCAGGGCCAGCGCCAGCTGCTTGCCATCGCCCGCGCGGCGGTCGCTGACCCGCCGGTGCTGATCCTCGACGAGGCCACCTCCTCCATCGATACCCGCACCGAAGCGCTGGTCCAGCGCGGTATGGACGGCCTGATGTATGGCCGCACCTCCTTCGTCATCGCCCACCGCCTGTCCACCGTCCGCAATGCCGACTGCATCGCGGTTCTGGAGCAGGGCCGCATCATCGAGCGCGGCAGCCACGACGAACTGATCGCCAAAAAAGGCAAGTATTACCAGCTCTACACCGGCAATCTGGCCGAGAACTAAAGCTTTCAACAACAACGCCCCGCAGAGTGGAAAACCCTGCGGGGCGTTGTGCTGTTATTGTAACGCTTATTCCAACCCGATCTGCTGGGCGTATTCCTCCAGCAGCTCCCGCTCAAGGAAGGGGGTCTTGACGCCCATCCGGTCGCGGTAGGTCTCGTGGCCCTTGCCGATGACGGCGATCAGGTCACCCTCCTGCGCGTGATCCACGGCGTAGTGGAGCGCGTCCAGACGGTCGGGGATCTCCACGAACTTGGCATCCGGGTTGCCCTTGTTCATGCCCACCCGGATGTCGGCGAGGATGTCCTCGATCTTCTCAAAGCGGTTGTTGTCCTCGGTGAGAATGGAGAGATCCGCCATCTTGGCGCAGATCTCGCCCATGCCGTAGCGGCGCAGCTTGGAGCGGTTGCCGCCGCAGCCGAACACCACCACCAGCCGGTGCGGCTTGTAGGCCCGCAGGGTGGTGAGCAGACTCTCGGTGGAGACTTCGTTGTGGGCGTAGTCCAGCAGGATGGTGAACTTCTTGCTGATGGGCACCAGCTCCACCCGGCCCTTGACCACGCACTTGCCGAGGCCCTCGTGGATGGCGGCGTCGGGCAGACCCAGCACCTTGCCCACGGTCAGGGCCGCCAGCGCATTGTAGACGCTGAACTCGCCGGGCATGTTCACCTTCACATCCATATTGTCCCTGCCGGAGACATGGAAGGCCACACCCAGAAAATCGTGGGTGCGGAGCAGCTCACAGCCCTCGGCGCGGTAGTCGGCGGCTTCGCTGCGGCCATAGGTCACCAGCTTGCAGCTGTGGCCCTCCAGCAGAGCTTCGGTGTTCTCGTCGTCGATGTTCACGACGCCCACATCGCACCGCTTGAACAGCTGGCCCTTCCAGCTGCGGTACTCCTCAAAGGTCTTGTGCTCGCCGGGGCCGATGTGGTCGGGCGAGAGGTTGGTGAAGACGCCGATGTCGTAGTGAATGCCGGCCACACGGTCCATCATCAGGCCTTGGCTGGACACCTCCATCAGGGCCACATCGCAGCCCGCATCGAGGAACTGGCGGAAGGTCTTCTGCAGCTCGTAGCTTTCGGGGGTGGTGTTGGCGGTCTCCTGATGGCGGCCCATGAAATAGATGCCGTTGGTGCCGATCATGCCCACCTTTTTGCCCGCGGCTTCCAGCACGCTCTTGATCATGTGGGTGGTGGTGGTCTTGCCCTTGGTGCCGGTGACGCCGATCATGGTCATCTGCTTGGCCGGGTTGCCGAAGAGGTTGCAGCTCATCAGAGCCATGGCATAGCGGCTGCTCTCCACCTTGACGACGGTGGCCTCCGGCACGGCGGACAGGTCGATGTCATGCTGGATGACCAGCACGCTGACGCCCTTGGCGGCGCAGTCGGCGGCGAACTCGTGGCTGTCCCGCTGGGTGCCCACGATGCAGACGAAGGCAAGGCCCGGTGCGGCCTTGCGGCTGTCATAGATGATATCGGTCACTTCGGTCTCCATACTGCCCTGCACAAGGGTAAAGGGGATTCCTTCCATCAATTGTTCCAGTTTCATAGATGAACCTCGCTTTTTTGTCAGTTTGCGGCCCCGGTGCCCGCCGGTTCCTGTGCGGCGGGGGCGGGGTCTGCTTCTGCGGAAGTTTCGGCTTCGGGGACGGCCTGTTCAGCAGCTCCGTCGGCGGGGGGCTCCGCCGCAGCATCGCCCTCCGATGCAGCGGCCTCCTCTGCCGGGGCGGCATCGTCCGCTGCGGTGTCCTCTGCTGCCGGTTCCGGGATCACATAGCCCGACGGCAGCTTCGGCTCGCCCTGCGCAAAGGTGAATTTGCGGGTGGAGGACATGCTGATGTGGGTGAAGTCCAGCGTGCCGGTGTCGGTGGCCGCGCAACCGCTGCCGTCCGCATTCAGCAGCACATGCTGGGCCAGTTTGAGTTTATAGTCCAGCTCGTTCAACGTGCCCAGCAGGACGCTGATCCGATCCTGATACAAAAACGACATTTCCTCCGGATCGGCGAACTCAATGCGGGTCACGTCACCGCGCATCCCTAGGGCATCCAGCGCCGCCAGCAGGGTATTGAGGGAGTCCAGCCGCTTGTCGCCCGCCTCTTCGGCGGTGCCGGAAACGCTGTCCGACGCGGCGCTGTCCGACGCAGCGCTGCTGGCGGGGGCGGGCTGCTCAAAGCTGAGCTGGGTGCCGGGGGTCTGGCTCACCGGTTCGCCGCCGTAGAGGGTGGGCAGACCGGCGGGCTGCGCCGCATCGGAGGAGAGGATCTTCAGGCTGGCCGAGAGGGTCAGCCAGCCGCCCGACGTCTGCATGGTGTAAGCGGGCTGGGCCTCGGTCACCTGAATGACCACGGTGCCGGGGTAGTCCCGCTCCACCCGGATATTCTCCAGCAGGGGGAAGACCTGTTCCAGCGCGGCGGCCTTGGACGCGGGGTCAAAGCTGAAGATGTTCTCTTCGAGGTTGACGCCCAGCGCCTGAACGATCTGCTCGCTGGAATAGCCCCCCGCCTCGCTCACCACACCGTCCGCCGTCCGCACCTGAATGGCGCTGATCTTGAACAGCATGGTCACGGTGAGGTAGATGCCCGCCGCAATGACGCAGAGCAGCATGGCCAGCGCGGTCAGCCGCCGGATGATGCGGCGGCGGCGCAGCACCTTCCGGGTGAGCTTCCGCTTCTTTTTGCCCTCCCGGCGGGCGGGGTCCCGCAGGTTCGCCTCAGTGGGGCGGAGCCGCTGGGGATTCCGCCCCGGCTGGGGGTTCCGGCTCTGGGGGCGGCTCTGGCCGGTGCGGGCGGCGTTCCGGCTGCTGCGGGGGCGCTGCCCGGCCCGCCCATTCTGATTTCGGCCGTTCTGCGGGCGGCGGTTCGGATCGCGGTTTTGGTTTCGATTCTGATTCTGGGCGGGGCGGCCTCCGGTGGGGAACTGGATGCTGTTGTCCGGGTAGCTGCTGCCATAATCTACGCTGCGCTCGGTGTACCGGCTGGGCCGGGGGGCGTCAGGGTCGAAGTTCGGGTTGGTGATGGGATGGCTGCTGTTCTGGCTGCGCACCCCGTTTGCACTCCGGCGGCGCTGGGCGTCCTTGGCCTGATCGTAGGCCGGGCGCTTTTTGCGGCGGCGGTTTCGGTTTTCTGTCATTGGGCCGCACCTCCTTTCCTTTGGATTTTCGCTTCTCTTACGGGGTCTTGACGAGCTTCAGCAGCGCATCGGCAATGCGGTCGAGGCTGTCGTCCACCGAGAGCTTCCGGGCGTTCTGGCCCATGGCGGCCAGCTTGCCGGGCTCGGCCAGCAGCTCGGACACGGTGGAGACCAGCTTCTCGCCGGTCAGGTCCTTTTCCTCAATGACTACCGCAGCCCCGGCCTTTTGTAATTCCAGCGCGTTATAATACTGATGGTTTTCGGCCACATTGGGGCTGGGGATGAGGACCGCCGCGCGGCCCACGGCCTCCAGCTCGGCCAGCGTCAGGGCACCGGCGCGGCTGATGACGAGGTCCGCCGCCGCCAACAGCTCCGGCATGTTGTTGATGTATTCCTTCACCACGAGGCTGTCGCCGGGGGCGAAGCCCTTTTCCTTTTCAAGGTTCTGGAACAGTTCCACGCCGTACTGGCCGGTGGCGTGGAGGTGCAGCACGGGCTTTTGGTTCTTCTGTTCCCATGCGCAGAGGTCGGCCACCACCTCGTTGACGCGGCGGGCGCCCAGACTGCCGCCGAAGGAGAGGATGACTGTCCGGTCCCCTGCCTCCAGCTCAGCGCGGATGGCGTCCCGGTTCTTGGCCTGCGTGAAGACCTCCGGCCGCACCGGGTTGCCCACCACGATGGTCTTTTCGGGGGCACCCAGCTTCTCCACGGCGGCGGGCACAGCGGCAAAGACGATGTCCACGTCCGGGGCCAGCAGCTTATTGGTCACGCCGGGGAAGGCGTTCTGCTCGTGCAGAGCGGTCTTGATGCCCATCTTGGCGGCGCAGCGCACCACCGGGCCGGAAACGTAACCGCCGCAGCCGATGACGAGGTCGGGCTGGATGTCCCGCATCATCTTCTTGGCCACCGGGCCGGACAGGGCCAGATTCCACAGGGTGATGAGGTTCCGCTTGATGTTGTGGAGCGAGAGCTTCCGCTGGAAGCCGGTGATCTCGATGTGGTGGAAGGGGTAGCCCGCTTGGGTCACCAGCCGGTATTCCATTCCCTCTTTCCGGCCCGCGAAGTGGATTTCGGCGCTGGGGTCTGCTTTTTTCAGTGCACCGGCAATGGCCAGCGCGGGGTTGATATGGCCGGCCGTGCCGCCGGCTGCGATCAGAACGCGCATCTTGATTCCTCCTTATGATTCGGCCCGCGCTTTCCGCGCGGATGCAAGATCGATGGTCTTTTCCTTCCGGCGGGCCTCCTGCTCCTCGTGGGCGCGGCGGCGTTCCTGCCGGACCCGCTCGCCGTTGCGGCCAATGTTGACCATGACGCCCATCTCAGCCAGCAGCAAGATCAGGCTGGTGCCGCCGGAAGAGAAGAAGGGCAGCGAGATGCCGGTGTTGGGCAGGGTGTTGGTCACGACCGCGATGTTGCAGAACACCTGCCACGCGATCTGGGCCATGATGCCGATGCCCACCAGCGTGCAGAACCGGTTCTCAGCGTGGAAAGCCAGCCAGAACCCCTGCACGAGGAAGAGCACGAACAGCAGGATGACCAGCACCGCCCCGACGAAGCCCAGCTCCTCGCAGACGACGCTGAAGATGAAGTCGTTGGTGCTTTCGGGCAGCCAGAGCTGCTTTTCGATGCTGTTGCCAAGGCCGAGGCCGGTCACGCCACCGGAGCCGATGGCGTAAAGGCTCTGCAGCGTCTGGTCGGTCATCTTGGTCAGGTCCTGCGTCCAGCCGTCGAGGCGGCTTTGCAGGTAGGGGATGGAGTCGATGTGCTGCAGCACCGTTTCCAGCAGCAGCACACCGGCGGCTCCGCCCACCCATGTGATGATGCCGCCGTTGCCGCCCAGCAGCAGGATGGTGCCCACCATGGCGGTGGTCAGCACGATGCCGGACATGTGGGGTTCCATGATGAGCAGCACCACCACCAGCACCAACGGCAGCAGGGGCAGGATCAGCTCCCGCACCAGCCGCTGCTGGAGCCACGCCCTCACCGGCACCCGGCCGCTGCGGCTGGGGTCCAGCTTTTCCAGCTTCGGGGCCTTGGCCGCAAGGTGGGCCGTGAGCAGGATCATTTCAAACTTTGCGATCTCGGAGACCTGCACCGTCTGCCCCGCGATGCGCAGCCAGCGGCGGCAGCCGTTCAGCGGCGTGCTGAACAGCACCAGCACCAGCAGCACAAGGCAGACGATGTACCCCGGCCAGACCATTTTGCGCAGAAAGCGGTGATCCACATAGGAAAAGGCGATCATCACCAGCAGCCCAAGGCCGAGGCAGAGCACCTGCGATTTGATGTAATGAAGGCTGTCCCCAAAGCGGAGATAGCCGGTGGTATAGCTTGCACTGTAGAGCATCACGAGGCCGAACACCACGATGATGCCCAAGGTCGCCAGCCAGTACAGCAGAAGCGGCGACCACGGGCCGGGGTCCCGCTGCAAAAGGGAAAACGACTCGGATCTTTTTCGGCGGACGGTTGCCATGTGCAGCACCTCCTCAACTGATTTTTGCCCATTGCAGGGCCAGCGCCGCGCCCAGCAGGGCCGCTGCGCAGAACGCATAGAAAATTTGTACGCTGCCGCTGCCCCGCACTTCCATCCAGCGATGGAGCGGCGCGGTGCGGAAAAGCTGCTTCCGCCCGTGGGAGAGCTTGTAGATCACGATCTGTAAGAACACCATCCCGCCCTCCAGCCAGTAGGGCAGCCCCAGCAGCAGAGCGAGGTCGGGCCAGCCGATGCACAGCGGGATGCAGCCCAGCGCACCGGCCAAGAACAAGCTGCCCACGCTGCCAAGCCGCAGCTTTGAAGGCGGGAAATTCCAGAGCAGGAAGGCCATCAGCGCGCCGGCCAGCGCCGCCGGGAGAACGGCCAGCGGGAACCAGCCGAGGACGGTCATGCAGAGCATCAGCCCCAGCATGGCCGCAAAGGCTGTACCGCAGCAAAGGCCGTCCATCTCGTCCGTGATGCGGACACTCTCGGCCAAGGCCACGAGATCCGCTTCCCACAGCAGCGGGGCCAGCACGCCAAGCCCCACGTACCCGGCCCCCGGCAGGGCCATGCCGCCCGCAAGGCAGCCGTTGGCCCCCAGCAGGACCAGCACCACAGCCCCGGCCCCCGCTTCCAGCAGCAGCCGGGTGCCCCGGCGCAGCCCCAGCGGGGAGCGGCGGCGGATGCGGGCGATATCATCGGCCAGCCCCACGCCGCCGAAGAGCAGCGCCCCGAACAGGGCGATGAGCAGCCGGGTGGAGAGCAGCCCCTCCGCACCCAGCAGCTGCGGCTCGGCCACACAGGCGGCGGTCCAGCCCACGCCTACAGCGGCCAGCACCCCTACCATCAGGCAGAGGCCTCCCATGGTGGGCGGCTGGGCCGGGCGTTCCATCTCTGGATCAGCGTTTTCCGGTCTGTCGGGTCCCGGCGCTTGCTGCGGCTGGGCCGGGCGGTTCCGGTTTTGGAGGGATCGCAGCAGCGGCACCATCAGGTTCCCCATCGCCGCCGTGAGGAAGAACCCCAGCGTCGAAGCGACGATCAAGGCGAAACGGATCATATCACGGCTGCTCCTTGTAGAAGAGTTCCAGCACCTTTTCCAGCGCCATGCCGCGGCTGGCCTTGACCAGCAGCGCGTCGCCGGGCTGCATCAGCTTGAGCAGCGCATCGGCGGCTTCGCGGTAGGTATTGGCGTGCAGGGTGGTCAGGCCCTTGGCCGCCGCCACAACGGCGGTGCGCTTGGCCTGTTCGCCATAGGTGATAAGGGTATCGAGGCCGCTTTCCGCAGCTTCCCGGCCCACCTCTTCGTGGGCTTCCCGGCTCAAGTCGCCCAGTTCCAGCATATCGCCCAGCAGCGCGAACCGGCGCTTGCAGGGGTACTCCTTGAACATGGCCAGTGCGGCCTTCATGCTGTCGGGGTTGGCGTTGTAGCAGTCCTCGATGACATCGATGCCCTTGCTGTGGACGACCTTCTGGCGCATACCGGTCTGCTCAAAATTGCCGATGCCCCGGACGACCTTCCGGGCGTCCAGCCCCAGCCGGGTGGCGGCGCAGTAGGCAGCCAAGGCGTTGGCGACGTTGTGGCGGCCCATGGCGGGGATCTTCACGAGGAAAGTCCCCTCTTCGTGGTCTTCCAGCACGAAGCTCATGCCGTCGGCCTCCTGCTGGATGGACAGGGCGCAGACATCCGCGCTCTCGTCGCCGAGGCTGAACCAGACGGGCCGGACGTGCTCCGGCAGCTTCGCTTTCCGCAGGAAGGGGTCGTCGCCGTTCAGCACGAGGGGGGCCCCCTCTGGCAGACCGGCGCAGATCTCCAGCTTCGCCTTGCAGATGTTCTCCTGACTGCCCAAGTTGCCGATGTGGGACACGCCGATGCAGGTGATGATGCCCACATCCGGGCGGGCGCACCGGCTCAGCCGCTCGATCTCGCCCCGGTGGCTCATGCCCATCTCCACCACGGCGTACTGGGTATCCCTACCGATGCGGAACATGGTGCGGGGCAGACCCAGCTCATTGTTCTGGTTGCCCTCGGTCTTGATGGTATTCCCGAAGCCCTCGATGGCGGCGTAGCACATCTGCTTGGTGGTGGTCTTGCCCACGCTGCCGGTCACGCCCACCACCTTGGGGTGGAACTGGCTGCGGTAGTTCGCGCCCAGCACCATCATGGCGTGGTAGCTGTCCGGGCAGAGGACGGCCTTTTCCGCCGGGACGCCCTCGACCGGGTGGTTCACCACCACGCAGAGGGCCCCTTCTTCCAGCGCCTTGGCCGCGAAGTCGTGGCCGTCGAACCTTTCGCCCGGAAAGGCCACGAAGATGCAGCCGGGGCGCACCTCGCGGCTGTCGGTGGTCACGAGGGAGACTTCCGCCTCCCCGAACATCATGCTGTCCGGCGCAAGGCCGTTCAGCAGCACACTTGCTTTGATACGTTCCATAAATACCCTATCCCCTTTTTCTAATATTGCTCGATCGTCTCACACGCGAGATGCCTGAGAGGGCGTTACCCGCAGGTAATGGTCACGATGGTGCCGCGCTGGACGCTGGAACCGGCGGCCTCGCTCTGCGCTTGGACAAGGCCGTTTCCGTCCCCTTCCACCACGCAGTTCAGGCCCGCCGCCGCCAGCATCTGCCGGGCAAAATCCGCGCTCTTGCCCGAAACGTCCGGCACCTCCGTGTGTTTGCCCTCGTATGTATCCGTATACAGGTAGATGGTCGTGCCATAGGCCACCTCTGCCCCCGCACGGGGGTACTGGTAGGTGACCACCGCGCCGGTCTGGCCGGAATCGCTCTCGGCCAGCTGGTGCTTCAGGCCCTTGATGTTCAGCGAGACCTGCGCGTTGCTCCACTCGTTGCCCACAAGGTTCGGCACCTTGACGATGGTGCTGCTGCGGTCAGTGCCGTCGGTGGCGATGCCAAGGTAGGGCGCGATCTCGCTGATGATGTTGCCGACGACGGGCGCGGCCAGAATGGACGAGTAGTCCGTCTTGGCGTTGTTGGGGTCGTCCAGCATAACGTAGACGAGGATCTCCGGGTCGTTGGCGGGCAGCACGGCGGCGAAGGAAGCGACCTTCTTGTAATCGCCGTCGCTGCGGCGATCCATGTTCAGCTGCTCGGACGTGCCGGACTTGCCGCCGATGCGGTAGCCCGCCACATAGGCGCGGCCGCCGCCGCCCTGCGTGCCATCGGCCACCTCATATTCCATGATCTGCCGGATGGTCTCGCTGGCGCTCTCGCTGATGACCTGACGGCGGA
>ERZ825324.5104-NODE-5104-length-10179-cov-4.207230_pt1 | contig 10179 bp, 9 predicted proteins | sample MGYA00519859_ERZ825324 | MGnify/ENA primary metagenome ERZ825324 (study PRJEB31778, sample SAMEA3449198) | human gut metagenome | biome: human gut; feature: human-associated habitat; material: faeces | place: United Kingdom | collected 2010/2012 ... | reverse complement strand
ATCCGGCAGCATGCGTACTGGCAAGGACTTTCTTGATCGTAACCGGTGAAAGATTACACTGCTTTGCAATCTTTCCAAGATTCTGCACATACTGATTCTGGATCACTCTTCGGTCGGATGAACCAAGGGGTCCGATCATATCCCCGTTTTCATTCTGGATAAAACTTTTTCCAAACTGAACAGCCTCTTTGCGGGCATTTACAGAATTACGGATCGCATTGTCAAAATTTGCCCCGATTCCGTATCCTACAGCACATTCAAAATGCAGTTTGTCGGTGAGAAATTCATTCAGTTCGCAGACCTTGTTATTGTGTGTAATATGCTGCAGCATTTCCACAGTGGTCAGGGCACTGCAGTGATTATCCACTTTCTGAGAGATACAATTCATCAGATTCTTTTTAAAGAAATCTTCCATACAGACATAGATCTGCTGGATATTTTCCGGTGTGTTATCTGTCGAACTACGGGGAGATACATTGATGATAACCGGAAGGTTGGAACGCATGTGCTCCAGCTCGATCGTGGACAGAAGTTCATTTGCAAGATCCCGGATATGGCTGACACTTGGCAGCGGATAGATTGTCGGGATCCCGTGCGCACGAAGCTCCGGCAGGATATTACTGTACTGACAGAGAACCATATCCATTTCATTGTTGTTCCACATACGGATCAGCTCTGAAAGGACATGATTTTCAATTGTACTGATGCTAGTGCGGGTCAGTGCCTTGGTCCAGTTGTTAATATGTGGTGGAACTGTATCAATGTCCAGCTCCTTAAGGAAAGCGGTTGCAGTACAGCCGCCATCGATCGGAATCAGGAAATCCAGAATAATCCGGTCCATATCCAGATCCCGGTTGGAAATCAGCAGATTCAAAAGAGCACGGTACAGACCGGCTATATCAATTTCAAAGGATACAATCGGACGGTTATAAGCGTGCGCAGTTGACTCAATGGCAGCTTTTGCGATCTTACCACTGATAAGAAATCCGTCAGTGTCCCCGGCGTAAGAATCGTAAACTTCTGATATTGTGTCAAATTTGTTGTAGGAAACCACCTGGATGTCGCAGTTTAGTTTTAGTTCTGAGACGATCTGCGAGATAGGTTCCTTTAAGTACTGGCTGGTAATAGCCACAATTTTTCTTCTCATTTTCTTTCACCTCTCAAAAAGTATCATATAAAATTATCTTCCATAAATCAACCATAATATTCTGAAAATTAAAAAAATAACGATTAAATAGGTAAAAACAACGAAAATCAAGAATATTCTGTAATATTATTGACTAAAATTTTAGAAGTTGGTATTATGTAATCGTGATAACTATTCTGTAAATGTTCCAAAAACTAATAAAAATATTCTGTAAATATTCTAAAAGTAGAACAGTATTTTTAATGTAAATGGCAGGAACAAAGTTAAAGGAGGGCTTAGTATGAATTACTATGAAAGAGCATTGGAATTAAAGGATGAAACAATTGCAAACCGCAGACACATCCACAAAAATGCTGAAACTGGTCTGGATCTTCCAAAGACCAAAGCTTATGTTATGGAAAAGCTGACAGAATACGGACTTGAGCCGAAGGATTGTGGCTACGGGGTAACAGCTACACTCGGCAAAGGGGGAAAGGTTCTTCTTCTGAGAGCAGATATGGATGCACTTCCGATGCCGGAAGAAAGCGGAGAAGAATTTGCATGTCCTACAGGAAAAGAAGCACATACATGCGGACATGATTTCCACGCCGCAATGCTTCTTACAGCAGCAAAGATGCTGAAAGAAAAAGAAGATACACTGGAAGGAACTATCAAATTCATGTTCCAGCCGGCAGAAGAGACTTTTGAAGGAAGCAAGAATATGATCGAGAATGGTATTCTTGAGAATCCTCCGGTTGATGCAGCACTTGCATACCATGTATCACCGGGAAAAATGCCAATCGGACTTTTTATGTACAATGATAAGGATACGATGATGTATTCTGTAGATGGATTTAAGATCACCATCCATGGAAAAGGATCCCATGGTGCTTATCCACATGTAGGAGTTGACCCGATCAACATCGGAGTTCATATCCATCTTGCATTGCAGGAACTGATCGCAAGAGAAAGTGATCCGACACATTCCTGTGTACTTACAATCGGACAGTTTGCAGGCGGAACTGCAGCAAACATCATTCCTGAGACCGCTGTTCTCCAGGGAACGATCCGTACCAATAAGCCGGAAGCAAGAGAACTTTTGGTCCGCAGAATGAAAGAAGTCGCTGAAAAGACAGCAGCTGTATATAACGGAACCGTTGATATTGAGATGATCTCAGAAGTTCCTCCGCTGATCTGCAATCCGAAGCTTACCGACGAAGTGGTTGGATATATGCAGGAGCTTGGAATTCCGGGACTCACACCATATCCGGGAATTTCTGCAAGTGCTTCTGAAGAGTATTTTCCCTGATGCCAAGGGATTGGGCAATTTCATCATTGTTGCGGGACTGGTAGACCTGTTCGGCAATCTGGAGTTCGCGGTTTGTGAGGTGGCAGGTGTTTTTCAGGCGGGCGAGGGTTTGTTTGAGGTCGTTGGTCTGGGACAGGCTGTGGGTAATTTGGTAGAGGACGGCGTTTAAGTGCATGCCGATGGCCTGGAGGTAGAACATGTCTTCATTGGTGAAAGGGCCGTCTTTTTCGGTGCGGAAGAGGGTGAGGATTCCCAGGAGTTCCTGCTGGTAGACACTGGCGTATTGCATGGAGTCGAAGATGTTGTATTTGCGGTAGCAGTGGACGTAGAGGGGGGAGTTGAGGCGCTGCTGGTCTTCCAGGAGATCGCTTTCGCGGACGAGGCGGGGTTCCCGGGAGTGGAGGAGCCAGAGGAGGTGGTCTTCGTCTGCGACCTTCATGTATTCGTTTTCTGCTTCAGTGAAGGCTTCGGGGATGCAGATTGGGGTGGTGAGGCGGATGGTGTCCGGATCTTCGGTGGTTTCGTGGAGGAGGATGCTGGCGTAGCTGTAGGGGATGACCATTTTCAGGCGGAGCAGGAATTTTGCTTTGATTTCGTTAAGGCTGGTGCAGGAATAGAGATCGTAGATCATGTCGTTGATCATAAGAAAGGTGTTTTTTTCCATGGTTTTTCTCCTTTTTTTGGTACAGTGGTTGCTGTTTTTTAGTTACAAAGAGATCAGGGTTATGGATATGCAGTGGATTGTAACCGTAATGTTTGTCTTATTTTTGGATAAATCTTACTGGTTTTCCAGATTTGTGAGTACTGATTTCATTTGAGGTTAGTATACTATCACATATACTTAAAATCAAGTATATATACTTAAAAAACATTAATTTAACTACCGAAATTAAGCATTGTATCAGAGTGTGAAAAATAATAGTATATCAGTATCAAAATAATAAAAAACACGAAACGTACGATGGTGTATTGATTGCGGAAACGCAATGAATACGCCATTTTTTGTTTCACGAAAAAGTCTGTTGATGCAAAGGGGCATATCCGTTAAACGGGTATGCCTCTTTCTGGTTCACAGAGGGAAAAGGGAGAAAAAAATGAATAGTGTGGCCTTTTTGGCAGTCTGATCGCACTTCTTCAGGAGTCGAAGGGTACTTTTGGTTTCCAGAAACTGGTTTCAAAATTCTGTAACACGGAGAGGAAAACTCTTCTTACTACTTTTGTTATGGGTATCCTGATCTTTGTGGATGATTATCTGAATGTGCTTTCCATCGGCGTCTGCATGAAAGGTGTCTGCGACAAACGTAAGATCCCGAGAGAGGCGCTGGCTTATATGCTGGATGCCACAGGTGCTCCGGTGTGTGTACTGCTTCCGTTTTCTACATGGGCTGTTTTTTACGCAAGTCTTTTTATTGACCAGGCAAGTGTGAAGGCGCTGGGATTTAAAACCGGTATTCAGGCTTATATCCGTGCGATCCCCTATTGCTTTTATCCGATCCTTACCATTGCTATTGTTTTCCTCTTTGCGCTGGGTGTGATGCCAAAGCTTGGTGCTATGAAAAAAGCCTATAAACGTGTGGAGGAGACTGGCAAGGTTTACAGCGATGCCAGCAGAAAATATAACCACGATGACAGAAAAGGTTATGAGGAAGAAGGTAACATCTGGAATTTCGTGATTCCCATGGGTGTGTTGGTTGCCATTGCTATTGCGACAAGCAACCTGCTTCTGGCTGTTGTGGTTTCCCTGATCGTTTGTTTCGTGCTTTATGTACCGCAGAAAGTGGTTGCGCTGGATGATTTCTTTAATCTGGTTGTCCGTGGTTTTGCAGATATGCTTCCGATTCTGATCCTTCTGGTCATTGCCTTTGTACTTCAGAAAGTAACGGAGGGAATGGGAATGACAGATTTTATTATTTCTGTTGCAAAACCGCTTCTCTGGGGCCCGGTTTTCCCGGCAATCGCTTTTGTTCTGGTTGCGGCACTTACCTTTACTACCGGTTCTATCTGGGGCATGAGCGCGGTAGTTGCACCTATCGTATTTCCACTTGGTGCAGCCATCAGCGCAAATCCGATCCTTATTATGGCAGCGATCATTTCCGGTGGTGCATTTGGAAGCCATGCCTGCTTCTATACAGATGCGACACTTCTTTCCTCCCAGAGTGCAGGAATTGACAATATGGAACATGCGCTGACACAGCTTCCATATGTAATCATTGCAAGTGTACTTTCTGTTGTGGGATTTCTGATCTGTGGTTTTGTGATGTAGGAGGTATGGCTTATGGGAAAATTTATTCTGAGAAGTAAAGCTGTTTTTACAGGTCTTGAAGATTTCCCCAGACCGGCAGCCATCGCAGTAGTGGACAAAAAGATTCAGGCAGTTCTTCCCTGGGATTTCCAGAGAGATAAGGATTATGCAGACTGGCCTCTTTACGATTACGGAGAAAAAATGATCATGTCTTCTTTTCTGGATGCACATACCCATCTTTTTTCCGGAGCCATTGATGGCAGCAGATATGTGTGTTCAGATTTGGGAAAAGGACGTTCCCAGGCAGAATGTGTAAAGATCATTAAGGAATTTGCAGATGCACATCCGGATTACAAAAGAATCCGAGGTTCCGGATGGTTTATCACCAATTGGGGTGACGAGCCGCTTCCGGATAAAAGACTTCTGGATGAGGCCATTCCCGACAGGCCGGTGTATCTTTTCTGTGCGGACTGCCACAGCATGTGGCTGAATTCCAGAGCACTGGAAGAGGCAGGGATCGATCCGGACCGGAAAATGGATAACGGTGTAAATGTAAAGTTTGAAAATGGTGAATTAAGCGGACTTCTTCTGGAACCGGCAGCATGTGAACCGGCTCAGAAAAAATATATGGAGTTTTCGGAGGAAGAGATGCGGGAGATCCACCGGAATTTTCAGGATGTTCTGGCAGACTATGGAATTGCCGCGGCAAGTGAAATGTTTGCCGATGATTACACCGAAGAAACCATGAAAAAATACGATATCCTGAAAAAACTGGATGAGGAAGAAGGGCTTAAGGCACAGATTTTTTCCTACATGAAACTTTTCGGATATACGGAATTTTCGAAGTATTTTAAATTTCAGAAGCATTTTGATTCCCCGCATTTTCACATTGCGGGGGTAAAGGGTTTTATTGATGGCGTGACGGAGACTTACACAGGACTTCTTTTGGAGCCTTATACCGATAAGCCGGAGACCTGTGGCGAGGGACTTCCGTTATGGCCGGAGCGGAAAATGAAGAAAGAGATCATTGCGGCGAACAAGGCAGGGATCCAGGTAAGACTTCATTGTATTGCAGATGGTTCCGTGCGGATGGCGCTGGATCTTTTTGAAAAATCTGCGGAAGTGAACGGGGAGCATGGTCTTCGAAATACGATCGAGCATATCGAAAACATCCATCCCGATGACCTGGATCGTTTTGCGGAGCTTGATGTGATTCCTTCAGTCCAGCCGTATCATGTAACACTTGCGGCAAATGGAAAGGTGAACCAGATCGGAGAAAAACGGGCAAGGCTTCAGTGGCCGTTCCGGACTTTGCTGGAGCATGAAGGCGCGCTGGCACTTGGAACCGATTATCCGGTTGTGACTATAGATCCTTTTACAACAATCTATGCGGCAGTTACAAGAAGAGATGATGACGGAAAACTGACATCCACCAACCCCTGGGAAAAAATCTCCATGGCAGATACGCTAAAAGCTTACACTTCCGGCGCGGCCCGTGTTTATCATGTGGAGGATTCCATGGGAACCCTGGAGCCGGGAAAAATGGCAGATATCATTGTTCTCAGCGGAGATCTTTTTGAAGTGGATAAGGAAGAGATCCGGGGGATGAAGGTGGAAGCAAATTATTTTGAAGGTGAAAAGATCCGATGATCGTGGGAGCCAGAAGATTGAATGGGAAGGTTATTTGAACGGGTTAAGAAAATAAAAGGAGGACGCTTATGGAACTTCAGAAAATGTTTATTGATGGTGAATGGGTAGAAGGCAGTACAGGAAAATCAGTTCCTACATTAAATCCTTCAAATGGTGAGGTTCTTGCCATGGTAACGGAAGGAAATGTGGAGGATGTAGATAAAGCCATTGCGGCGGCAAAAAAATCTTTTTATGTGACAAGGGAATGGCGTGATATGGATTCCCAGACAAGGGCGGATATCCTTCTTCAGATCGCAGATGCTATTGATGCGGAAAAAGAGGATTTTGCGAAGCTGGACTGCATGGATCATGGAAAACCCTTAAGAGAGGCAGAGGCTGATGTGGATGATGCAGTTCACTGTTTCCGCTATTATGCAGGACTCTTAAAAATGCCACAGGGCGGTGTTTATGAAGTAAATGAAGGTTTTGGAAAAATGCATTCCTATACCGTTCATGAGCCGGTTGGCGTGTGCGGACTGATCACTCCCTGGAACTATCCGCTGCTGATGGGTGTGTGGAAACTGGCTCCTGCACTGGCAGCCGGTAACAGTGTGGTGTTTAAACCAAGTTCCAACTGTGTGCTTTCCTGTGTGAAACTGTTTGGGATTTTTGAGAAGATCGGAATGCCCAAGGGCAGCGTGAACCTGATCCTTGGTCCTGGCGGAATTACAGGAAACCGGATCGCGGAGAGCAAAGATGTGGATATGGTTACTTTTACCGGAAGCACGGAAGTGGGACAGAGCATCATGCGTGCGGCAGCAGACAATGTAAAAAGGATCGGCCTTGAGCTTGGCGGAAAGTCACCCAATGTGATCTTTGCAGATGCGGATCTGGACGGCGCAGTGGAATGGGCCATGATCGGTATTTTCCTGAATCAGGGCGAGGTGTGCTCCGCAGGTTCCAGGATTATCATCGAGGAAAGTATCAAGGATGAATTTGTGAAACGTCTTGCAAAGAAAGCAAATGCCATCACTATTGGAGATCCTATGGAGAATCCGGATATGGGCTCGCTGGTTTCTGAGAGCCATATGAATAAAGTTCTTGGATATATTAAAAAGGGAGTTGAGGAAGGTGCTACGCTTGTGTGCGGCGGCGAGCGTTACACAGAAGGGGAGTGTGCGAAAGGCTTTTATGTAAGACCGACGGTGTTTGATAACTGTACTTCGGATATGACCATTGTCCGGGAGGAGATTTTTGGACCGGTTGTGACTATTCAGACGTTTAAGACAGAGCAAGAGGCCATTGACATGGCAAACGATACGGAGTATGGTCTGGCTGGAGCAGTATTTACCGCTGACGGTTCCAGAGCGCTTCGGGTGATCAGAGAGATCCGCGCAGGTATTACCTGGATCAACTGTTATAACCCGGCATTTAACGAGGCTCCGTGGGGCGGTTACAAGAAGTCCGGAATCGGCCGTGACCTGGGTGTTCAGGGCCTTGAGGAGTATCAGGAGATCAAGCAGATCAACATCAATCTGAATCCGGGAATCGTCGGATGGTATGAACATTAAAAACATGAACCTGGAATGTATCCTTTAATTCGGGAGGAAATTATATGGGAAAAAGTAAATACGTAGTTACGATCACCAGACAGTTTGGCAGCATGGGTCGTCCGATCGCAAAAAAGATGGCGGAAAAACTGGGGATTGAATATTATGACAGGGATATTGTGGATCAGGCTGCAAAGAAGCTGAACCTTCCGGTGTCTGTTGTGGATGAAGTGGAGGAGACAGCGAAAAAAGTCAAGGCCAGTCCTTTTGCAAGAATGATGTTTCCTCTTGGAAAAGGAACCAGCAATACACAGGATAAGATTTTTGAGGCGCAGCAGAATATCATTAAATTTCTTGCGGAAAAAGAGACATGTGTTATTGTCGGAAGGTGTGCGGATTTTACTCTGGAAGAGATGGAAAATGTCATGCATATTTACATTTATGCACCATATGAGGTTCGTGTGGAGCATTGTGTGAAGGATCTGAACATTGAGGTTGAAGAGGCCAGAAAAATGATCGTGGCTATTGATGAGGCCCGTGATTCCTATCATATGCAGTATGCGGGATATCACCCGGATGACAAGAACCACAAGAGTATTCTGGTGGACAGCAGTTTTCTTGGCGTGGAAGGTACTGCGGATTTTCTGGTGGATGCAGTGAAAAGAAAGTTTCAACTGTAATATGTCAGAGACTGCAGAAATGGAGAAACAGGGTGTGATCACTGCGGAGTTTGATCTGGATGCCATCGCACAGAAGAGACGGGAGTGGGGTGTTTTCCGGGATCGAAGACCGGAGATGTATGGTACGCTCCTGACGCATGGATGTTGAAAACTGATTGGATCAGGAAAGTCCTCTGCGGAGCTGCAAATATCTGCCTGACTTGTGAAGGGATCGTATGCCGGTGGCAAAGTAGAATGTAAAAGCCTGTTTTGGCGTTTGATCTGTTTGGCAGGAGGCGGGTGGTAATGCGGATTGCAGAGGGCTGTCTGCCAGTGTTATTATATTATAATAAAATTTTATAAAAAGAGCTTCTGCGAAATGCGGGGCTGACAGGAGGAAAAACTATGCAGGAACTGATGATCAGACCGACGATTTACAGTTTTGATAATTGCCGGCAGTTTGCGGAGGAATTTAAACTTGGTAAAGGGGATCTGCTTTTTACCAATAAGAGATTGTTTAAGAAATTTTTTGAGCCGCTGGGGCTTGGCTGTGATGTGATCTTCCGTGAGGATTATGGTAAGGGCGAGCCTACGGATGTGATGGCTGAGGCAATCTGGAAGGATGTGCCGAAGGATGCGAAGCGTGTGGTTTCTGTTGGTGGCGGCAGCATTCTGGATCTTTCCAAGTTGTTTGCACTGGAGAATATTTCTCCGGTTACGGATCTTTATGACGGGCTGCTTCCGATCGTGAAGAATAAGGAGCTGGTGCTGGTTCCGACTACCTGTGGTACGGGTTCTGAGGTGACGAATATTTCGATTCTTTCCCTGACTGCGAAGGGTACGAAGAAAGGGCTTGCTGTGGAGCAGCTTTACGGGGATTCTGCTGTGCTGATCCCGGAGCTTCTGGAGGATCTGCCGTTCCAGTTTTTTGCTACGAGTTCTATAGATGCGCTGGTGCATTCTGTGGAGTCCAGTCTTTCTCCTAAGGGGAATGAGACTACAAGGATGTTTGGGTATAAGGCGATCGAGATGATCCTGAAGGGTTATATGGAGATCAGGGATCATGGTCAGGAGGCGAGAATTCCTCTTATGAAAGATTTCCTGATGGCGGCTAATTATGCGGGTATTGCGTTTGGTAATGCGGGGTGTGCGGCTGTGCATGCTTTGAGTTATCCGCTGGGGGCTAAGTATCATGTGGCTCATGGGGAGTCGAATTATGCGATGTTTACGGGGGTGCTCAACAACTATATGGAGATCAAGAGTGATGGTGAGATTGCGCGCCTGAATAAATTTATGGCGGGAATCCTTGGATGTGATGTGGATGTTGTTTATGAGGAGTTGGAGAAGCTTCTGAATGTGATGATTCCTAAGAAGGCGCTGCATGAGTATGGGGTGTCCGAGGAGGAGCTTGAGGAGTTTACGGATTCTGTGCTGGAGAACCAGGGTAGATTGATGGCGAATAATTTTGTGAAATTGGATCGGGAGAGGGTTTATAAGATTTATAAGGAGTGCTTCTGATTTTTTGATTTTTGGGATTCAGTTTTTTGTGAACGGGTCGGTGTGTGCCGGCCTGTTCTTTTTTTGTGGGAAAGGGAGGACCGTGAAAGGGACGCCCGTGAGGCGTGTGCTGCCTGTCGCCGGGGCTTCGTCGGGGGCTGGCTTCT
>ERZ825324.5100-NODE-5100-length-10198-cov-3.876269_pt1 | contig 10198 bp, 5 predicted proteins | sample MGYA00519859_ERZ825324 | MGnify/ENA primary metagenome ERZ825324 (study PRJEB31778, sample SAMEA3449198) | human gut metagenome | biome: human gut; feature: human-associated habitat; material: faeces | place: United Kingdom | collected 2010/2012 ... | reverse complement strand
CCAGGCCACCATCGGCGCGGGGAAGTATATCTTCAAGGCCTCTGGCTTTAACGTGGCCTTCGAGGGCTTCACTGCCCTGTACGAGGAGAGCAAGGACGAGGAGGAGAAGGCCGGCAAGGACCTGCCCCCCCTGGAGGTGGGCATGAAGCTGAAGGTGCGGGACTTAAAGGGCAACCAGCACTTCACCCAGCCCCCACCGCGCTACACCGAGGCCTCCCTCATCAAGGCCCTGGAGGAAAACGGCATCGGCCGGCCCTCCACCTACGCGGCCACCATCGCCACCATCACCACCCGGGAGTACGTCACCCGGGAGGGCAAGGCCTTTAAGCCCACGGAGCTGGGGGAGGTCATCACCCAGCTGATGAAGGAGCGCTTCCCCAAGATCGTCAACGTGAAGTTCACCGCCCAGGTGGAAGACGAGCTGGACGCCGTCCAGCGGGGCGACGAGGACTGGGTGGACACCCTGCAGAAGTTCTACGACGACTTCGACAAGACCGTCCAGAAGGCCAAGAAGGAAATGGACGGTGTGAAGATCCAGCTGAAAGATGGTTACCTGAACATTCAGGGAACCAGAGAAGAGAAGAAAGATGAGAAGGATGAGAAAGGCAAATATGTTCGCAGAGAGCGTTATACAGGAACCTGCAACAGAAGCTTTTATGTAGGACCAAGTATTAAACATGAAGATATCCATGCGAAATATGAGAACGGAATCCTTCACGTAACATTCCCGAAAGAAGAGACCAAGAAAGAAGTAGAAGAGAAGAAATTTATTGCAATTGACTGATCTAATAGAGGAAGCCCCCATCTTAAGGCTGTAAGCCCCAGGTGACGGGATGATGTCATAGCAGCAATATCCGGAACAACCCAAACGGATATGAAGATTCCAAATGTCATATTGCATTTGTTTAATATAAACCCCCTTTTTTTCACCCCTCTGCCAACCCCGGCAGAGGGGTTTTTTGCGTTCCAGTCTGAAGTGCACAGGTATGTAGAAAGCCCAGTGTTGTGCTCGCACATAAGCTGGGCTTTCTACATACCTGTATAGGGCGGACGCCCGACATCGAGATGCAGCGCAGCGGAATCGAGATGCCGCACTTCAGACGTACCTTTTGAATATCTTTACACCTTTTCCCCACTCTGTTATACTTGGAACAGGTAAACAGCGGAAATTCGGTAATACTATAAATTGGGGAAAGAGTTTTTACAGAGGTGAACATATGGGAGATAGAATCAAGGTTATTATGGACTGCGATCCGGGAATTGATGACGGCATTGCGCTGGCTTATGCGGCGGCACATCAGGACGAATTGGAGCTTCTTGCGATAACAACATTTGCAGGAAACGCTACCATTGATAAAGTAACGAAGAATGCACTGGAACTGGCAGATTTTTACGGACTGAAAGTTCCTGTGGCAAAAGGCCAGGAGCGCCCTCTTGTAAAAGAGCCGCTTCATGCAGAAGAATTCCACGGAGAGACAGGCCTTGGCCACTGTGTTCTGCCGGAGACAAAAAAAGAGCTCGCATCAGACAATGCAGTGCTTTTTATCCGTGATATTCTGAATGACCTTCCGGAAGGTGAACAGGTAACGGTGATCGAGACAGCACCAATGACCAACCTTGCATTGCTTTTGAGGATTTTTCCGGAGGTGAAGGAGAAGATCCGCCAGATCGTATTTATGGGCGGCGCGGCGAAAGGCGGAAACATCACACCGGCAGCGGAATTCAATATTTATGCAGATCCGGAAGCAGCGAAGATCGTATTTTCTTCCGGAATTCCACTGGTGATGTGCGGACTGGATGCTACCCTGAAATGCAATCTCACCAGAAACCAGATTATGAAATTATGCCAGTCCGGTAACCCGGTTGCAAAAGCCTGCGGCGATATGGCCGGTTATGTACTTGGAAATCCTACCAAATACCGTTGTGTGGCAAGTATTCATGATGCGGTACCATTTATGTACCTTCTTCATCCGGAGTTTTTTAAGACGGAAAAAGCACTCCTGGATGTAGACTGTTCTGAAGGTGCCGGACGAGGTGCCACATTATGTGATTTCCGCTGGTGGTTACACGAAGAAGACGAAATGAAAGATATAATACTGACAGATGCAGACACCGGAAATTTTCAGCAGGAACTGTTTGAATCAATTTATTCCGTGTCCGGATGCAGAGCCGCGAAATAACCGTGAGCAGGCCATGAAGCAGAGAGAATACACTGTCTGCTTTCCATAAACATGTCTGTGCACACTGTCAGTTAAGAGGACAGAAAACCCATGAACTATATTGTATTTGACCTGGAATGGAACCAGAATCCGGATGGAAGAAAACATCCGGACAGTCGACTCCCTTTTGAGATCATTGAGATCGGGGCAGTAAAATTAAATGAAAAAAGAGAGATCATCGACACCTTCCAGTGCCTGATCAAGCCCAAAGTGTACCATTGGATCCACGACAGCATCCATGAGGTGATCCACGTAGATTTCCATGAACTGGAGAAAGGACTTCCTTTTCCAAAAGCGATCCGCAGATTTCTGGAATGGTGCGGACCGGAATATCGGTTTTTTACCTGGGGAAACCAGGATGTAATGGAGCTTCAGAGAAACATGAAATATTATAATCTTCTGAAGCTGATCCCGGGCCCGGTACATTATTACGATGTGCAGAAGCTTTTCAGTGTGAAATTTGAAGATGGAATTGCCAGACGTTCCCTGGAATATGCCATTGATTATCTTAAACTTCCGAAGAACCGGGATTTTCACCGGGCACTGGCAGATGCCAGCTATACGGCAAGAATCCTTCTGGAGATTGATGAAGCCTGCATGATCCGTCATCCATCCCTGGATGTATACCAGAATCCAAAATCAAAAGAGAAGGAAATTTATATTTCCTATACAGATCATGATAAGTTTGTATCCAGGGAATTTGTATCAAAAGAACGCCTGATGAAGGACCGCACTATGGTGAGCACGGTGTGTCCTATCTGCAGATGCCCTGCCAAGCGGAAGATCCGCTGGTTCAGTACCAACAATTCCAAGGTATATTACAGCCTTGCCCTCTGCCACGAGCATGGACCCGTTGCAGGGAAGATCAGAATCCGAAAAACCGATGAGGGAAAATATTTCGGGGTAAAAACCCTGAAAGCAGAAGATACAGAAGCGGCGGATGAAATCCGTGAAAAGCACGAATCTCTCCGCCGCAGAAAAATCTCAAGAAGCCTGGACAAGAAGATCTGATACGACATTCCGTTCGTATTGCATTCCCCAGCCAACCATTTGTTTTTTGTAATAATATTTGCTTTTCAGACGCAGCGGGCCGGCAGCATTCTGGAGAACGGCCTGGCGTTTGGTAAGCTGTGATTTGTCAATTCCTTTTGGTAAAGTCACATAAACCTTTGTCTTATAATAAAACGGATAAGTATTTCCGTTGTTCTTAAGAATATATTTATCACATGGAAGTACCTTAAACGGGACTGGTTCCATGGACACTTTCATATCTGTTTTTTCAAAATTTCCAAAACCATAATCAAACAGGGAAGCAGTGTCACCATAGGCGTTTGCGGCAGAAGTAGAATTCAGGATCACTGCTACAAGTGTTGTATTTCCACGCCTGCAATAGGTGACGAGTGTATTTCCGGATGCATCTGTGTAACCTGTTTTTCCACCAAGAACACCTTCGTAATAATATTCCCCGTTTTTGATCATCTTGTGATGATTGAGAAGCTGACGGGCTTCGGGGAACTTGTTGGTAGGCGGGATCTCATAGTAACGTCTGGTGCAGAACTTGCGGTAAAGAGGATTCATCCAGGCGGATTTGGCGATCTTTGCCATATCGGAGGCAGTGGTGTAATGGTTTTCATCAGGGAGACCGTTGGGATTATTAAAATGCGTATTTTTGCAGCCGAAAAGCTTCGCACGCCAGTTCATAAGCTCTGTGAATTTTTTTACGGAGCCGGAAACTTTCTCGGCAACAGCTACGGACATTTCGTTGGCAGACTGAAGCATCACTGCCATCAGTGCCTGGTCTCTGGTGAATTTTTCTCCGGCGGCAGCATAGATGCTGGAATCTCCGGCAGATACGCTGGCAGCCGCGCTTTCGGAAACAACGATGCTGGACTTTTTGCTGATGTTTTCACAGGCCAGAAGAGAGGTCATGATCTTTGTGATACTGGCCGGGTAAAGCTGCGTATCCCCATTCTTGGAATAAAGAACGGCTTCCGTGTTTACATCCATAAGAACGGCAGCCTGGGCTTCTATGCTGGGGCCTGTGGGCCAGCCGTCAATGGAATCTGTATCGGCAGCCTGGGCATAATAAGCGGAGTGTGTGACAGCAGCCTGCGTACTCTGGCCGGCCTGACTATCCGGAACCGGGGTTGCGGTGACAATAGGATCGCCGTATTCATCATAGCCCAGGGGTGCGGAAGCACTGCAGGGCACAGCGCCTGTAAACAGAACTCCCATACAAAGAATACCTGCAAAGATCCGGCGCATGGATCGTTTTTTCATAATGTTCATCATAAAATACCTTTCAAATAATAAACGAGATTCTGTAGTAGTATACCACTTTCTTTTTGGAAAAACCACTTGCAGTCTGTGAAATTTCCATTAAGAGAGAGTGAACATACATATAATAAGAGGAAAACCACCGAAATCCGCCAAAAACACTTGACATATGGATTTTTCTCAACCTATAATATACACCGTATATAGAAAAAGCAATGACGGAGACAGTATGTTATACGGAAAGCCTTACAGCAGATGCTTTCAGCGAACGGGGATGGTGTGAGCCCGTGGTGAATAAGTATGGCAGAATATCACTCCTGAGCTTCAGCTCTGAAGTTTGCCGGCAACAGCCAGGAGCAGTTTTTCAGCGTATGTATGCGGAACTGCATTTAAGTAAGAGCTGACGGATTTCCTCCGTTACAGGGAACATATATCGGCAGATACGATAATGTCCGCCATGGGAAGACATGGCACAGGAGCCTGGCAGCTTAAGAATAAGAGGGCGCAGGGAACCGGACAACAGGCCCGTATAATGTAACAGGTGGTACAGCGAATCAGACTTCGTCCTTTTACAGGATGGGGTCTTTTTTTATAAGTGCCCGAAAGAAACACTGGCACGAACAAGTATCTGTGAAGAAATAAACCGCTGCATCTTATAAATGAGACAGCAGCCAGTAATCAGACACAGGAGGTAAAAATTGTGTATCGTAAAGTTGACACGAATCTGAATTTTGTTGACCGCGAAAAAGAAGTTGAGAAATTCTGGAAAGACAATAAGATTTTTGAAAAGAGTATGGACAGCCGTAAAGAGGGCGAGACATACACATTCTATGACGGACCGCCTACCGCTAATGGTAAGCCACACATCGGACACGTTCTGACACGAGTTATCAAGGATATGATCCCGAGATACCGTACAATGAAGGGCTACATGGTTCCGCGTAAAGCAGGATGGGATACCCACGGACTTCCGGTAGAGCTGGAAGTAGAGAAGAAACTTGGTCTGGATGGCAAAGAGCAGATCGAAGAATACGGTATGGAGCCATTCATCAAACAGTGTAAGGAAAGCGTCTGGAAATACAAAGGAATGTGGGAGGATTTCTCCTCTACTGTTGGTTTCTGGGCTGATATGGAACATCCATACGTAACTTACTATGACGATTATATTGAATCCGAATGGTGGGCACTAAAAGAAATCTGGAACAAGAAGCTTCTGTATAAAGGCTTCAAGATCGTTCCTTACTGTCCAAGATGCGGTACCCCTCTTTCCGCACAGGAAGTATCCCAGGGATACAAAACTGTAAAAGAGCGCTCCGCAGTTGTAAGATTCAAGGTTGTTGGTGAAGATGCATACTTCCTTGCATGGACAACAACACCATGGACACTTCCGTCCAACGTTGCACTCTGCGTAAACCCGGATGAGACTTACTGCAAAGTAAAGGCAGCAGACGGATATACCTATTATATGGCAGAAGCACTCCTTGACAAAGTCCTTGGCAAGCTTGCAAAAGAAGAAGGCGAGAAAGCATATGAAGTTCTGGAAACCTACAAAGGAACAGACCTGGAATACAAAGCATACGAGCCGCTTTTCGCATGTGCAGGAGAGGCAGCAGCAAAACAGAAAAAGAAAGCTCATTTCGTAACCTGTGATAACTACGTTACTATGAGTGATGGTACAGGTATCGTTCATATCGCACCTGCATTCGGTGAAGACGACAGCAGAATCGGACGTAACTATGAACTGCCATTCGTACAGTTCGTAGACGGACAGGGTAACCTGACAAAAGAGACACCATACGCAGGCGTTTTCGTAAAGAAAGCAGATCCTATGGTCCTCACAGATCTGGACAAAGAAGGCAAGCTCTTCGATGCTCCGAAATTCGAGCATGATTATCCACACTGCTGGAGATGTGACACACCACTGATCTACTATGCAAGAGAATCCTGGTTCATCAAGATGACAGCAGTTAAGGATGACCTGATCAGAAATAACAATACAATCAACTGGATCCCTGAGAGCATCGGTAAAGGACGTTTCGGCGACTGGCTGGAAAACGTTCAGGACTGGGGTATCAGCCGTAACCGTTACTGGGGAACACCACTGAACATCTGGCAGTGTGAATGCGGACATATGCATTCCATCGGAAGCCGTCAGGAGTTATTCGAGATGAGCGGTGATGAGAGAGCCAAGACAGTAGAGCTTCACCGCCCATACATCGATGAGATCACACTGAAGTGTCCGGAGTGCGGTGGAGAAATGCATCGTGTACCGGAGGTTATTGACTGCTGGTTCGACTCAGGAGCAATGCCTTTTGCACAGCATCATTATCCATTAGAAAACAAAGAATTATTTGAGCAGCAGTTCCCTGCAAACTTTATCTCCGAGGCAGTAGACCAGACCCGTGGATGGTTCTACTCACTCCTTGCAGAATCCACACTGCTCTTCAACAAAGCACCATACAAGAACGTAATCGTTCTGGGACATGTTCAGGATGAGAACGGACAGAAGATGAGTAAGTCCAAAGGAAATGCAGTTGATCCATTCGATGCACTGAACAAATACGGCGCAGATGCCATCAGATGGTACTTCTACATCAACAGTGCTCCATGGCTTCCGAACCGTTTCCATGGCAAGGCAGTTGTGGAAGGACAGCGTAAATTCATGAGCACACTGTGGAATACTTACGCATTCTTCGTATTATATGCAGACATCGACAACTTCGACCCGACCAAATATGAACTGAACTATGACCAGCTTCCTGTTATGGACAAATGGCTCCTCAGCAGATTAAACACAACAGTTCAGGCAGTTGACAATGACCTGGCTAACTACAAGATCCCGGAAGCAGCAAGAGCACTTCAGGAATTCGTAGATGAGATGAGTAACTGGTATGTAAGAAGAAGCCGTGAACGTTTCTGGGCAAAGGGAATGGAGCAGGATAAGATCAATGCTTACATGACTCTGTACACAGCTCTTGTTACAGTATCTAAGGCAGCAGCTCCGATGATCCCGTTCATGACAGAAGAGATTTATCAGAACCTGGTTCGTAGCATTGATAAGGATGCTCCGGAAAGTATTCACCTTTGTGACTTCCCGGAAGTTCATGAAGAACAGATTGATAAAGAACTTGAAAATGATATGGAAGAAGTTCTTGATATAGTTGTGCTTGGTCGTGCGTGCCGTAATACTGCAAATATTAAGAACCGTCAGCCAATCGGTATGATGTACGTTAAAGCACCGGAGGCACTCAGTGATTTCTATATTGACATTATTGAGGACGAACTTAATGTTAAAAAGGTTGAATTTACAGATGACGTTGCCGCATTTACTGCATACAGCTTTAAACCGCAGTTAAAGACTCTTGGCAGACGTTTCGGTAAGAATATCAACGCAGTAAGAGAAATCCTTGCTAATATTGACGGTAGCAAGGCTATGGCTGAACTTAAGGAAACGGGCTCACTAAAGATTACTGTTGACGGAAACGAAGAATCGCTTGCAGAAGAAGATTTGCTTATCGAATCGGCTCATAAGGAAGGCTTTGAATCAAACAGCGATTACGGTATTACTGTTGTGCTTGATACAAACCTTTCTGAAGAACTTATCGAAGAAGGATTTGTTCGTGAAGTGATTTCAAAAATTCAGACAATGAGAAAAGATTCTGATTTTGAGGTTATGGACCACATCAAAGTAAGCTGTGAGGGTAATGATAAGATTGCTAAGATTATCACTGATAATGAAAGCACTATCAAAGACGAAACTCTTGCAGATGAAGTTGATACAAATTCTGCCGACGGTAACACAAAAGAATGGAACATCAACGGTGAAAAGGTAACACTTGGTGTTAAGAAACTCTAATTTGGATTGACAGAAAATCATATACATTATATAATAATGTATATGATTTTTTTGTGGAGAAAAACAGATGAAAAGCAACAGGTTTTTAAAGAAAGGTTACACGACTGGGAGCTGTGCCGCGGCGGCGGCAAAAGCGGCGGTTATGACTGTGTTAAATGACGAAATAGTCATAACAACTCAAATTACACTTCCCAAAGGTGAGAGCATAAGTATTGACATAACCGATACGCAGATTGACGGTGACAGTGTCACTTGCACAGTTAAAAAGTACAGCGGTGACGATCCCGACATAACAAACGGTATACTTGTTTGTGCGACTGTCAGAAAAAACAGTGGCGGTATAAAAATTGACGGCGGTGTGGGCGTTGGTCGCGTGACTCGTAACGGACTTGACCAACCTGTCGGAAATGCCGCGATAAACAGTGTTCCGCGTCAAATGATTAGAAACAGTATAAATGAGATTTGCGGTGATTATGACGGCGGTTTTGATGTGATTATTTCCGTGCCGAACGGCGAAGAAATCGCGAAAAAGACGTTTAACTCAAGACTCGGTATTGAGGGTGGAATTTCGATTTTGGGTACAAGCGGAATTGTTGAACCTATGAGCGAAAAGGCACTTTTGGACACGATTTTTCTTGAACTCAATACACGAAAAAGTGCCGGCGACAGTATTGCGGTGCTTGTGCCGGGCAATTACGGCGAGGATTTTGCTAAAAAAACTTTTGGTATAAAAAATACCGTTCAGTGCAGTAATTATATTGGTGACGCGATAGATTATGCGTCCGATTTGGGTTTTTCGGATATACTGATAATTTCGCATATGGGTAAACTTGTTAAGCTTGGCAGCGGAATTATGAATACTCATTCAAAATATGCGGACGGCAGAATGGAAACGCTTGCGTTATGTGCGGCTTTGGCCGGTGTGGAGAATTTTGCGGATATTCTCGATTGTGTGACGACCGATGAGGCTTATGAAATTATTAGGGACACTAAAACTATTGATATATTGATGAAAAGAATTGATAAATACCTAAAGCACAGAAGTGATGTCAATATCGGTGCAATAATGTTTTTGAATAAACAGGGAATTATCGGAAAAACTGCTGATGTCGACGGTATTTTGGAAAGGATATAAAATGGTACATTTTGTTGGAGCGGGCAGCGGTGCAGCCGATCTTATAACTATACGGGGAAAAAAACTTTTGGAAAATGCAGATATTATTATTTATGCCGGTTCGCTTGTTAATCCCGAGCTTTTGGAATATGCAAAAGACAGTGCTGAAATTTATAACAGTGCAAAAATGAATCTTGATGAAGTTATTGACGTAATGAAACAGGGGGACACTAAAAACATTGTGCGTTTGCATACGGGTGATCCGTGTGTTTACGGTGCAATTCGTGAACAAATGGACAGGCTTGATAAACTTGGAATTGAATATGATGTTTGCCCCGGTGTAAGCTCGTTTTGCGGTGCGGCGGCGGCTTTGAAGGCGGAATATACGTTGCCTGATGTATCGCAAACCGTCATAATAACGCGTATGGAGGGCAGAACTCCTGTGCCTCCGAAAGAAAAAATACATTTGCTCGCGTCACATAATGCAACAATGGTGATATTTTTATCAACAGGTTTATTAAAGGAATTGTCGGCTGAACTTGTAAAAGGCGGTTACAGTGAAAATACACCTGCGGCGATAGTTTACAAGGCTACTTGGAAAGACGAAAAAGTTATGCGTTGCACAGTGGGGACATTAAATAAAACAGCAGAGAAAAACGGTATAAAAAAGACCGCACTTATAACAGTCGGTGATTTTCTCGGCGATGATTATTCACTGTCGAAACTTTACGA
>ERZ825324.5091-NODE-5091-length-10215-cov-2.847244_pt1 | contig 10215 bp, 13 predicted proteins | sample MGYA00519859_ERZ825324 | MGnify/ENA primary metagenome ERZ825324 (study PRJEB31778, sample SAMEA3449198) | human gut metagenome | biome: human gut; feature: human-associated habitat; material: faeces | place: United Kingdom | collected 2010/2012 ... | reverse complement strand
TTGTGGGAACAGGATTGCCACAGATCAGCAATGAGCGGCAGATTTTGAAAGATTACTATGATGAGCGTGGAATGTCGGGCTTTGATTATGCGTTTCGTTATCCGGGAATTAACAAGGTGCTGCAGGCAGCGGGACGCGTGATCCGGACGCAGGAAGATCGAGGAATCATATTGCTGCTGGACGAACGGTTCCTGCAGGCAGATTATGTGCCGCTTTTTCCAAGAGAATGGCGGGAACGCAAGGTGTGCAATTTAAAGCAGATGAAGGAAGAAGTAGAAAGATTCTGGAAAGAAGTAAAGTAGAAATTATGGAGAAAGCAATAAAAAACCGGGTGCATCAGAACAGTGATGCATCCGGTAATAATTTGAGAAATTCTTCGGTGGATGCGGATATGGGCAGCGTTGTGTTGGCGGATACAACAATCTGTCGTGTCGGCATCTTTTCTTTTGTGCGAAGAAAATGCATAATCACCAATCTTTGTAACTGCCTTTCCTTCAATCTGTGCTGGAATCGTTACCTGTTGCTCCTGGCTGAAACATCGAAGTACTTCAATTCCACCATCTTTTGCATTTCTGTATTGTATCTTGAGCATCGTCTTTTCCTCTGCCTTTCTTTGCCTCTGTATACACTATCCTTATTATAGCCGACTGACAAGAAATAGCAAGAATAGCAAAAAGTAATTTTCATAATATAAATAAAACAGTGGAGAAGGGATGAAAACTTTCGCCTTCATCCCTTCTCCGGAAAATTATATGAGTGTAAATGTTTTAGATTGGCATCTTCCCCTGTCAATCTTCACCAGACGGAAAATGCCAAGAATGTTTGATTTTGATCATCTCCTAGTCAGAACCCTTCAGAAGATATTCTCCTGGATATAATAGTCCAAACTTCTCTGTTGCAGTCTTCTCAATAAATTCTTTTGTCTTAATATATTCTTTCTTCTTCTTTAGTTCATCTTTCTTTTCTTTCTCTTTCTTGATCTGAGCTTCTACCTGTTGCTGCTCTTTCTCAAGTTTCTTTGACTTCTGATGAAGATTCATATAAGCAAATGCCAAGATGACCACAAATACAACCACAATAACCAGAATGACCTTCGTTCTCTGGTCCATATTATTTTGTTTTCTCCTTCGTGCCACTTTGACCACCTCTTTTAGTTTGTTTCTTTAGTGCCATTGTAACGTTTTTTTTCTCTTTTTTCAATCTCCATTTTATATTTCTTTGAATAGAAATCATAGGTTTTGTAATTATCTCATATATAATTTTAAAAATGTTGGTTATCCTTGAAAAAAAATATATAAGCCATGATATGACATATGAACTTATTTTTATATAATATAGAAACATTCCTATAAATATCCCTATAAAAAAAAATCCTCTTAATTCCCCATGATTATATGTACAAAGGAACCAGAAACTTATGACTGCCACAAACATAAAATACAAAATGTCCTCAACTGCTGTAAAAAATAATCCATGTTGAATTACTGCTCGAAATGCCCGCAAAATATCATAGATACCAAGAAGTCCTATCCCAAGCAAAATGGAAGATAAAAAGAACATAAGCGGTGCCGTCACAACCTCTTGCATTATTTTAACAACCTTCCTAAAAATCCTTCTTTCTTTCCATGTTCTTCATCCATATTAGAATATAAAAAGCTGTCGATCTTACCTGTAATCTCCACTTCGCCTTTCTCCACCAACAATTTCTTTACATGAAGATTGATCCCTTTGATCATCAATAATCCCTGATCCGTATCAAGAATGATCTCGTTAAGGTCAAATGAGACAACATCCTTTACTCCTGTGATCACTCCAAGATTTCGGTTTAACAAACTGATCTTATGTGCTCTTACAGGTTGTCTTTCCTCTATCATAAATTAGCTCCTTTCCAAAATGTTTTATACATCTTATGAAAGGAGCCAAAAAAACATACCTATAAAAATTTGTACAGATCTGCCGCTTCATCCTTCTTTACAGTTTCTGCAACAGAAACAACTTCTACGGCTGTCTCTCGATTTCCAAACTGGATATCAATACGATCTCCAGGTTTTACATTCGTTCCGGCTTTGGCCGCTTTGCCATTTACTAACACTCTCCCTGCACTGCAGGCTTCATTCGCGACAGTTCTTCTCTTGATCAATCTTGATACTTTTAAAAATTTGTCCAAACGCATAATATTCTCCTCCCAACTCATCATAGAAAATCATATAGAAAAAACTGCCGGATCTATGAGAACCGGCAGTTTATAATATTAAATGAACATTCTATTCGTTTACGATATCTTTTAAAGCTTTTCCTGCTTTGAATTTAGGTGCTTTAGATGCTTCGATCTTCATTGTCTCACCAGTCTGAGGATTTCTTCCCTCTCTAGCAGCTCTTTCACTTACTTCAAATGTACCAAATCCTACTAACTGGATTTTTCCGCCATTTTTCAGTTCTTTAGAAACGACATCAACGAAAGATTTCAGAACGTCTTCTACGTCCTTCTTGGATAAGTTTGTCTCTTTCGCCATAGCTGCTACTAATTCTGTTTTATTCATGGTGTTTCCTCCTCTAATGATCTCTTTCTTGTTTGGTGGCATCTGCCAAAAGCGACAGAGCTCTATCCTCTATATATATACCTTTTTCCCCATATTGTCAAGGTTTTTCGTAACTGTTCAGCTCTGTGTTACTGAGGATAAATTACTGTGAACGGAGTGAACAGTAACGAGGATAATCCCTGAAACATTCCTCTGCAAAATTCTCCCAGATTTCTCTCTGTCTGATAAGATTCTGAAGCTTTTCCACATTTTTCTCTGAAATCCACACCTTTTTGTGTGAATAATAATAATTTGCCAGTTTCCAGTATTTTTCAGGATAAGTGAAACGTACACGCAGATTTTTCCACTCTTCTGCCGAGATTGGACGGATTTTATGATATTCCCTGAGCATTTCCCCTGCCAGTTCCAGATTCCAGTTATATTTCTCCAGTATTTTTCTCATAAAACGATACAAATCTGCTACCTGAATATCAAAACTCCAGTGACCAAAATTTGTGACTGCCGTCCCAAAATGATCACCTTTCAGCATCAGAATATTATGCTGATTATATTCTCCATGACATACCTGTCCTTCCCGCCATGCCCTTTCCCTGAGATCATCATAATCCGTCTCGTCCAGAAGCTTTACTGCATACTGTGCCCTTTCAAGAAACTGCTCCACACTTGCCAGATAATTTTTCTCAAATACATTGGATGCTCCTTTGTTCCGTATAAATTTGCGTATCTTACGAAGCTCCTGATTGTGCCGGAGATATTCCTCCCTGAGAGATCTTTCCCTGTATTCCTCCACAGGTTCCATTTTCATTAAAATATGTAACCTTGCCAGTGTCCGGACACTTTTTAAAATATCTTCCCGAGATTTTGTGTCACACTCTTTTCCTTCATACCAGTGCTGGAGTGTAAACCTTTGTTCAGTCTTATCTTTACTGACCAGACTTTCCTGATTATTCCGCAGAAAATAATCGGTATTTATACCATTTTCCTGAAGTTTCATCAAAAGCTCCTGCTGTTTTTCCAGCTTTTTTTCAGAACCGTGAAATTCCCTCAGGATCAGAAGTCCCTGAGCTGTATAGCAGAGTAAAGCTCCTCTTGTCCTTGCAGAACGGTCTGCTGTCAGCTCATACTGAGCCAAAGTGCCAAGTCCGTAATCATACAATGACATATCCCCCTCTTAATCATCTTAATTCTTTCTATACATATGAAGAAAATCCGGTGGATATACCCCCGGATTTTAGTTATTTACTATATTCTAATATACTGACAATTCCATAAAACTGCACTATTTCTCATCAAGCAGACCCAATAATATCTCTTTCTGATTCTTCTGTGGATCGACAAGTACTACTTCCAGAAGACGGTTCAGCGTTTCTCCTATCTCACGACCCGGCTTATAACCGGCTTCAATCAGATCTTTCCCTGTCACTGCCAGAGTTTTTAAAGATACACACTGATGTTCATTAATGATCGTCTCATAAGCCTCTTTCACCTTATCCAGACGTTCCTGCTTCTCTGCGCGTCTGTAATCACTCTGTGCCAGCATATCTGCCTGCTGCACTTCCAGATAATATGGGAAGAGATCCTCACCGATACGGTTCACTGCCCTGCGCACTGCCTTTATCGTTCCATCCGGTCTGTCATCATGCCATTTTACCAGACGGGTTACCTTGCGGATCGTATCATTATCGAATTTCAGCCTGCGCAGGATCTGTGCAGCCATCTTTTCTCCCGCAATCCCATGCATCTTGAAATGATCTCTTCCATTCTCATCTGTTTTCCGGACAACCGGCTTTCCAATATCATGAAGCAGCATGGTAATCCTGAGAACTTTATCTGCCCGTACATGACAGAGACTGTGCAGGATATGCTCCCCTACTGTGTAACAGTGGTGCGGCGTATTCTGGGATGTTGTCATACATGCATCAAACTCCGGAAGAAATTCAGCTGTGATCCCGGCTTCATAAGCCACCCTGAGATAATCCGGATGAGGAGACATCAGAAGCTTCACAAGCTCTACCTGAATCCGCTCTGCGCTGACATGCTTCAGATTCGGTGCCAAAACCTTCAGTGCCTTACGAGTCTCTTCTTCAATGGCAAAGCCCAACTGCGCACTGAAACGGACTGCACGCATGATCCGCAGTGCATCCTCTGTAAAACGCTCCAGCGGATCTCCCACACAGCGGATGATTTTTCTCTCAATATCCTCCAGTCCGCCGAAAAGGTCCACCAGTCCTGAAGAAGGATTGTATGCCATTGCATTGATGGTAAAATCCCGGCGTTTCAGGTCTTCCTTAAGGCTTGCTGTAAAGGTGACCTCTTTGGGATGTCTGCCGTCCTCGTACTCACCATCTACACGATAAGTCGTGACCTCATATCCTTCTTTTTCCATAAGAACAGTCACTGTTCCATGCTGCAGACCTGTATCCACTGTTCTGTGAAACAAAGCCTTGACCTGCTCCGGCTTTGCGGATGTGGTGATGTCCCAGTCATCCGGGCTCCGTCCCAGAATGGAATCACGCACACAGCCGCCTACCACATAGGCTTCATAGCCTGCTTTTTCCAGTATATGCAAAATTGTTTCCGCGTTTTTCGGTATTTCCAGAATCATATGACCATCCTTATCTTCTTCTATTTATTCTTAACCCCGAAAACCGGCACTCAGATATCTCTGCTGCCGGTTTTCTTTATTTTCTTATTGATTAGTATGCTCTTCCCCAGTAAACCATCTTCTTGGCAGGTTTTCCACAGCATACGCAGACATCACTTAAGTGTTCCTGCTCAAACGGCATACATCTGGATGTAGCCTGAACATCTTCTTTGATCTTGTCCTCACATGCGCGGTCACCGCACCACATAGCTTTTACGAAGCCTGGTTTGTTAACAATAGTATCTTTGAATTCTTCATAGTTTGTAGCAACATAAGTATGGGAATCTCTGTGCTTACGTGCACGCTCCAGCATATCTTTCTGGATTGTTTCCAGGATTTCCTGTACTTTCTCCACAAGCTCATCAAATGTAACAGTATATTTCTCTCTTGTATCACGACGGCAGATGACAGCCTGACCATTCTCGATATCCTTCGGGCCGCACTCGATACGGATCGGGATACCACGCATTTCCTGCTCTGCGAATTTGAATCCCGGGCTCTTGTCTGTGTCGTCTACTTTTACGCGGACTCCTGCTGCCTTTAATGCTGCAAACATCTCATCTGCTTTCTCAAGAACGCCCTCTTTTCTCTGCTGGATCGGGATGATCACTGCCTGTACAGGAGCGATTCTCGGAGGCAGTACCAGACCGCTGTTATCACCATGTACCATGATGATTGCACCGATCATACGTGTTGTCATGCCCCAGGATGTCTGATGTACATACTGAAGTTTATTTTCTTTATCTGTATACTGGATGCCGAATGCTCTTGCAAATCCATCGCCAAAGTTATGGCTTGTACCGGACTGAAGAGCTTTTCCATCATGCATCAGGGATTCAATTGTATAAGTAGCTTCTGCACCGGAGAATTTCTCCTTGTCTGTTTTCTGTCCCTTGATAACCGGGATTGCAAGTACTTCCTCACAGAAATCTGCATACAGATTCAGCATCTGGATAGTACGTTCTTCTGCTTCCTCGGCTGTAGCATGAGCTGTATGGCCTTCCTGCCATAAGAACTCACGTGAACGAAGGAACGGACGTGTTGTCTTTTCCCAGCGCACTACAGAGCACCACTGATTGTATACCTTCGGCAGGTCTCTGTGAGACTGGATTTCTTTTGCATAGAAATCACAGAATAATGTCTCTGATGTAGGACGTACACACAGACGCTCCTGAAGCGGATCCAGACCACCATGAGTTACCCATGCAACCTCAGGTGCAAATCCTTCTACATGATCTTTCTCTTTCTGAAGAAGAGATTCCGGAATAAAGATTGGCATGTACACGTTCTGTACGCCAGTCTCTTTAAATCTTCTGTCCAGTTCGTGCTGGATATTTTCCCAGATTGCATATCCTGCAGGTTTGATTGCCATGCAGCCTTTAACGCTGGTATAACCGCAGAGTTCAGCTTTCTTTACAACGTCGGTATACCACTGGGCGAAATCCTCTTCCATGGATGTGATGGCTTCTACCAGTTTCTTGTTGTTTGCCATGATTACTTCTCCTTTTTATGTGATTGTGTTGATCCTGACAGCGCATCAGGATATAGTCGCGGCGGAATGCATATTCTTCTTATTTTTCTTCTATAAATAAATTTCCTTATCTGCTTCACAGTACAAAAATCTGCTTTTTTATAATCCGGCAAAATCTGTCATATTATAAAAAACGAAAAAAAGAAGCCCAGCATCCCTCACAAGGGACCGAAAGGCTTCGGCGGTACCACCCTAATTAGCACTGTGCCCAAATGCCTGCACATTGCTCGCTCTTCTTCCGATAACGCAGGAAAAACGCCGTACTTCAATTGTACGGAGCTCCGAGGCCGGTTCCATAATTCACGCACAGAATCCTTCCACCACTGTTTCACAGCCAACCGGCTGTTCTCCGGGACTCTTCTCTGGGATTGCTCCTTATGTACTATTCTCTTCATCGCTATATATATATTTCGCATTTGGTTATATTTTATTTGAAATAAATTGATGTGTCAAGAGTAAAATCGTTACTGTTCACACACCACTATTCCGCGAGGTGTTTTGGCATGAATATGCCAAAATCACACTTCTATTGTAATCTTACGTCCTGTCCGGTTATATTTATAATAACGGACCCCGGCTGCATCCAGCATTCTCTTGGAAGCGATCACTGCCGGCGTGTCTGCATATTTATCGCAGTCATAGACAATTGTCTTAATACCTGCCTGAATAATTGCCTTGGCACATTCATTACATGGAAAAAGAGACACATAAAGCTTTGCACCTTCCAGACTTCCTCCCCTGTAATTAAGGATCGCATTCAGCTCACTGTGGGTCACATAAAAATATTTCGTATGAAGACTGTCACCCTCTCTCGCCCATGGAAATTCATCATCTGAACAGCCCTTTGGAAAACCATTATAACCCATGGACAGGATTTTATTATCCTCACTCACAATACAGGCACCTACCTGAGAATTCGGATCCTTGGAACGCATCCCTGACATCATGGCAACTCCCATAAAATATTCATCCCATGATAAATAATCTGTGCGTTTATGATTTACATCCATTTTCCACACCTCCCCTTCACATACTTCACCATTCATCCGCTTCATAAAATCAGCACATTGTCTGTTACTGTGAACGGAACGAACAGTAACCATTATCTGCTTATAACTGACACAGCCAGAACTTAACACTTTACTCTACAGCAATTCCCATTCATCATACATGTGAGAGAATTACTATAATCATGCAGGCTCTGGCTGTTTTATCATTTTTCTTATTTTATGACTTATTCAGTCTCTATCTGATTAATTCTTCTGATATGTCTCTCATCATTGGAAAACGGTGTATTCAAAAATGTATCCACAATCTTCAATGCCAGCCCAGGTCCTACCACTCTTCCGCCAAGTGCAAGGATATTGGCATCATTGTGAAGTCTTGTAGCCTCTGCTGTAAAACAATCTGTGCAGACTGCAGCTCTGATTCCTTTAAACTTGTTTGCTGTAATGGAAATTCCGATACCTGTTCCGCAGATCAGGATTCCCTTCTCACATTCGCCGTCAAGAATTGCATGTGCAACCTTCTTTGCATATATCGGATAATCTACGGAATCCAGACTGTCACATCCATAATCTTTATATTCAATTCCTTTCTCATCCAGATATTTCTTAATCTCCTGTTTTAATTCATATCCACCGTGATCACATCCTAGAGCTATCATTAATCTTCCTCCTGAAATTAATTTCTTTACCTCTTCAGCAGACTATTTAAATGAATCTTCATTATCCATCTGGCCATTACTGCTGATAAGATTATATAGTCAGGCATATATCTGCTTCACTACCTGATTATATCATACCACCTGTATGATCTTATGTCCCGCTGCTTTCAGCAGACGGTTCATAATGGCCTGTCCCATTCTTGGTGTATAAAACGCTTCTGAATAAATAGACCTGACCGCACTCTGGTCAAAATCACGAAGCACTTCATATAAATGATGGGCGATTGTTTCCTCCTCTTTCCGACTTCCGATGCTGACTACCAGACCTTCGGGATATCTGTCCTTTGTCTCGTCCGTTGCAATAATTCCGACCTGCTCACCGTGTGCTTTCGCTTCCGCAGCCAGCTCATTAATCTTCTTCACAACAGCTTCCTCCGGTCCCTCAACAATTGCCAGATCTGCCTTCGGTGCATAATGGCGATATTTCATACCCGGTGCTTTCGGATGCACTTTGCTGTCAGCCGCAATCAGCCCCTTGTCCATCCTTACATCCCCCAGAGTCTCCTGAAGCATCTCCAGAGAAATATAACCCGGACGCAAAACCACAGGCACATCCTCAGTAAAATCAACGATCGTAGACTCAAGACCGATTCCCACCTGGCCTCCGTCAATGATCATCTCAATCGCTTCACCAAGATCCTCCTCTACATGCTGTGCAGTAGTCGGGCTTGGTCTTCCCGAAGTGTTGGCACTGGGCGCAGCCACATAACCACCTGCTGCCTTGATAAGTTCCTGCGCGATCCTGTCACTCGGAAAACGAACCGCCACACTGTCCAGACCACCCGTAGTCTCCTGTGGTACAAGATCCGACTTCGGAAGAATCATAGTCAGCGGACCCGGCCAGTACTTCTCTGCCAAAATCTTCGCCTTCTCCGGAACCTCAGCTACAATCGGAGCCAGCTTATCAAACTCTGCAATATGCACGATCAGCGGATTATCCGATGGCCGTCCCTTTGCCGCATATATCTTTTTTGATGCTTCCGGATGCAGCGCATCTGCACCCAGACCATATACGGTCTCTGTTGGAAATGCTACCAGTTCTCCTTTTCGGATGAGTTCTGCCGCTTCTTTCATTTCATTTTCGTCTATCTGAAATGGATCTATTTTTACAACTTTAGTCTGCATGTTATTCCTCAGAACATTCATGTATTATTATCTCACAATTCCAAAAATTAGGCAACATACTTGCTATGTTTTTCTAAATGTGGCATAATATTTTATATTGCAGTTCACCTGATGCGTTTTTGCGAATGGCGCGTGTGAACGGCACTGATATAGGAAGAAATCTTTCTATTGGAGGGAGCGCATTTATGAAAATTACAAGATCTGACTTCGGCACCACCCCGGATGGCTCTGGCATCAGCCTGTTCCATCTGGAAAATGCAAGTGGCGCCTATGTTGAAATTATTGACTATGGATGCCGTCTGACCAAGATCGTTGTACCGGATCATAATGGCAGCCTGATAGATGTATGTTTAGGTTACACCACCGCCGAGCACTATACGAAGGATAATGGCAGTCTCGGCGCTGTCTGCGGACGTGTGGCGAACCGCATTAAGGACGGGCGTTTTTCCTTAAACGGAACCGATTATCAGCTCGCATGCAACAACGGTTCCAACCATCTCCACGGAGGGAACGTCGGATATGGTTCCAAGCTCTGGGAATCGAAGATTCAGAATGACAAGATCGTCCTCACGATGCATTCTTCCGACGGTGAGGAGGGATACCCGGGCAATCTGACCTTAACCGTTACTTATGGCTGGTCGGAGGACAA
>ERZ825324.5087-NODE-5087-length-10224-cov-3.141509_pt1 | contig 10224 bp, 8 predicted proteins | sample MGYA00519859_ERZ825324 | MGnify/ENA primary metagenome ERZ825324 (study PRJEB31778, sample SAMEA3449198) | human gut metagenome | biome: human gut; feature: human-associated habitat; material: faeces | place: United Kingdom | collected 2010/2012 ... | reverse complement strand
GTCGGAGTTATCGTCTGTGGCAACGGCTTCGGTCGCTTTCTCGAATTTATCGAGGGCATCTATATCAAATTCAGTGTCGCAATAAGGGCACTTCAGATTTTGTCCGGCTGCGTTGAAGCTGACCGCTCCGCCGCAGCACGGGCATTTATATTCCTGTAAATTCTGCATAAATCTCTCCCTGCAAAACCGTTGTGGAAAAATTTTTTCCGTTAAATCAGTTCCTTATTATTAAAACGATGCGAGCTTTCCGAATTCGGAAAGCTTTTCAAATCGCCGAAACATTTGCTTTCAGTTCGTCATGCGGTCGCATTTCACGGCCGGCAGCAAAGAATGCTATCCGCATTCTCCGCCGCCGCACTGGAAGTTCAGTGTAAGGAGTTTCTTATTTTACTTAACGTCTTTTTCGTCGAACACGTCTCCGCATTCGGGGCAGAATTTCGGCGGGTGCGTCGGGTCGGCAGGTTGCCAGCCGCACTTATCGCAGCGGTAAACCGGCGCTCCGGAGGGTCTGGGCTTTCCGCAGTTCTGGCAGAACTTGCTGCCGTCATTTTCCAGCTTGGCGCCGCAGCTGGGGCAGAACGTGGGCCGGAAGCCGGTGTCCTGCCGGGGCGCATAGTCCTGACGAGGGGCGTAATCCTGATTGGGCGCAGACTGCTGATAGCCGCCCTTCCCGGGGACGCCCAGGTAGACGGAGCTGTCGAAGCCCAGGATCATGGTGAACACGGAGGGCAGGAAGATCAGGCCCACCGCAAAGCCGCCGCTCTTGCCGAAGGCCTTGGCCAGCTTGATGCAGGTCTGGATGCCCAGGACGATGTTGTAGATGGGGATCAGCAGCATCAAAAAGCGCCAGCCGCTGCCCCAGGTGATCTCGAAGAGGGTATAGACATTGTAGAAGGGTACGATGGAGGCCCAGCCGGGCTTGCCCGCCTTCTTGAACAGCAGCCAGCAGGCCACGATGCCCGCCACGCCCAGCAGCAGGGAGAGGAAGCTGGCGAAGGGGCTGGGGGCCATCTGGTACTCATAATAATAGTAATCGATGAACTGCATGGTTTTCTCCTTTCACATGTCACACGGTGTCAGGGACGGGGATTGCCGCAGTTGGCGCAGAACTTGCCCTTGTTGACGCTGCCGCAGGAGCAGGTCCACTCGTCGGCAGGTCTGGGCTTGCCGCATTCGCCGCAGAATTTGCCGGTGTTCACCGCGCCGCAGGAGCACTTCCATTCCCCCGCCGGTGCGGGCTTGGGTGCGCCGCACTCGCCGCAGAACTTGCCGGTGTTGCCGGTGTGTCCGCAGGCGCAGGTCCAGCCGCCTGCCGCGGGAGCGGCCTGCTGCTGCATCTGCTGTTGCTGCTGCATCTGCTGCTGACCCATGGCGTACAGATCCTGGGCATTCATGCCGCCGGCCTGACCGGCCATGTTCATGCCCATGAAGGCCATGGCCGCGCCGCCCTTGTTGGCCGCCGCCGCCTTCATGGCGTCGCCCTGAGAACCAACGAGATGGGCCGCCGCGCGGGTGGGGTCCATGAAGGCCGCGTTGCGCTGCAGTTCCTTGAGCATCTTCTCGTCTTCTTCATCGGCGGTAACGCTGGAGACGCCAAAGGAGACGATCTCGATGCCCCGCAGGTCGCGCCACTTCTTGCTCAGCACCTCGTTGAGGGCGTCGGCCAGCTCCATGGTGTGGCCGGGCAGCTGGGAGTAACGGATGCCGGTCTCGCCGATCTTGGCGAAGGCGGGCTGGAGGGCCGTCAGCAGCTCGGTCTTGAGCTGGCTGTCCAGCCGGTCGCGGGTATACGCCTCGCTGACGTTGCCGCAGACGTTGGTGTAGAACAGCATGGGGTTGGAGACGCGGTAGCTGTACTCGCCGAAGCAGCGGATGCCCACGTCGATGTCGATGCCGGCCCGCTGGTCCACCACCCGGAAGGGCACGGGGCTGGGCGTGCCGTACTTATTGCCGATAAGCTCCTTGGTGTTGAAATAGTAGATGCGCTGATCCTTGGGGGCCTCGCCGCCGAAGGTAAAGCGGTTGGCCATGGTACCGAACATGTTCTTCAGGCCCTGGCCCAGACTGCCGCAGAACAGGGACGGCTCCGAGGACATATCGTAGGTATACTCGCCGGTCTCGGCGCACATGTCCACGATCTTGCCCTGGTCCACGATGAGCATGCACTGGCCGTCCGCCACCGCGATGACGGAGCCGTCGGTAATGACGTTGTCATCGCCGTGACGGTTGCTGGAGCGTCGGGCGGTCTTTTTCTGCCCCTTTACCGCCAGCACATTCTCGGGAATGGCGTCACAATAAAAATATTCCTTCCACTGGTCAGCCAGCGTACCGCCAGCCGCGCCCATCGCCGCTCTGATAAGTCCCATAGTCTTTCTCCTTTTTCTGCAATTTGGGGGCGCTCCCCTGTTTCGCCCCGTTGGGTGCTTTTAGCATACCATAAAGCGTGTGCTTATGCAATCGCGGCGCGGTAAAAAAAACACCGCCGATCCCTGAGAGGACCGGCGGTGTGCCGCATCATGTGATGTCCGTCATGTCAAAGAGCCGCGTCTTGCCCTGCCGGAAGCGGTCGTAGGCCGTCAGGGCGTAGAAGCCCTGCTCCGTGGCCATGCCATCCGGCTTCGTCTGCCGGGCGCTGTGGCGAAAACCGCCGCCGGTGCAGGCAAAGGCACACAGGCCGTCCAACGGGGACGCGCCGTCCTTCAGGAAGCGCTCATCCGATGCGGGGTCGATGCCCAACGCCGTCAGGGCCACGATCACCTGCGCACAGGACTCGCTGTTGCTCTCGCCCCAGCTCATGAAGCCGCCGTCCGCCTGCTGGACCCCGGACAGATATGCCAGTGCCGCGTCAACTGCGGTCTTGACTTCAGCATCTTCCTGATAAGATGCCAGAGCCGTCAAAGCCATGGCGGTCATGTCCACGTCGGAAACGTCGCCCATCAGAGTCCAGCCGCCATCGGCGCACTGGGCGGACAGGATCTCCGCCACCAGGCCTTCGCGGGTGGTCTGCTCCTCGCCGTCGGCGCACTGCGGGATATCGTAAGCCCCGCAGTCCAGAGCGATCAGCGCCCAGATGGGGCCGTTGAGACCCTGGGCACGGACGAAGGTCATATCGCTCAGACCCGCCGTCAGGTCCACGCCCGCCACGTTGGCGGCATCGCAGCCTGCGGCCGTCAGGCCCAGGATGGTGCGGGAATTCTCGGTGGATTTTGCGTGGTGCAGCCGCACGGAGCCCGCCTGCTGCACGTAATCCTCCACGCTCCGCTCGTAGCTCCGGGCCGCCGTGTCGGTGAGCAGCCCCGCGCGGCTCAGGCCGATCACCGCCCACTCACCGCCGATGGAGCCCGCCGTGGGGGCGCCCTGCGTCTGGAGATAGGCCCCCGTCTCGCGGCAGGCCGTCTGCCACGGGGCCTCCGGCACAGGCTGCGCGCCGCAGGCGGGCAGCAGCACCAGCACTGCCAGCAGCAGGGCCGCTATACTCTGTTTCATCCGATCCCCTCCTTACAGGAATTCCACGTATTTCAGGCGCAGGCGCTGCCTTAGCCCCGCGTTGTGCCAGGTACGCCGCCAGATCTCATCCTTCAGGCGCAGTACCCGACGGCGCTGCTCCTCCGTCATGGGCCGGCCCCGGAAGCGGGCCTCCTGCCACAGTCGGGCCGCCTGCAGGTAGTCCTCCCGCAGGTCCTGATCCATATAGGCCACATAGTCCTCCGGCGGGCAGTTCCGCGCCGCCATGCCCCGGGCACGGAGCACATCCATCGTATAGCGGAAGATGGCATCGATGGCGGCCGCCGCGTCCGCGCCGAAAAACGACGCTTTCCGCTGCCGTGTCCGCCGCCGCTCCCGCAGGATACGGCCCAGCAGCACCGCCGCCAGTACCACGGCCAGTGATACCAGCAGCACCAGCAGTACGGTCATGCCATGCTTCAGCCAGAGCTCCCGCAGTGCCTCTGTCACGGGGTCCCGGGCGTCGGTGTCGTCCGGCTGCTCCGGTGTGTCCTCCAGCGGGGCCTGACCCACCAGACCGGAGATGCTCTGGTACTGCTCCGCCTTTTCCATGGCGGAGAAATAGGGAGGCGTGACCTCAAAGGGCAGCCAGCCAAGGCCATCCTGATAGTACTCCACCCATGCGTGGGCACGGCTGCCGTCCACCGGCAGCGTCTGGCCCGCGGTCATATGGGCTGCATCGTCCTTTGTTACCAGAAAGCCCTCCACATAGCGGGCGGGGATGCCGTAGTAACGGAACATCAGGGCCGCCGCCGTGGCGTAGTGGACATCGTAACCGGTCTGGGTGCCGTCCAGAAACGTCAGGGCGAAATCGCCGCCGGTAATGGGAAGAACATTCTCCTCATAGGTGATGTAGGTGGTCAGATAGAACAGGATGTTCTGCTTGGCCCGCCGGTAATCGAAGTGTACCTGCCCCTCGTCTTTCTGATAGCCGCCCAGCTTCTCCTCCAGAAAACCGCGGATATCATCAGGGATGTCCGTATAGTGGTCGTAGACGAAGCGATTATAGGCCGCCTCTGTATTAAGAAAGGCATTGGTCTGCTCCGTCTCCTCCAGCAGTGCCGCAGCAAGCCGCTGGTACTGGGTGATGATATTGTCGCTGGCGTGGAAGCTGTACGTCCGCTGCCCCCGCAGGCCGCTTGCCAGCAGGGTGCGGTCGCCGATCTGGGCTGCGTCCAGCACATCGCTGTCTGCCAGCAACTCATAGGGCGCATAGAGATACTTCCCCGACGCGCCGACGTTCTGCACCGTCACGGTGTTGTCATAGCGCAGCACGTCCGACACACCGGCCTGCGCCGCTGTGGTCAGCTGGCTCTGGGCGTAAAATCCGTCCTGATGCAGCCAGTAAAAGGTATCCGCGTCCTCACTGAGAGTCTTGCTGTCCAGCACGGTCCAGCGGCTGTTGGCATACGTCTCGCCCACGAAGCCCCGGAGATAGTAGGAGATCGGCTGGGTCATGGTGACCTCCAGCATGGTGTCCTCCGTGGTGCGGCGGGGGCCGATGCCGGTCATATCGCCCTCCGGCAGACCTGCGGCGGCGTTGCTGCCGTAGCGCAGGATATCCGCCCGTGCCGCTGTCCAGCGGGCGGCGGTATCCACGGCGGCAGGGTGGGCGGCGTCGCCGTTCCAGCAGCCCAGCGCCGTGACGCAGGCCAGCAGCAGCGCCGCAGGACGCAGCCACGCCCGCAGCGGGGCGGAGGACGCGTGCCGTCCGCCGAAGCGCACGGCGTAGAGCAAAAGCAGCGTCAAAGCCGCCAGCAGCAGCCACCATACGGCGGTCAGGGGCGCAAACAGCACCGCCGCCGCAGCCAGTACCAGCGCCATGGGCCAGAAGCGCAGGTCGCTGGGGCGGCGCACGCAGGCCATGCACCACAGGCCGCAGACCACGCCCAGCAGGCACAGTACCGCCGTCAGGCCCGCGGCGCCGTCGTCCTGCGCCAGAAAGCTGGTGTAATTGCGGGCGTGGAGCTGCTGCCACGTCTGCACCGCCGCGTCCAGCAGCTGGGCAAGACCGTTGGTCACAGTACCCGGCAGTGCCAGCACCGTCAGCAGGCAGCCCGCCATCCATGCTGCGTCAAGCAGCCACGAGAGGCGCGTGCCTTCCGTCAGACACACGGTGGCCGCCGCTAAAACGCCCAGCAGCACCGGCCACAGGGGCGATACCGGCAGGGAAAGCAGCGTGATGAGCAGGGTCACGAGCCCCGCCGTCAGAAGGGATGCGGTCAGAAGTCCGCCGAAGCGGGCGCCATTAAAGCGCAAGATAGATCCCCTCCTTACTTCGCAGCATGGCGGCCGAGACCGCCACGTGGGTCACGGGCGTACCGGAGGCGGTGGTCAGGTCCTCCGGCTCCGACCGCAGAGACAGCACCGCCGCGTGGGCGTAGTCAAGTCCCTGCGCTGCCCGGCGGCAGCATGGGACGGACGGCGTCATAGTAGGTGCAGAAGGTAGTCTCCCTTAAAAACAGGGCCAGACGCAGCTGCTCTGCCGTCAGGGCAGGCTCGTCCGACAGCAGGCCGGACAGGGCCTGCGTCAGCTCCTCCGTGTCGCCGATGGCACATAGCCGCGGCTCCATGGTCTCGCGGTCCAGCCACGCCGCCTGATGGGGCAGGCCCGCCTCGCATAGGGCCGCAGACACGGAGACAGCCGCCTCGCCCAGCGCCTCCCGCTCCTCCGGAGAGGGAGCGGTATCAGCGGTGTTGTCCAGCACCAGCAGAATGGCGTTGTTTACCGGAAGACCCAGTTGGCGCACCAGCAGGTGATCCGTCTTTTCCGACAGCTTCCAGTGAATGTTTTTGATCCGGTCGCCGGGCAGGTATTCCCGCAGGGCGAATGTCTCGCTGGGATCATTGCCGGGATGATACATGGAGTATTCGCTGCTGTCCATGTCGGGGCTCCGGCGCTCCGACACCGTCAGCTCCACCGGCCAGACATCCGGCAGCACCAGAGACGGGGCTGTCAGCCCCACCGGCTTCTTCGCCCCCACAAGACCGAACATGTCGTAGACCCGCAGGGCCGTCAGCGTCAGCTCCAGCTTGCCGCAGTGCCGGGGCCGGAGGGTGCATACCGTCTGGGCCTTGGCGTGCCCTGCCGCAGGGAGGCAGGCTGCGGCATGCGTCACCTCGCCGGTCAGCAGATTCCGGCATTGGACGTCTGCCTGCACCCGCAGGCAGCTGAGAAGGCCGCTGTTTGCCACCGTTACCGTTACCGGCAGTTCCTCCCCCTTGCGGCAGGAGACAGCGGCGGACAGCTGGGCCGTCAGGCGCTTGCGCAGGGCGCAGGCCGCGGCGATCTCCGCCGCGGCGCAGAGCGCCGAGGCCAGCAGGATGCCGCCGGCCATATTGCCCACGCCCCGTGCCCACGCTGCCAGCCACAGCAGCAGCCATACAATAAAAACGATCCGATTTTTCGCCATCGCTCAGATGTGGTCGGGCCGCGGAACCTGCTGCACCACCTCTGCCAGCACGTCTTTGGCGGTGGTCTCGGCGATCCTGGCCTTGGGCGACAGGATGAGACGGTGGGCGCACACGTCGGCAAAGACGGCGGCCACATCATCGGGCAGCACGTAGTCACGGCCCGCCATGTAGGCGCGGCTCCTGCTGATGCGGCACACCGCCAGAGCGCCGCGAGGGCTGACGCCCAGCACCGTCAGCGGGTGGCTGCGGCTGGCCTCCGCCAGGCTGGTGACATACTCCAGCAGGGCGTCCGCCATGTGGACTGACTGGGCTTCCTTCTGCATAGCCAGCACTTCCGCGCAGGAGGACACGGTGGCCACCGCCTCCAGCGGGTCGCCGGTCTGGCGGTCACGGAGGATGTTCACTTGACTTGCAAAATCGGGATATCCCATCTCCAGCCGCACCATGAAGCGGTCCAGCTGGGCTTGAGGCAGCAGCTGCGTACCGGCAGAGCCTACCGGGTTCTGGGTGGCGATGACCACGAAGGGGTCCGGCAGCTTGTGGGTCTGGCCGTCCACGGTGACCTGACGCTCCTCCATCACCTCCAGCAGCGCCGACTGGGTCTTGCTGGAGGTGCGGTTGATCTCATCGGCCAGCAGCAGGTTGGTCATCACCGCGCCGGGCTGATAGGCAAAGCTGCCGCTCTCCTTATGGTACATGGAGAAACCTACGATATCCGAGGGCAGCACGTCCGGCGTGAACTGGATACGCCCATACCGGAGACCCAGGGCGCGGCTGAAGGCCAGCGCCGTGGTGGTCTTGCCGGTGCCGGGCACGTCGTCCAGCAGCACATGGCCGCGGGAGAGCACCGTCATCATGATCTTTTCCAGCACATCGTCCTTACCGGCGATGACCTTTTTCACTTCATGCAGGATCTTTTCTACGCTGGTATTCATCTGCTTTTCTCCTCTTACCATTCTTTATAGTAGTTGCCGCTGGAAACGCCGTAATTGCCGTTGGCGCTGGAATAGCCGCCGATGTCCTTGCCCATGGCCAGCGTGTACCGCACGCGGATGACGCTGCCGTCCTGCGGCTTGCAGACGTTCATGCCGTAGCCGGGATAGCTGCCGTTATAGGAATACATCCAGCCCGACCAGCGGTAGAAGTCAAATTCACCAAGACTGTCCATGGAGAAGGGTTGGGGATCCAGTCCCGCACCGTTCTCGTCCATGCCGTCGGCCATGATTAGCTCCATCAGTTCGGAATCGATGAAAAAGCCGCTGCAAATGCCGCTGCGCTGGATGGCGGACAGATAGCTGCCGCTGCCGCTGACGGTGTAGCCGTTCTCCGTCAGCACCTGCTGCACCACGGTCCATGCGTCCGTGCCGCCGGGGACCGTCACCTCCGTGGGCGCCACCAGATAGCCGAGGCCCACGGTGGTGGCCTCTACGCTGACGGTGACGGTGATGTCGCCGTTTTCATAGTAGACCGTCCAGCTGCGGGTGGCGGAATAGCCGTCGCCATCGGTGGCGGTGATGGTGATGGTATTGGCCCCCTCGTTGGAGAGGTAGGCGGTGTAACCGAACTGGTAGCCGGACTGGCTGATGGGTGCGGACACCACCGTGCCGTTCACCGACACGGTGTAGTTGTTGGCGTAGAGCTGCTGGCCGTTGCAGCTGCGGCCATCCACCAGCACGATGAGGTCGGGCGTTTTCATGGTCAGACCGTTGGTCAGACCGATAACGGTGCCGTCCGCCTCCACCTGGGCGATGATGGTGGGCTGGCGGTCCTCCGGAGTACCCTCCGCGCCGCGCTGGAAGTGCAGCTGGTACTTATAGGTCTTGCTCCGGCCCGTGGAATCCTTGTAGTCGATGTACAGCATCCGGTCCTCGCGGCCCATGTCCACGGTGTACCGGTCGTTGCTGTCCTGGGTCAGGGAGAAGGTGCCGGTGCTGTCGCTGACACGGACGCGGTCGATGGACTCCTTACCGGTGCTCTGGTTCAGGTGAAGTCGGAATTTGTACTGCTGGCTGTCCACCGTCACCTTTTCAAAGGAAGCAGAACTCTGTGCCGTATTGTCGTCAATGACGGTATCGGAAATACTGGTTATGATCTGGAAGGCTTTGGCGTTGTATGTGATGGTATAGGTCACATCGGCGGTGGAGGACTGATAGCTCGCCTTGATGCGGATGCGGTTTTCGCCGGAGTTCAGCTGGGCGGTGTAGGTATCGCCGCTGCCGGCGAGGGTCCTGCCGTTGAGCTCCACGGACTGCACCGGATAGGTGCTGCCGTCCCGCTCGGCGCAGGCGGTAAAGGTCAGCGCGCCCTCCGACACGGTGCCAAGCTCGCCCAGCTGCCGCCCGTCCGAGGTGCGCTTCGCCACGATGATAAGCTCCCCGGGCTGGGCGTAGCAGACGGTGTAGCTGCGGGTGGCGCGGACGGTGCCGCCGTCCTCCCGATAGTCCGCGCTGACAACGATGGTATTGGCTCCCGCCGCCAGATGCACCGTCACGGAGGTGGTCTGTGCGGCATAGCGCAGCTCCCTGCCGTTGACGGTGACGGCGAGGCCGATGGGCTCCCGCTGCGGCTGGTGGGTGATGGTAAAGGGATAGGTCTCCTCCGCCGTGGTCTCGCCGTCGATGATGCTGGTGGTAAAATACAGCGCGGCATCCGGTGCCTCCGGTACGGTAACGTCCCCCGGCGCGGCGTGGTCCGGTGTCTGTCCGCCGGAGCCGCCGCCGTTATCCGCGATGTCCAGCAGGTCGCCGATGCCGTCCCGCCCGTCCGAGGACGCGCTGTCGCTGTCCACGGGGGGCGCGTCCGGCGTGGGGGTATCGTCAGGCTGCGCGCTTTCCGGTGCGTCCGGCTGATCCGGCGGCGTCTCGTCCTCAGGGACCTCCGCGTCGTTGGCGCTGTCCATGGCCGTCACGCGGTCGCCGTCGTACAGCACCTCCCCGGGTGAGTACAGCATGCGGGATGCCGCCCGGGCATCCTCCCGTGGGGCATGGCCGGTCTGAAGCCGCGTCACGCACAGCACCGCCGCCATACACAGCAGTATGGCCATGGCGGTCTGCATCACGCCTCCCAGTCTCTTTTTCACGCTTCACGCTCCTTCTGCAACCGCCGCAGGAGGGGAGCGGCACGAGACCTCCCCCTCCTGCGGGACTTACGCTTTGTTTTTCTTTTCGGTGCGCCGCACCGCCGCCAGCCAGCGGAGGATCAACGTGATCGCCGCCGCAGACGCCAGGATGCCGCCGCCCAGCCACACAAGGCTCCAGTCAAAGGGCTGCGCCTGCTCCGGCCGGGTCTGGTCTGTGGGCTGCATCC